>ERZ778503.2004-NODE-2004-length-12229-cov-7.322983_pt1 | contig 12229 bp, 9 predicted proteins | sample MGYA00510047_ERZ778503 | MGnify/ENA primary metagenome ERZ778503 (study PRJEB29527, sample SAMN07138965) | mouse gut metagenome | material: feces | host: mouse | place: China:Nanjing | collected 2016-01-25 ... | reverse complement strand
CAGTTCAGCCTTCGGCTTCCTGTTACAAGCATCAAGCCATGCAAAACCACTTCGTGGTGGCTTGATGCATCTCAACTACTACGTTATTTCACGGACTTTGCAGTAAATACAAAGTCCCGAGGCTAAATTATAACTATTATTCCGCAGCTTTTGCTTTTTTATCTGGAAATTGAGAATAATAGATTTCCTGATAAATTACATTGTTCGCAAGCAACTGTTCGTGTGTACCAATTCCTGCCACTGCACCATCATCCAACACAACAATTTTATCAGCATATTGTATCGATGCTGCGCGCTGCGACACAATAATAACAGTCATCTGATTCCCCATCTCTTTCACTGCCGCGCGAAGCTTTGCATCCGTGGCAAAATCAAGCGCCGAAGCACTGTCGTCAAGAATCAATATCTCTGGTTTTCTCACAATGGCGCGCGCAATTGTAAGACGCTGTTTCTGACCACCAGAAAGATTTTTGCCGCCTTGCGCAATCATAAAATCAAGTCTGCCATCCTTGGTATCAACAAACTCTTTCGCCTGCGAAATACGCAGTGCATCCTCAATATCCTGCTCGGATGCATTTTCATTTCCCCACAAAAGATTCTCTCGAATGGTTCCTTTAAACAAAACTGCCTTCTGTGGAACAACACCAATTTTTTCTCGTAGCGCGGAAATCTCATAGTCTTTGACTGGAATCCCATCTACAATCACGCGCCCTTTCGTAGCATCATAAAAGCGCGGAATTAAATTCACTACTGAAGTCTTACCAGAACCAGTACCGCCAATAATGCCAACGGTCTCGCCTTTTTTTACAACAAAGTCAATATCCGTCAGGGATTCATCACCGCCACCACTATAAGTGAGGCTTGCATGTTCAAAAACAATTGCTGCATTCTCACCACTTATGACATCTTGCAATGTTCCATTTTCCATGCTAGATGTAATCCCAAAGATATTTTCAACGCGCTTTGCACAGGCAAGTGCTTTGGTGAGCTGTATAATAAGATTTGCCATCTTGACAAGTTCTACCAAAATCTGCGACATATAGTTTACTAGTGCAACCACCTCTCCTTGTGTGATAATACCATTGTCCACGCGTATAGCTCCAGTCCACAGAAGAATCACAAGTGCAAGATTAATAATAATATAAGTCACAGGGTTCATTGCGGCAGAAATCTTGCCGACAAAAACTTGTGTGTTGAGTAGAAGTTCATTTTCCTGCTCAAAATCTGATGTCTCTGACTCCTCATTACAAAATGCACGAATAACACGGGCACCTGCTAGATTTTCACGTGTTCTACCAAGAATTTTATCAAGCGCTGCTTGTACCTTTTTATATAGTGGCATACTGACAAGCATAATCCCAAACACAACAACTGCAAGCAGCGGAATTGTCACCACAAAAATAAGTGCTGCCTGCACATCCACAGTGAATGCCATCACCATTGCACCAAACACAATAAATGGCGAGCGCAATAGCAGACGTAACGTTAAATTCACACCATTCTGAATCTGATTTACATCGCTTGTCATACGCGTGATTAATGTGCTGGTTCCAATAGTGTCAAGTTCTGTGTAAGACAATCCTTGTATATGTGCAAACAAAGCACTCCGAAGCTTTGTGGCAAATCCAACTGCTGCCTTTGCGCTAAAATACTGCGCTGTGACGGAACTGGCAAGACCAACTGCTGCCAGTAGCACCAACACCGCCCCCATCTGAAAAATATAGGGCGTATCACTGTTGGCAATACCATTGTCAATAATTGCCGCCATAACAAGTGGCACCATCAATTCAAAAGAAGCCTCCAACATCTTAAATAAAGGTGCTAGAATGCTTTCCTTTTTGTAGTCTTTTATGTACTTTAACAAGCTTTTCATAAAAGTTTCCCCCTTTTTATTATTAATATTTCAAAATCTTCTATTTAATAGTCAATTGAAATACCATTATTACAAAAATGCGTTCTATTTTATCTCTTGATTCGGTCTTTGCTGGAGACTTATTTCAGGTGGATTAATGATTATGCCAATCTGTCGAAGTCAAATTTTCGTCAAATTCATCATATGCAGCACAGAGTAGCTGTTCTCCCCAACCATCAGAAAACTGAAAACTCATAAATCTTCCAGTCAGATAAAGGCAATCCTGTTCCATAGATGCATATAAACCATCAAAATTAAACATTGGATACTGTTGTCGCAGCCTGCCTTCTATATCTGGCTTCTCAAGGGTTCCATTGTTGGGCTGCTTATAAAATGCTTTAAATCCCCAACTGCTAATACTTTCCTGCGTATCATAGATTTGCGTTTCCAAATTATCCATGTCATATCCGTCCAGCGAACCCGGAAGTATTGCTTCTTCAATCTCCCAAAACGGATATCCACATGCTTCTAAATCATCAAACATATGATAGAGAATACAGTCATTAATTTGTTTTACATTCTCCTTGATTTCCGTTTCCTTCTGATTATAATAGTCCGCAAGTCCTTTTGCAATCGCAGCGCCATCCTCCCCCTTGTCCTTTAAATAGGAACGCAATGGCTCAAACTCAAAGGACTTTTCCTCCTGCAGCGCATCCAAAACATCATCTAATTCGATATCAATGGTGATGTTTCCCTCGTCAAAGTCTTTATTTTCATAGACGCCTGCAATCCCAATCGAAAAGGTTCCTTTTGCATGAAACTTCCCATCTTCGTATTTTATCTCTATCATTGCTTTTCATTGCCTCCTGTGTAAAATTAAATAATTAGCCTGTAAATAATAACTACTCTTTATAAATTTATTATTACAACTTGCGTCTGCCATCTTGCCATGTTACTATTTATCATAGCACAAACAGGAAAGGCGGACAACCTATGAATCTTGATTTCAATTCGACACAATCCACACGTTATCTACAAGTGTATGACTATTATAAAAACCTGATTGTCACTGGACGATTAATGCCAGGAACAAAAATGCCCTCTATTCGGCGCGGCGCAATGCAGCTAGGTCTGAGTCGCACAACAATTGAGACCGCCTATCTATGCCTAGCAGCGGACGGTTATATTATTTCTCGACCACAAAGCGGATATTATGTCACTGATAGAACTGTAAATCCATTCTTTAAACAAAATACCCATACCAAAAAAATGACTACAGCACACGAAAATAAAATCTTATACAATTTTACCTCTAACAATGTGGACGCAGAAAGTTTTGACTTCAGCCTGTGGCGACGTTATATTAAGAGCACATTACGGCAAGATGGACGTATGTTGACTTACGGTGAGCCGCAAGGCGAATATGAACTGCGTGAAGTTGTCTGCCACTATGTAATAAATAAGCGAAACGCTGTCTGTCGTCCTGAGAATATTGTGATTGGTGCTGGTTGCCAAGCACTGCTTAATATCCTCTGTCCGCTCATCAAAAAGCGTCACACAGTCTGTTTCCATGACGCACGCTTTGCGCAAGGTATGGTTATTTTTGAAGATTATGGATTTAATATTGAAAAAGACAAAGAAAATGCAAATGTACTCTACATGACACCATCTCATATGACTTCTCTTGGCGATGTGATGAGTGTTGAAAAGCGGCTTACACTTTTAAAAGAATGCGCAGTTCATGACCGATTAATTCTCGAAGATGACTATGATAATGAATTTCGGTATTTTAGCAAACCAATTCCATGTTTGCAGGGACTTGCAGGTGGTGAAAATGTTGTCTATTTAAGCACCTTTTCTAAACTTTTGTTGCCTTCCATTCGCCTAAGTTTCATGATTTTGCCCGACTCACTACTACCCTTATACGAAGAAAAAAAAGCACTCTACAATCAGACTGCCTCCAAATCAGAACAACTTGCTCTTTGCCAGTTTCTACGCGACGGACATTTGGAAAGCCAAATTCGGAAACTAAAACGCTTGTATTCCAACAAAGCAAAAACTTTGTCTGCACTTTTAGAAAAAACTTTCGGTTCTCACGCGGAAGTCTACATGGGTGAATCTGTCTTTCTCGTACACCTAAAAATAAAGTGCGCGTTGACCAGTGATGAACTATGTGAGAAAGCAGCTAAAAATGGGGTTTTAGTTTTCCCTTTCCACAAAGACAAAAAAGAAAATGATGGTTTTGCACATATTGCACTCTCATGCTGTGAAGTTCCTGTGGAGAAATTTCCTGATGCTGTAAAACGGTTATATGAAATTAATTATAGTGACCATTGTAGCTAATTTTACGATAGTAAAATCCTACCAAAATCAGCATATATCTTTTGTATTCTCAAAAGCTTCCAGTTCTCTACACAGTGCTATAAAGTCATCATATACAGTAATTGTCTGTAAGTAGCGAAAATCCAAAATCCACCCTGAACTGCGATGTCTTAAAAAATCCGCATCCCACAACGGAACATCGACAAATCCTTTTTTGTAATCGTATTTCAGCGGATCATACTGTGCAATATTTGTGCGAAAATATTTTACCTTTGCCATACATAATTTGTTGATACGAAACAATAGACCAATTATATCTGTGCGCGCAAAAAAGGCATCTTTAAAAATAAGATGCTTATGTGCATTTTCCTTCTCTGAATACCAAGCGCAGTTTTCATGTTTCAATCCGTATTTCTCTACAAGCAGTTGTTTTTCATCTTTTTTCTCAATCATTTTTTATCTTCTTTCTATATCTTCTCCAATACTTTTATCCTACCACTGCTCTTTTTTGTTATAATACGCTACCAAGAAAAACATTGTCAAGTAATACTTGAATAGGATTTATATAAATTAGGTTTCTTTTCACACCCGCACCATACAATTACTAATCTCACCCGTTGGTGCAAAAGGCAGTTATATTAATGCATTTCAATACATCTCATGTTTCTATTAATCCCGCTGTCTGCTCTCCGGCTTCGTAGGTGTTGCTAATTTCAATACATCTCATATTTCTATTAATCATCAACTCTGGCAGCTCTATTAAAACATCAATATCCATTTCAATACATCTCATGTTTCTATTAATCCATCAATATCCTTAAGCATTCTGTCGTGATATTCCAATTTCAATACATCTCATGTTTCTATTAATCTCACTGTTGAAATCGCTTTTAGCTTCCGTAGATATATTTCAATACATCTCATGTTTCTATTAATCCCTCCAGCTTTTTTGACTTAGATAGAGTTATACCATAATTTCAATACATCTCATGTTTCTATTAATCAATAATAACAGCTGTCATTCTTTATATACCTCCTATTTCAATACATCTCATGTTTCTATTAATCTGTATGTACTATTGCAGATTGCCTTATATACAAGACTTCAATACATCTCATGTTTCTATTAATCATTTTCCTATAAATTCACAGGCACCCACTATTTGCAATTTCAATACATCTCATGTTTCTATTAATCGCGATTTTAACAGCGAGGTAAGTGATTCGGAAGCTAATTTCAATACATCTCATGTTTCTATTAATCGTACAGCCCTCTGCGCAAGGGGAGATAAAAGCGCTATTTCAATACATCTCATGTTTCTATTAATCTCACAAGCCGCACAGAGCGCACAAACAAACTTAGAATTTCAATACATCTCATGTTTCTATTAATCACAGATTTTCCAGGCGTTGAGCGATAATGAATTAACATTTCAATACATCTCATGTTTCTATTAATCTCGCGTGGGTAAGCATTTTGTTTAATGTTTCACGATTTCAATACATCTCATGTTTCTATTAATCCCGGAAGATTATAATCCCACTAGAGCCATTCCCTTATTTCAATACATCTCATGTTTCTACTAATCATCCAAAAAATAATAGAAAATTTTAGAAAACCTCTATTTCAATACATCTCATGTTTCTATTAATCCAGATAGAATTTAACTCTTTGGAGTCCAAGCAAAATTTCAATACATCTCATGTTTCTATTAATCCCGTTTATGTTTCATGTTAAACATTTTTTAGGAGGATTTCAATACATCTCATGTTTCTATTAATCTTTCTTATTTTTCTATTCCCTCCGCGTTACTCCCATTTCAATACATCTCATGTTTCTATTAATCCTTATTTCCGCTGTTACTGGAAGGGGGCTTTCCTTTATTTCAATACATCTCATGTTTCTATTAATCTATTAGCCCTAAAAGTAGGTATGGCAAGACAAGTATTTCAATACATCTTATGTTTCTATTAATCATTAACTGTAACATAATAGAACTGTCTTTGCCGCCATTTCAATACATCTCATGTTTCTATTAATCCACTTGCCATATTCAGCCATTTTCTCAAGCATACAAATTTCAATACATCTCATGTTTCTATTAATCTCAAAATTCCAATAATATAATCAAGGTCTTTTTGATTTCAATACATCTCATGTTTCTATTAATCACTTCTTCCAGGTGGAACACCTATCAGTTTTACCGATTTCAATACATCTCATGTTTCTATTAATCTAGTTGCGGAGATAGAAAAAGAAGCACAGAAAACGGTATTTCAATACATCTCATGTTTCTATTAATCTACTTCTTCCAGGTGGAACACCTATCAGTTTTCCCAATTTCAATACATCTCATGTTTCTATTAATCTCCTTCTTTTGCATCAGAAAACGGTAACATATTGATTTCAATACATCTCATGTTTCTATTAATCCTTCTTCATCGCTCATTTCTGGTTTTATAGCTTTATTTCAATACATCTCATGTTTCTATTAATCAATTCTGTACCGCTTATATTTATCAATCCATCATCATTTCAATACATCTCATGTTTCTATTAATCGTTCTTGCGGTTGCGTCATGGTATGTATCTTGTCTAATTTCAATACATCTCATGTTTCTATTAATCATTGTTAATTGTATGGATGCATTTTCGCTAAATCCTATTTCAATACATCTCATGTTTCTATTAATCCTATTTTTTTGCCTTGTATGTTGCTTGCTATAAGTGATTTCAATACATCTCATGTTTCTATTAATCATACATCAGTTGTCACACTCTCCCCTTTTCTACCTATTTCAATACATCTCATGTTTCTATTAATCAGAATATGACCATCAGGGACTAAGCTCCAGATACTCATTTCAATACATCTCATGTTTCTATTAATCATAAACAGGATATCGACGACTACACTGACGCCAAAATTTCAATACATCTCATGTTTCTATTAATCATGGTATTTGTGGCGGTTTGGCTTACTACGGAAAGAATTTCAATACATCTCATGTTTCTATTAATCACTCATACACATCCTGCCAGCAATGGTCTGTGGACATTTCAATACATCTCATGTTTCTATTAATCGCTTCTATGGTGTCGGCGGCTTCGTTCGCAAGCTATTTCAATACATCTCATGTTTCTATTAATCTTCTTACTCTGGTGGTGCTATGTTTACTTCCCTGTCATTTCAATACATCTCATGTTTCTATTAATCTTGAAGAACTTAGTTCTTCTGGTGTTGAAGGTGACAATTTCAATACATCTCATGTTTCTATTAATCCACACGAGTAACAACTTGATAAGTATCATACAAATATTTCAATACATCTCATGTTTCTATTAATCGCACCACCAGAGTAAGAAACAGAAAAGCTAGAATCATTTCAATACATCTCATGTTTCTATTAATCACTCGTGTGGGTAAACATTTCACCTAATGTTTCACGATTTCAATACATCTCATGTTTCTATTAATCTATCCATTAGGTAGACCTCCTATTATTAGAAGTAGATTTCAATACATCTCATGTTTCTATTAATCAATAGGGTAACAGCACTGGAAAATAAGTAGGAGGATTTCAATACATCTCATGTTTCTATTAATCCTTTCAGCGAGCATACAAAGCCGAACTAGAACGCCAATTTCAATACATCTCATGTTTCTATTAATCTTGTAACGGAGAATGTATCTTTACAAGAGCAAATCTATTTCAATACATCTCATGTTTCTATTAATCGGAACTTATCACAAAATATCTGGAAGAAATTGCCGCATTTCAATACATCTCATGTTTCTATTAATCTTTTTCCGTTATTAAATAGAGAGTTTGGCAAAACATATTTCAATACATCTCATGTTTCTATTAATCTTGCGTTCCGAGAGGCTGCTGCGCGTCTGTTGCGGTATTTCAATACATCTCATGTTTCTATTAATCCTATGGTGTCGGCGGATTGCTCTAATAACATTTTTAAATTTCAATACATCTCATGTTTCTATTAATCGTTCGCCCCTTTCAAAATTTCATCAATGCAAGAATATTTCAATACATCTCATGTTTCTATTAATCCTCTCAAGTCTGTTCCTCAAGTTAAAGAAATTCTATTTCAATACATCTCATGTTTCTATTAATCCTAGTCAAGGTTGTTACTGGAAGGGGGCTAACATTTATTTCAATACATCTCATGTTTCTATTAATCGACTTATGACCCTCTAGGCGTTTTCTTATATTCTTATTTCAATACATCTCATGTTTCTATTAATCGTATACCTATTATATGCTTTCTTTGCTTACGTTGTATTTCAATACATCTCATGTTTCTATTAATCGTCTTGTAAAATAAGGCTTTCCGCGCAATCAACTAATATTTCAATACATCTCATGTTTCTATTAATCGAATTTTTCTGCTAGAACTTCGTCATACCTCTTATATTTCAATACATCTCATGTTTCTATTAATCACTTCTTCTAGGTGGAATACCTATCAATTTTCTTTATTTCAATACATCTCATGTTTCTATTAATCAATTTAAACTCCTTGAGCTTGGTTCTCCTGCTGCATTTCAATACATCTCATGTTTCTATTAATCCAGTACGGTTATGTTAGATGTTTGTATAAAGGCAATTTCAATACATCTCATGTTTCTATTAATCACAAACAATAACGCACCTGAGAACGTGCCGGGAGATTTCAATACATCTCATGTTTCTATTAATCTTCTGTAACTATGTATTTTCCGGAAAGCGTTGTGAAATTTCAATACATCTCATGTTTCTATTAATCATTAACTATAAAAGTAAATAAAGGCAGTTATGCAAATTTCAATACATCTCATGTTTCTATTAATCTCTTAATACGATTATAGGAGGTGGCAGAAAATGAAATTTCAATACATCTCATGTTTCTATTAATCATCATCACTTGCCCGGTCTATAAGCTGTTGAATATCATTTCAATACATCTCATGTTTCTATTAATCGTCCTAATCTGTGCACTCTATCCTCACTTTGTAGCATTTCAATACATCTCATGTTTCTATTAATCGTTACAGTACAGAAATCGACACTTTTAGGCACTGGCATTTCAATACATCTCATGTTTCTATTAATCGTGGATATCCGCACAAGAAAGATTGACCCAAAGAATTTCAATACATCTCATGTTTCTATTAATCCCGCCTCCATGTTGCTCATATGCCTGTTTTATATTATTTCAATACATCTCATGTTTCTATTAATCTATTTTTTCCAGCACTTTGTAACGCGGAAGAACTATTTCAATACATCTCATGTTTCTATTAATCTAGCCTTACCATACCTACTCTTAGGACTAATGTCTAATTTCAATACATCTCATGTTTCTATTAATCAGGTATGCGGTTGTAACAGGCGGTTCCTTTAATATATTTCAATACATCTCATGTTTCTATTAATCCTATTTGCACTTTCGTCTTTACTATCGCTTTGCCTATTTCAATACATCTCATGTTTCTATTAATCACGATCTGGCGGTGGCTCCCGTCTGCTTCCTTGCAGCATTTCAATACATCTCATGTTTCTATTAATCCTTTTCGATCACGGTCACTTTGTTGGTTTTTGCCAATTTCAATACATCTCATGTTTCTATTAATCTGTCGCGCTGTCATGTTTCTGTCGATTAATTCCTTCTATTTCAATACATCTCATGTTTCTATTAATCACGTCCCAGTCCTTCTGGTACTTGGCAGCGTTCAGCAATTTCAATACATCTCATGTTTCTATTAATCCCTATTGGTCTACCACTTTTTTTGTCACTTGCCTATTTCAATACATCTCATGTTTCTATTAATCAAATTCTATTCCGAATTAGCAAGGCAATTGACAGAATTTCAATACATCTCATGTTTCTATTAATCTCCGTATGCGGCACTTCCACAAGTTCCAGAAGGGTAATTTCAATACATCTCATGTTTCTATTAATCTCCGTATGCGGCACTTCCACAAGTTCCAGAAGGGTAATTTCAATACATCTCATGTTTCTATTAATCGACCAGAATACAGATAAAATTACGCAAAATCAAGAATTTCAATACATCTCATGTTTCTATTAATCGTCAGCGGAAAGACGGATTATATCAAGCGAGATATTCATTTCAATACATCTCATGTTTCTATTAATCCCATCCGGAACTAAAATTTCTTCCGCTTTTGTATGATTTCAATACATCTCATGTTTCTATTAATCGTTTTCGAGATGGGCGAAAACCAATATCACAGAGAAATTTCAATACATCTCATGTTTCTATTAATCAAAAAATTCCCGTTCTTCCGCAAATTCAATTTCGATTTCAATACATCTCATGTTTCTATTAATCGGCTTTATGGACTGTACAAATTTCAACTCACTTGATTTCAATACATCTCATGTTTCTATTAATCTAAGAAAAGAATATAAAAATGTAGACAGTTATATTATTTCAATACATCTCATGTTTCTATTAATCAATATTGGGACAAACAAGCTACGCGATATGTCAGAATTTCAATACATCTCATGTTTCTATTAATCGGATTATAATCTTCCGGAACTTCCGGAAAGGCTTCTATTTCAATACATCTCATGTTTCTATTAATCAAGCAACAAAGCAAAAAAAAGGCAGTACAACACATAGATTTCAATACATCTCATGTTTCTATTAATCAACTTTCCATAGTAACGAAAGCAACATAATCTTCATATTTCAATACATCTCATGTTTCTATTAATCCATGGTCGGTGATCTCTGCCTCCACGGTGTAGTCTGATTTCAATACATCTCATGTTTCTATTAATCAGAATTATTGTTACTAATAATATCGTCTGCGTTTATTTCAATACATCTCATGTTTCTATTAATCTAGATGTAAACAAGACACTTGTTTATCAAAAATATCTATTTCAATACATCTCATGTTTCTATTAATCCTATTTTAATATTTTAAAAATGTACATCTAAAAAATTTCAATACATCTCATGTTTCTATTAATCAAAATACCCTCCGCCGGTGGAATGTTCCATCTGCATTTCAATACATCTCATGTTTCTATTAATCCCTGTACTTTTAAATTGTTTTAATAATCTATATAAATTTCAATACATCTCATGTTTCTATTAATCCAGAAAAAGCATTAACAACACAAGTTAGAAGAACCTATTTCAATACATCTCATGTTTCTATTAATCGTAGTACCAATTATATGCTTTCTCTGTTTTCTCTGCATTTCAATACATCTCATGTTTCTATTAATCTCTGTATTGGTTTTTGGGGTACCTTAGCGATAAATTATTTCAATACATCTCATGTTTCTATTAATCCTGTATTGGTTTTTGGGGTATCTCACCGATAAGTTATTTCAATACATCTCATGTTTCTATTAATCAACTTTGGATTCCTTTTCAGGATAGGGCGTATTCTTTATTTCAATACATCTCATGTTTCTATTAATCTTTTACTTTACCCTTGAGTGTCACAACATCATCTACATTTCAATACATCTCATGTTTCTATTAATCAAAGCTGTTGGGAAGAATTGCATCGCCAAATTTTAATTTCAATACATCTCATGTTTCTATTAATCCCCATTGCATAGACGACCTTTTCTATCATTGTCTGATTTCAATACATCTCATGTTTCTATTAATCCGCCTTTCCCAATACTTACACTATATCAGATATTGGATTTCAATACATCTCATGTTTCTATTAATCCCGTTCCACCTGATGGGTATAAACGCGTTACTGTATTTCAATACATCTCATGTTTCTATTAATCCAAAATTTACAACCCGATTTGTTTACTTTGTCCGATTTCAATACATCTCATGTTTCTATTAATCTTTATCTTGTAGTAATCTTGGCTCATTTTAACAATTATTTCAATACATCTCATGTTTCTATTAATCCAAGACAACTTCGCCGTTCCGCTTGTATTATTATAGCACTAATCCTTGGAAAAGTCACCTTTTTTCGACTTTTTACCAGGGTTGTTTCACGAAGGCTTCCAAACGACATCATTTATTATGAACTTGCTGT
>ERZ778503.1997-NODE-1997-length-12255-cov-10.066230_pt1 | contig 12255 bp, 9 predicted proteins | sample MGYA00510047_ERZ778503 | MGnify/ENA primary metagenome ERZ778503 (study PRJEB29527, sample SAMN07138965) | mouse gut metagenome | material: feces | host: mouse | place: China:Nanjing | collected 2016-01-25 ... | reverse complement strand
GACAAGAAGAGCCGGGGTAAGTTAAAATATCAGCTATAAGATTATGACTGAAGAGTATTTAAACAGGCTCTCTGTTTGTCTACGCCTCTTAGTATTCATTAAAGCCTGGTGCAGCAAACCAGTCGTCAGACAGGCTTCTTCCGGAATTGCCGGAACTGCCACCAAAGCATTGTTCCCGCTATCAGACTGGCTGTCAAGTCAGAAATCGGCATGCTTATCCAGACTCCTAATTGTCCATAATAACGAGGAAGAATCAGCAGGCAGGGAATCAGGATAAGAACCTGACGGGATATCGAAAGGAAGATTGCTTTGCTTGCCATACCGATGCTCTGGAAGAAATTGGAAGTCACCATCTGAAAACCGACAATAGGGAAGAACATCACTACAATACGCAATCCTTTGGCAGAAATATCCACCAGTTCTTGATGCGTAGTAAAGATAGAAACTGCCAATTTGGGAATCAACATTCCCATCAGAAATCCGGCAGTGGTTACGATAGTAGCGGCATAAATCGTTATTTTCAAGACTTTTGTCACGCGCAGATATTGCTTGGCCCCATAATTGTAGCCGGCAATCGGCTGCATGCCTTGGTTCAACCCCATTACAATCATGACAAAAAGGAATACCAGCCGGTTGACAATACCAAATGCTCCGATAGCCAAGTCGCCACCGTGATGCTGCAAGCCTTGATTTATAAGAATCACAATAAAACAGGCCGCCAGATTCATAAGAAAAGGCGCCATACCGATAGCCAAAGAATCGGCTACGATTTTCTTCTTCAACCGGAAAATTCCTTTATGGAAGTGTAGCAGTTCTTCTTTATTAGAGAATAGTTTGAACTGCCATACCAATGCGACGACCTGTGCAGTAATGGTAGCGATAGCAGCCCCCTGTATTCCCCAGCCGAAGCCATAGATAAAAACAGGATCGAGTATCGTGTTAATCACCACCGTAGCAATCGTAGCATACATCGCCTTCTGCGGATGCCCCGCCGAACGAAGTACGGCATTCAACCCTAAATAAAGGTGAGTGACAACATTGCCCAATAAGATTACGACCATATAATCGCGGGCATAGCCTACCGTGGCGTCACTACCCCCGAAGAAATATAGAATCGGATCTAGAAACATCAATGTGACGACTGTAAAGGCAAGTCCGATGATAATATTCAGTACCAGCACATTGCCAAGCACCCGTTGTGCGGTGTCGTAATCTTTCTGTCCCAATTTCACCGAAACCAATGTAGCCGCACCTACCCCCACCAAAGAGCCGAAGGCGGCGGCAAGATTCATCAGCGGAAAGGTCAATGCCAATCCGGAGATAGCCATCGCCCCTACTCCATGACCAATGAAAATACTATCTACCATATTATAAAGAGAAGACGCCGTCATGGCGATAATTGCCGGAATGGCATACTGCATTAAAAGCTTTCCAATCTTTTCCGTACCCAACGCAGTGGGTGTCTTTTGTACTGTCATACCTATTAGTTTGAGGATGCAAAGATACAAAAAAGAGACAGATTACAGGATATATGAGAAAAGTTTCGTATTTTTGCCCACAAAATTGAGTTAATACGTAACGAAATGAATATATTAGAACTAAGTGAACAGGAAATTATTCGACGTAACAGTCTGAATGAGCTTCGTGCAATGGGTATTGATCCATACCCTGCAGCAGAGTATGTAACCAATGCTTTCTCTACAGATATTAAAGCTGAATTTAAAGACGACGAAGAGCCACGCCAAGTTTCCGTAGCCGGACGTATCATGAGCCGCCGCGTAATGGGCAAGGCATCTTTCATCGAATTGCAGGACTCCAAAGGTCGCATCCAGGTGTACATTACCCGTGACGACATCTGTCCGGGAGAAGACAAGGAACTGTACAACGCTGTATTCAAACGCCTGCTCGACTTAGGTGACTTTATCGGTATCGAAGGTTTCGTGTTCCGCACACAAATGGGTGAAATCAGTATCCATGCAAAGAAACTGACTGTACTTGCTAAGTCTATCAAACCGTTGCCTATCGTTAAGTACAAAGACGGAGTAGCTTACGACTCTTTTGAAGATCCCGAACTCCGTTATCGCCAACGCTATGTCGACTTGGTAGTAAACGACGGCATCAAAGAAACATTCCTGAAACGTGCCACCGTAGTGAAAACACTGCGCAACGCTCTTGATGAAGCCGGATATACAGAAGTGGAAACTCCTATCCTGCAATCTATTGCCGGTGGAGCCAGTGCACGCCCGTTCATCACTCATCATAACTCACTGGATATAGACCTTTACCTGCGCATCGCAACGGAGCTTTATCTGAAACGACTGATTGTAGGTGGTTTTGAAGGTGTATATGAAATAGGTAAGAACTTCCGTAACGAGGGCATGGATAAAACTCACAATCCGGAATTTACCTGTATGGAACTTTATGTTCAGTACAAGGATTACAACTGGATGATGAATTTCACCGAAAAACTGCTGGAACGTATCTGTATCGCTGTGAACGGCTGTACGGAAAGCGTTGTTGACGGAAAGACCATCAGTTTCAAAGCTCCTTACCGCCGTCTGCCTATCCTCGATGCTATCAAGGAAAAGACCGGTTACGACCTGAACGGCAAGAGCGAAGAAGAAATCCGCCAAGTTTGCAAGGAACTGAAAATGGAAGAAATCGACGAAACAATGGGTAAAGGCAAGCTGATTGATGAAATCTTCGGAGAATTCTGCGAAGGTACTTATATCCAGCCGACTTTCATCACCGATTATCCGGTTGAAATGTCTCCGCTGACCAAGATGCATCGTTCTAAACCGGGACTGACCGAACGTTTCGAATTGATGGTAAACGGCAAGGAACTTGCCAACGCCTACTCGGAATTGAACGACCCGATCGACCAGGAAGAACGTTTTAAAGAGCAAATGCGTTTGGCCGACAAGGGAGACGACGAAGCGATGATTATCGACCAGGACTTCCTGCGTGCTTTACAATATGGTATGCCTCCTACATCGGGTATCGGTATCGGCATCGACCGTCTGGTTATGTTAATGACCGGCCAGACTACCATTCAGGAAGTATTATTCTTCCCGCAAATGCGTCCGGAAAAAGTAGTGAAAAAAGACGCTGCCGCTAAATATATGGAACTGGGAATCACAGAAGACTGGGTTCCGGTGATCCAAAAAGCCGGTTACAACACTGTAGCTGACATGAAAGATGTCAATCCACAGAAGTTGCACCAGGACATCTGCGGTATCAACAAGAAATATAAATTAGCACTGACCAACCCGTCGGTAAACGACGTAACTGATTGGATACAGAAAATTAAATAAGTTCTTCATCCAAATTCATACAAATGAAATTACCCGGTAAGATAGCGATAATGGGCGGTGGAAGTTGGGCCACAGCTATTGCAAAGATGTGTCTGGCTCAAGAAGACTCTATCAATTGGTATATGCGACGCGACGACCGCATCGCCGATTTCAAGAGATTGGGGCACAATCCGGCTTATCTGACAGGAGTAAAATTCGATACAAAGCGTATCTGTTTCAGTTCCAACATCAACGATGTTGTGAAAGAATCAGATACGCTGATCTTCGTCACTCCTTCCCCTTATCTGAAAGTTCACTTGAAAAAGCTGAAAACCAAGATAAAGGATAAGTTCATCATCACCGCTATCAAAGGAATCGTACCCGACGACAACGTTATCGTATCAGAATACTTCACCAAGGAATACGGTGTTCCTCCCGAAAACATAGCTGTACTGGCAGGTCCCTGCCATGCAGAAGAAGTAGCCTTGGAACGCCTCTCTTATCTGACCATTGCCTGCCCGGACAAAGACAAAGCACGCATCTTTGCACGCCGTCTGGGAAGCAGTTTTATCAAAACATCTGTTAGTGACGACGTATCAGGTATCGAATATAGTTCGGTACTCAAAAACGTGTATGCTATTGCTGCCGGCATTTGCAGCGGACTGAAATACGGTGACAACTTCCAAGCCGTACTGATTTCCAACGCTATCCAGGAGATGAACCGTTTCCTGAATACGGTGCACCCGTTGAACAGAAACGTAGACGAATCTGTTTATCTCGGAGACTTGCTGGTGACGGGATACTCCAACTTCAGCCGTAACCGGACATTCGGTTCGATGATAGGCAAGGGATATTCCGTAAAGAGCGCACAGATTGAAATGGAAATGATTGCCGAAGGTTACTACGGTACGAAATGTATCAAGGAAATCAACAAGCATCATCATGTCAATATGCCGATACTGGACGCTGTATACAATATCTTGTACGAACGCATCTCGCCTATGATTGAGATTAAATTACTAACTGATTCTTTTAGATAACCTTTAAACAAGAAAGATATGATTAGCTTGAACATTGAAAAAACTTTTGGATTTATCTCCAAAGAAAAGGTTTCTGCCTACGATGCAGAGGTAAAAGCCGCACAGGAAATGCTGGAAAAAGGAACCGGAAAAGGCAACGACTTCTTAGGTTGGCTGCACTTGCCGTCTTTTATCAGCAAAGAACATTTGGCTGAATTGAACGCTACTGCAAAAGTTTTGAGAGACAACTGCGAAGTAGTAATCATTGCCGGTATCGGTGGTAGCTACCTAGGTGCCCGTGCTGTAATCGAGGCTTTGTCTAACAGCTTCACTTGGTTGCAGGACAAGAAAACGGCTCCTGTCATGATTTATGCCGGACACAACATCAGCGAAGATTATCTGTATGAACTCACCGAATATCTGAAAGACAAGAAGTTCGGTGTTATCAATATCTCCAAATCAGGAACGACAACCGAAACTGCGCTTGCGTTCCGTCTGTTGAAAAAACAATGCGAAGACCAACGTGGCAAGGAAACTGCCAAACAGGTTATCGTAGCCGTTACAGATGCTAAAAAAGGTGCTGCACGTGTTACTGCCGACAAGGAAGGATACAAAACATTCATCATCCCCGATAACGTAGGCGGACGTTTCTCTGTCCTGACTCCGGTTGGTTTGCTGCCAATTGCTGTTGCCGGATTCGACATTGAGCAACTGGTTGCCGGTGCTGCTGACATGGAAAAGGCATGTGGCGCAGACGTTCCGTTTACCGAAAACCCTGCTGCTATCTACGCTGCTACCCGTAACGAACTGTACAGAAGCGGAAAGAAAATCGAAATCCTCGTCAACTTCTGCCCGAAACTGCATTATGTAAGCGAATGGTGGAAACAGCTATACGGAGAATCAGAAGGTAAGGACAACAAGGGTATTTTCCCCGCATCAGTAGACTTCTCTACTGACCTTCACTCTATGGGACAATGGATTCAAGAAGGTGAACGCTCTATCTTCGAAACTGTTATCTCACTGGATAAGGTAGACCATAAACTGGAAGTTCCTTTTGACGAAGCAAACCTGGACGGCCTGAATTTCTTAGCCGGCAAACGTGTGGACGAAGTGAACAAGATGGCGGAACTCGGTACTCAGTTGGCTCACGTAGACGGTGGCGTACCTAATATGCGTATCGTTCTTCCTTCATTGAACGAATACAATATCGGCGGTTTGCTGTATTTCTTTGAGAAGGCTTGCGGCATCAGCGGTTATCTGCTGGGCGTGAACCCGTTCAACCAACCAGGTGTAGAAGCATACAAGAAAAATATGTTTGCCTTGCTTGACAAACCGGGCTATGAAGAAGAGTCTAAAGCGATTCGCGCTAAATTGTAATAGAATAAAGTCTATATATAAAAAAGAAGCGGTTTTCTGTAAACCGCTTCTTTTTTATATCCTGTGCCGAAGTTGTTTTTATTCTTTTCCGTCACCTTTATTCTTCTTTTTCATCATCGACCTTTGTTTTTAAGCCGATTTCTTCTTGTGCTCCTTCACATTCAGCCTTCGAAGAAAGATAAAAAGATAACTTAACTTCACCATCTTCATTGACATGAATAACAGTAGCCTCCACCTCTACTTTGGTTTGCCTTACTCCGTCCTTAAAACGATATTGCCCTTTACTTTCATCAGTCAAATTACCTTCTGTAGAGATTTCCGATTCCGTCAAAAATTTGGGTTTAGCTTTTACTTCTTCATCATTCTGAAGTGTAAAAGTTTTCAATTCGGCACCATTTCCATCCAAAAGTAAAAGAGCCTTTACCTCGTCTCCCACTTTCAGAGCCGGCAACTCATCCATTTTATTGGCATAGTCTTCTTCTTTTGCACTATCACCATCCGATTCAACCTTCACATATAGCTTTTCGATCTTTATCACAGGACTTTCCCCACTATTGGAACAAGCGCCTAAAAACAATGGTAGCAACAATAATACTCTCTTTTTCATGCTATCGTCGAGTTTATAACGTTACAAAAATACACATAATCTTCTAAACAGCAAATATTTGTGTAGTTAATCACACAACAGCCTTGTTTACAACTATCTCGCCATTCTACTCCATCTCTCATTTTTTATCGTTATCTTTGCCTCGCATATGGGGATAATTTAAAACGACTCAACTTAAAAAAAAGAATAAAATGAAACAAAATCTACAAAAGAAATCCTACGGATTCGTGTTACTATGTAGCTTGCTATTATTGATGGTATCAATCAGCAGTTGCCAGGAAAGTAAACTCAAAGCAATAGTTACTATTGCAAACAAACAATGCCCGATGGATATGGGAGAAGTCGGTATGATTACCAGCATCACTTATGACGGGAGCAATGTGGTGTACACGCTCAACATGAATGAAAGCATTACCGACATAACCATCTTGAAGGACAACCCCGAAAGCATGAAAGAGTCTATCAAGATTATGTTCCGGAATCCGGCGAAAGATGTCAAAGAGATGCTTAAACTGGTAGCCGAATGTAACGCAGGACTTCAAATGAAGTTTGTAGGGAAAGACTCCGGCCAGGAGGCAGTCTGCGAACTTACGCCCGAAGAAGTGAAAGAAGTTCTCAAAGCCGAATCCGACCCGTCACAAAGCGAACGTGCCAAACTTGAAGCACAACTGAAAATGGCAAATCTGCAATTCCCGATGCAGGCAAGTGAGGAAATCCTTATAGAAAAAATCGAACTTATTGATGAATCGGTTGTTTATATCTGCAAAGTAGATGAAGACGTATGTCCCATCAGCCAGATTGAAGCAAATGCGGAAGAAGTAAAGAAAGGAATTGTTGCAAATTTGGCTGCACAGTCCGACCCGGCAACTCAGGTATTCTTGAAAACCTGTATCAACAATGATAAAAGCGTAGCTTACAGATATATCGGAACGAAATCGGGCAATCATTATGATGTAGTCATCACCCTGCCTGAATTGAAGAAAATGATAATAAAAAAATAAGTATTACGAAAAAAGATTCTACGACGTACCAAGTATGAAAAAGAAACTGAAAGCCGTCTTGTTCGACATGGACGGTGTACTTTTCAACTCTATGCCCTACCACTCCGAAGCCTGGCATAAAGTAATGAAATCTCACGGGCTCACCCTCAGCCGCGAAGAAGCGTATATGCACGAAGGACGGACGGGAGCTGCTACTATCAACATCGTATTCCAACGTGAACTAGGCAGGGAAGCTACCCAGGAAGAGATAGAAAGTATCTATCAGGAGAAAAGTGTCCTGTTCAATTCATATGCGGAAGCGGAACGTATGCCCGGTGCATGGGAGTTATTACAAAAAATAAAGAGTGAAGGACTGGTTCCTATGGTAGTGACCGGTTCGGGGCAGTTATCGCTGCTCGAGCGATTGGAGCACAACTTTCCGGGCATGTTCAAAAAAGAATTGATGGTTACGGCTTTCGATGTAAAATACGGAAAGCCACACCCGGAACCTTATCTAATGGCACTTAAAAAAGGCGGATTGAACGCAGACGAAGCCGTTGTCATAGAAAACGCTCCGTTGGGAGTGGAAGCCGGCCACAAAGCGGGCATCTTCACGATTGCTGTAAACACAGGACCGCTGGACGCACAGGTTTTACTGGATGCAGGAGCTGATTTATTATTCCCTTCCATGCAAGCACTTAGTGAAGCATGGGACACCCTGAACATATAAACATCCGTTTTATTCATTAATATGTTTATCTTTATAATATCGATTCTACTATGCAAAAGTTATTATCCTTACCCCCTAACTTAATCCAGTGTTTTCACGAACTGGAAGAAGTGAATCACGCCGACTGGTTTTGTACGTCAGACCCTATTGGAAGCAAACTGGGTTCCGGCGGTGGAACTACCTGGCTGTTGCAAGCCTGCCATCAGGAATTTGCACCTCAGGATACTTTTAACAACTGGATAGGACGCGAGAAGAGGATATTGCTTCATGCGGGCGGACAAAGCCGCCGTCTACCAAGCTACGGACCTTCCGGTAAGATATTAACTCCCATCCCCATTTTCAGTTGGGAACGAGGACAGAAGTTGGGGCAGAACCTGCTGTCATTGCAGCTTCCGCTATACGAAAGAATCATGAAACAAGCTCCTGCCGGACTGAACACGCTGATAGCCAGCGGAGATGTATATATCCGTTCGGAAAAGCCGTTACAAGACATTCCTAATGTAGATGTCGTGTGCTACGGTCTTTGGGTGAACCCATCACTGGCAACACACCATGGTGTGTTTGTATCCGACCGGAAGAGCCCGGAAGTTCTTGACTTCATGTTGCAGAAACCTTCGCTTGAAGAATTGGAGAGTTTATCCAAAACACATCTTTTCTTGATGGACATCGGCATTTGGATTCTAAGTGACCGTGCCGTGGAAGTATTGATGAAGCACTCGTTAAAAGAAGGAACGAACGATATTAATTATTATGATTTATATTCAGACTACGGATTGGCCCTGGGAGAGCATCCCAAGACAGAAGATGAAGAAATCAACCAACTGTCTGTAGCCATATTACCTTTACCTGGTGGAGAATTCTATCACTATGGCACAAGCCGTGAACTAATTTCTTCCACACTATCCATCCAGGATAAGGTACGCGACCAGAGAAAAATCATGCACCGGAAAGTAAAACCCAATCCGGCTATTTTTATTCAGAATTCTATCACGCAGATTTCTCTTTCGGCCGATAACGCCAACCTTTGGATTGAGAACAGCCATATAGGAAAAGGCTGGAAACTGGGTTCCCGGCAAATCATTACCGGAGTACCGGAAAATTATTGGAACGTCTGTCTGCCGGATGGTATCTGTGTAGATATTATTCCTGTCGGTGAACACGATTTCGTAGCCCGCCCATATGGATTGGATGATGTATTCAAAGGAGCGTTGGAAAAAGTAACGACTACTTATCTCAATATCCCGTTCCCGCAATGGATGGAAGAAAGGGGAATTACGTGGGACGACATCAAAGGTCGCACGGACGATTTGCAGGCCGCTTCCATATTCCCTAAAACTGCTTCAATAGAAGAACTGGGGATATTAGTACGCTGGATGACGTCAGAACCCCAAATGGAAAAAGGAAAAGAACTTTGGCTGAAAGCGGAAAAAGTTTCGGCTGATGAAATTTCGGCAGGTGCTAATCTTAAACGCCTTTATACACAACGCAGCAGTTTCCGCAAAGAGAACTGGAAAGGATTGGCAGCCAACTATGAAAAGAGCGTGTTCTACCAACTCGATTTGCAGGATGCAGCCCATGAATTTGTACGTTTGGATTTAGATACTCCCGACACACTGAAAGAGGATGCCGCACCAATGGTTCGGATACACAACCGCATGCTCCGTGCACGGATTATGAAGTTACGTGGAGAAGATGCTTATCAAAAAGAAGAACAGGCTGCTTTCCAACTGCTTCGCGACGGTTTGCTAGGAGTTATGCCGGAGCGTAAAAACCATCCTATACTCAGCGTTTATTCCGACCAAATCGTATGGGGACGCAGTCCCGTGCGGATTGATGTGGCCGGAGGATGGACGGATACTCCGCCCTACTCTCTTTATTCCGGTGGAAGTGTCGTTAATCTTGCCATAGAATTGAACGGTCAGCCACCATTACAAGTATATGTGAAACCCTGCAAAGAATATCACATCGTACTCCGCTCTATCGACATGGGCGCAATGGAGATTATCAGGAACTATGAAGAACTGCAAGACTATAAGAAAGTCGGTTCTCCGTTCTCCATTCCTAAAGCAGCGCTTAGCTTAGCAGGTTTTGCACCGGTGTTCTCCGCCGAAGCTTACACCTCATTGGAAGAACATTTGAAAGCTTTCGGCTCGGGAATAGAAATTACACTGTTGGCTGCCATCCCGGCAGGTTCCGGCTTGGGGACCAGTTCTATCTTGGCATCCACCGTTCTCGGGGCTATCAATGATTTCTGCGGACTGGCCTGGGATAAGAATGATATTTGCAGTTACACATTAGTACTGGAGCAACTCCTGACCACAGGCGGCGGTTGGCAAGACCAATACGGCGGTGTATTTTCTGGTGTCAAACTGCTTCAATCCGAAGCAGGTTTCGAGCAGAAACCGTTAGTACGATGGCTACCCGACCAGCTCTTTGTTCATCCTGATTATCGCGACTGCCACTTGCTATACTATACGGGAATCACCCGTACAGCCAAAGGTATATTAGCCGAAATTGTCAGTTCCATGTTCCTCAATTCCGGTCCGCATCTAAGTTTGCTAGCCGAGATGAAAGCCCATGCAATGGATATGAGTGAAGCTATCCTGCGCAGTAATTTCAGTAGTTTCGCCAATTTGGTAGGTAAAACCTGGATACAAAACCAGGCATTAGATTGCGGAACCAATCCGCCGGCAGTAGCGGCTATTATCGAGATGATTAAGGATTATACATTAGGATACAAACTTCCCGGAGCAGGTGGCGGCGGTTACTTATACATGGTAGCCAAAGACCCGCAAGCAGCCGGACAGATCCGACGGATACTGACGGAACAAGCTCCTAATCCGCGTGCACGCTTTGTAGAAATGACACTTTCCGACAAGGGGCTTCAGGTTTCAAGAAGCTAAAGAAAAGGGGAAGAGACGGAGATAAGTAAACAGGAATGGAAACTAAAAGGCAGCAAGTGAATGTTATTTCAAATGCTGCCTTTTGATACTTTCAAATTATAATTGGATAAATTCTACATCGTCTACTTGAAGTTCCTGCTTACCCTTTGTTCGAGAATCTCTTTCTTAATGGTATACAGACGATTACCAAGGGTAAGAATAATATGAAAAACTCCTTGATGAGTATCGCTGATAAGATATTGCTTAGGAAGAGAGCTCTGATTAAAACTATCAATGACGGGCAACTGGCTATGGGCTCAGTTGTAATTCTTGGGGATTTGATTCAAGACAATCACATCCTTAAAATTTAATTCAATTCTATACTGTAATGAATGAGATTTTGTTTTCAATTACTGATTTGCATAAGTATAACATGAACTTTTGATTCATAAGTTCCACCCGTTTCACCTTATAACTGAAACATCGATGAATAAGGAGATAGCGGGTGAAAGCGTAGGAAAAAAACAGGTGAAGTCTTCCATTATCGCTTTCACCTTTTGAATTTATTTATACCGATTGCTAGACATATATAGCCACCGTGATGGACATATATAGCCACCGTGCTGAATATATAGATGCAATACGGTGAGTATATAGATGCAATCTGTTGAATCTATAGATGTACCAATTCAAGTATTAACAGATGAGAACCAAGGTATTAACACCTGACGACTAGGCTATTAACATCTGACAGTTCATCTGTTAATACCTGACAATGGATTTGCTATAAGCCTATTTTCATTAGCTATAATGATATCCAGATTAGCTATAATGATATTGGTTTTAGCTCAAAGGATATTTTGAAAAGCCAAAGTGAAACCGATAATGTTCTGTTTCACCTGATTTCACCCCTCGCTTTCACCCGCTATAGCCTTATTCATCGGCATTTCAAGAATCAGGTGAAAGCGATGAATGGCAATAATCTTATAGTGGCATTGATGATACTTTAGTTATAAAGAAAGAGGTAAGTTACGCAGTATTCCGCTATCGAACGAGTCAGAACTGCACAGTTTAGCTCACTTTCACACAGGAATGAATCTATTTTGTTAAGAATGTGATTGCCCTGAATCAAATCCCCCAATTTTCAGAATGAGCCATGAATCCACTCTTAAGCAACACCACTAGACAAAAGAAATCCCTCAACAATTTACTGATTATCAAGGGATTCACCTGTGACTCCAGTGCGATTCAAACGAACGACCTTCAGAACCTGAATCTGACGCTCTATTCACTAAGTTTCCCTTATTATCAACACGTTAAATATCTCTATGTAAGTTCAGAGGTCAACAATAGGTCAACATTGAACT
>ERZ778503.1981-NODE-1981-length-12341-cov-17.176217_pt1 | contig 12341 bp, 10 predicted proteins | sample MGYA00510047_ERZ778503 | MGnify/ENA primary metagenome ERZ778503 (study PRJEB29527, sample SAMN07138965) | mouse gut metagenome | material: feces | host: mouse | place: China:Nanjing | collected 2016-01-25 ... | reverse complement strand
CGAAAATCTTTACACCGAGTCGTTTGCTTTCTGACTCACGGCCGTTCTTAGAACTACCAACACCTTTTTTATGTGCCATTTCTTTTTAGGATTTTAGTGGGGTTAAGCTACAACTTCTTTAATTAACACTTTGGTGAAGTACTGGCGGTGTCCGTTTTTGCGACGATAGCCTTTGCGGCGTTTCTTCTTGAAAACGATAACCTTCTCGCCTTTTACAAGGGGAGTGAGGACTTCACATACAACCTTTGCGCCTTCCACTGTGGGAGCGCCAACTTTAACTGTTTCGTCGGCCTGAGCGAGGAGCACGCGGTCAAATTCGATTTTGTCTCCTTCTTTAACAGCTTCGCCGAGATAGTGAACATACAGGAACTTTTCAGGCTCTGCCTTAAACTGCTGTCCCTGGATTTCTACGATAGCGTACATTTGTTATTAATTGGTTTTCAGGTTATCCCGTCGGGCGAGCGCATTGTTTTGTTGGCTTGCGGCTTCTTTTGATGGCCCGGTACGGCTAAATCGGTCGCAAAGTTACTAAAAATCTGCTAACCATGCAAAGAAAATGAATTTATTTTGTGTGAAGTTTTTTTGGGAACATCTTCAGGAGACATCTTGAGGGCGCTTGGGTGATGTGCGGGCTTGGAGGCGCATCGCCTTGTATGTTTTCTGCCAGTGCGACATGCTCGTTGTGGTAAATTAAAAAGAGATGAGATTCATTGCTGAATCTCATCTCGGCATTTCTTAAGTCGGGGTGACTAGACTCGAACTAGCGACCTCACGCCCCCCAGACGCGTACTCTAACCAACTGAGCTACACCCCGATTAGGAAATAAATATGCTTTGTTTTTCAAAAGCGATGCAAAGGTAGAGAGTTTTTTTGAATTCTCCAAATAAAATCAAGAAAAAATAAAAAAAAGTTTGAAGATGTTTTTTGTTTTTTTGAAAATTGCCTATCGCTCTTGAAGATGGATGCTGCAGGTTTGCGGTTGTGTCGTAAATAAAAAAAGAGATGAGATTCAGCAATGAATCTCATCTCGGTATTTCTTAAGTCGGGGTGACTAGACTCGAACTAGCGACCTCACGCCCCCCAGACGCGTACTCTAACCAACTGAGCTACACCCCGATTAGGAAATAAATATGCTTTGTTTTTCAAAAGCGATGCAAAGGTAGAGAGTTTTGATTGAATCTCCAAATATCAACGGTAAAAATTAATATATTTTAATTAAAATAGCGTAAAAGATGGATTGAAGCTTTATTGTGTTTGTAGTTCTTAACATAATAAAGCTCGATAGCAGTTTTGTTACTCCTGTTTCTTGTCAATAAGATGACGGTGTGCCTTCCTTTCATAAGGTTTGATGAAATATTCTTCATAGTAGGCGAGGAGTAGGGTGGTGAGCGGTATTGCGATTATGAGTCCTATCATGCCGAGCAGTGTTCCCCACACAGAAAGTGACAGAAATATAAGTGCGGGATTAAGGCTCATGGCCTTTCCGATTATTTTGGGTGTAAGCACGAGGTCCTGTATCACCTGTACAATACAATATACGGCTATCATTTTCCAGAACAGTGTCCAGAAACTCATTTCACCTCCGACAGACACTACTATACATATAATAGTAGCCGGAATAAGGGATATGAGCTGCAGGTAAGGTATCATGTTGAGCAGACCGATAAACATTCCAAGTATTATGGCCATAGGAAGTCCGATAATCAGAAAGCCGATGCTGAAAAGGATTCCTACGAAAAATGCCACAAGAGCCTGCCCACGGAAGTATTGATTCATCGAATGTTTGACATCACGTCCGATTTTAAAGACAACTCTGCGGTATTTGGGCATCACCATGCGTTGGAAGCCTCTTGAAATCTTGTCATAGTCAATCATAATGAATACTACATAAAGCAGCACTATTACCCAGCTGAACATGCTCATCACGAGAGAGATAGATCCTGTGATAACATGCCATGACGCAGAGAGGCCTTCTTCGAACATCTTCATCCATTCTTCATGAGAAAGCTTACGCGCGATGAATTCGAAATCCACGTTGTTTCGTAGAAATTCGTGGAGACTTTCCGGGATGAATGGGATTTTGATTTCATTTTGCGTATAGCTTTTCAGCAGAGCTGCCATCTGAGATGATTCGCTTATAATCATCGGGGCGATAAAATAGAGAATGACGAGCAGGAAAAACGTCATTTCAAACAGTGTCACAAGCGATGCGATTACGCGGCCTTTAAGATTTAGCAACTGGCGGTTGAATTGGACAAACGGTTCGAAAAGATAGGCGATAAGACAGCCTACACAGAATGGGAGCAGGACTCCTTTGAGAATGCTGATGAGCCATATTGCGCCTACGAACAGCACGCAGTTTATGACGAGCCTTACGGTTCGGTCAAGGTCGTAACGTTGACGGACAAGCATGATACTTATATTTATTATATTTATAATTTGGCCACGAAATTAATCAATATATTCCAAAATTTCATTATTTGTATTAATTTTGTCAACCGTTTATGAGCCGTAACAAACAATTTTAATAACCCTATATAAATGGAAAAAGTAAATCAATCATTCGTTGAGTCCGGCCATCGGCTGCTTTCCGACAAGGCTTGGGCGCGATGGACAGCGTTGGCGCTGGTTGCGTCAATGATGCTGTTTGCCTACATGTTTGTCGACGTAATGTCGCCGTTGCAGTCTTTGATTCAGAAACAACGCGGCTGGTCGCCGGATGCTTTCGGCTACTATGCCGGTGCTGAGTACATATTAAATGTGTTCGGGTTTCTCATCCTTGCCGGTATCATACTTGACAAGATGGGTGTGCGTTTCACCGGGACTCTTTCCGCTTCGCTTATGGTGGCAGGTGCTCTCATTAAACTTTATGCCATCAGTGAATTGTTTCAAGGGACTGCGCTTGAGCTCTGGCTTAATTCATGGTGGACTGAAATGCCGGGCAGTGCAAAGCTTGCCGCTCTCGGCTTTATGATTTTTGGCTGCGGATGTGAAATGGCCGGAATTACTGTCTCTAAAGCCCTTGCCAAGTGGTTTGAAGGTAAGGAAATGGCGCTTGCAATGGGGCTTGAGATGGCCATAGCGAGAATCGGAGTGTTCTTCATCTTTACAATCTCACCCCGTCTTGCCGACAGCGTAGTTCCGGCTTCGGTCGTAGTTCCTGTGGCTTTCTGCTCGGCGCTGCTTTGTATCGGCCTCCTTGCCTATATTGTGTTTACTTTCATGGATGCCAAGCTTGACCGCGAGATGGGTGCCAATAAGGTTGCTGAAGCTGAGTCTGACGAAGAGTTCAAGCTTTCGGATGTCGGTTCGATTTTCAAAAGCAAGCTTTTCTGGATTATAGCAATGCTATGTGTACTTTACTATTCGGCAATTTTCCCATTCCAGCGTTACGCAGCCAATATGCTTCAGTGTAACCTTGGCATTTCCGAGACTCAGGCATCTGATATTTTCCGTTGGTTCCCGGTTGGAGCGGCGGCTCTCACGCCTCTGCTCGGTTATTATCTTGACCGTAAAGGCAAAGGGGCAAGCATGCTGATTCTTGGTGCGATCCTGATGATCGTATGTCACCTGACATTCGCATTTGTAGTTCCCGCAACTAAGAGTGAACTGATTACTTATTCGGCCATCGTCGTGTTGGGTATCTCGTTTTCTCTCGTGCCGGCGGCTCTTTGGCCGTCAGTCCCCAAAATTATGGACAAACGCTTCCTTGGCAGTGCTTATTCATTGATATTCTGGGTGCAGAATATAGGTCTCGCGTTCGTTCCCATTCTTATCGGTAAGGTGATCACTTGGTCTAATCCCGGAGTTACAGACCCGATGCAATATGACTACACTCTTCCAATGTGTTGTTTTGCGTCCCTTGGAGTGCTTGCTCTAATCTTCGGTATTATACTCAAGGCTATGAATACGGTTCATCACTATGGACTTGAAGACCCCAATATAAAAGAGGATTTTGAAGACGTACGTATTGACGGCGAAGCTTAAAATTCACCACATAAAACAATCCGGCCGGAAAATTCTGAAATGATTTTCTGGCCGGATTGTTTTATGTGGTTATAGATTTTGTCAGAAAGACCGTTCGCGGCGTGACGCGTCTATTCGCAGCAGAATGAAAAGAAGGAATGTGAATCCCCATAGAGAAGAACCTCCGTAGCTGAAGAAGGGGAGAGGAATACCGATTACGGGACATAGACCGATTACCATGCCGATATTGATTGCAATATGGAATATGAGATAACTTGCCACACAATAAGCATAGACACGTCCAAATACGTTTGGCTGGCGTTCGGCAATATGTATGATTCGTAATATAAGTATCAGGAACAATAACAAAACCCCGGCTGAGCCGATGAATCCTTCCTCTTCTCCGACTGTGCAGAATATAAAGTCGGTATGCTGTTCGGGGACATATTTAAGCTTTGTCTGAGTACCGTTAAGGAATCCTTTGCCAAATAAACCTCCTGAGCCGATAGCTATTTTGGACTGATTGACGTTGTATCCTGCTCCTCTGAGATCTTCCTCCATGCCAAGGGCCACTTTTATGCGCATCTGCTGGTGTGGTTGGAGTATGGATGTAAACGCATAATTGACTGAAAACAGGAATACGATTGAGGTTAATGCCGCGCTCACTGTTATTATTAGTTTCCGCGCTTTCGTCTTGAACATCAGCAGGACGCAATATGCAAGAGCCCCCATAATGACAGTTATAAAGAATATCATGCCGGGAACAGGCACTCCGGCGATTTCAAGGACTGTTACAATCGCGCTTGTACCGAGAAACCACAGTAATACGTTTCGGGCTGCTTCAAATTCCTTGCAGTATATCGCAAGCATAGCCACGATAAGCAACATTATCATTATGAACACAGCAGCCTGCCCTGAGGGTATTCCTAAAATAAGGGTTCCTGTGAATTTGACGGCTACTACAAAAAATGTCACTGCGCAGACTGCAGCAAGCAGAATCAATCCGCTCATGCCCTCGCGGTACAGCACAAAAAAGAGCGACAAATAAACGAGCGCTGAACCGGTTTCTTTCTGACCGAGAATCAGAACTACGGGCAGGAAGATTATCAGAAGTGCGAGCATGTAGTTCTTACGCGATGCGTTGAGCACGAAATTATAGCTTGAAAACAGTTTTGCAAGGCACAGGGCGGTCGCAAATTTGCCGAATTCGGCCGGCTGAAGGCTCATCGGCCCGATTACAAGCCAAGAGCGTGAGCCTTTGATGTCGGGGGCGATAAATATAGTGATAAGTAATAGCAAAAGTAATCCACCATAGATTACGTAGGCATAATTTTCATATACCCTGGCGTCTATAAGGAGCAAGACAAGACCAAGGACAAGAGACAGCCCTATCCAACGGAACTGTTTGCCTGAAAACTCAGTGAAACTTAGCATGTTGGCATGGTCAAAGTCATAGCTTGCAGCATAAATGCTTACCATTCCGGCCATGACGAGTATGATATATAGAACGACTGTAAACCAATCGACATATCTGAATACAGAACCGCTGTTTTCTTGTTGCATTTTTTATCCTTTAAAAATTGAGTAGATTCCGCAAAAAGAACTTTCTAATGTTTCTTCGTACCGGCGAATTGTATTGTGTTTGATTGCAGCATACGTTCCTCAAGATATTTCCGCTCTGGAGGTATGTAACCTCGAAGATAGCGTTCCATGACGAGCGAACCGATCGGGACACCGAATGTCGCTCCGAAGCCTGCATTTTCGACATAGACCGCAATTGCTATTTTCGGGTCATGGTAAGGCGCAAATCCCATAAACGCCGAATGGTCCTTGCCGTGTGGGTTCTGGGCTGTACCGGTTTTGCCGCAGACTTCAATGTCTGTCAGGTTGGCGAGGCGGCATGTTCCTCCTGTGACCGCCATGCGCATACCCTCTGCAATGTCGTTATACCAGTGAGAGGCAATAGTTGGGATGTGCTTCTCAAGATACTCGGCCGGAACAATAGTGTCCTGTATTTCTTTGACCACATGCGGAGTGATATAATGGCCTCTGTTGGCAATTGTAGCGCATAAGTTTGCGATTTGGAGAGGGGTAGCAAGTATTTCGCCTTGTCCGATTGAGATTGAGATTATAGTGTTTGCGCTCCAATGGCCTGCTCCATACCATTTGTTATAGAAATCGACGTTGGGAATAAATCCTCGGTATTCACCTGGAAGATCCACCCCGAGTTTGTAGCCATAGCCCATAGAGACCATGTGCTTTTTCCATATATCAAAGGCATTTGCCGAACTGCCATATTTCCCTCGTTTGTCAATCATGGCCTTGAAGCCCCAACAGAAATATGCGTTGCATGATGTCTGGAGTGCAGGTTTCAGAGGGAGGGGAGATCCATGTCCGTGGCAGCCGACTCGCAGACCGCCCGAGATAAATCCGTGATGGCAGGGAAACATGGTTCCGGTCGTGATGATTCCCTCTTCAAGAAGAATGAGACCTTGTGTTGGCTTGAATGTCGAGCCGGGAGGATATGTCGCCTGAATCGCACGGTTGAAGAGCGGCTTGTCAGGGTCGGCCATCATTTTATTGTAATTTGCACCGCGTTCACGGCCGATGAGCAGACTTGGATCGTAGGATGGAGCGGAGACGAGGCAGAGTATTTCGCCGGTTGACGGTTCGATGGCTACTACCGCTCCTTTCTTATTCATCATCAGAGACTCGGCATATTGCTGTAGCTCGATGTTGAGCGATAGCTTGATGTTTTTTCCCGCCACTGCGTCACGGTCAAGTGCGCCTTCTTCATAGCGGCCCTGTATGCGTCCGAGAGCGTCGCGCATCAGCACTTCTGCGCCCTTTGTCCCGCGAAGATGCTCCTCGTATGTGTGTTCGATGCCAATATCGCCGATATAGTCGCCGGGCATATAGTACGGGTCTTTGTCAATGTCTTTCTGTGATACTTCACGGATATTTCCAAGTACATTCGCAGCTGTTTTGTATTTGTACTCGCGCAGGATTCGTTTCTGGATGTAGAAACCGGGGAAACGATACAGTTTTTCCTGCAGACGACCGTACTCTTCAGCTGTAAGATGTGTAAGGAGTTTCTGTGGGGAATATGACGAATAGCCCGGATTGCGCCGCTTGTCTTTCATGTCTACAAAGCGTTTGCGCAGGTCTTCAGGTGTGATATTGAGTGCCCGGCAGAAATCGAGAGTGTCGAACTCCTTCACGTCTCGCGGAATCATCATGACATCGTAGGCGGGCTGATTGTATACGACAAGCCGCCCGTCGCGGTCATAAATTATGCCACGGGAAGGATAGACTGCTTTTCGCAGAAACGCATTTGAGTCGGCATACTCTTTATATTTTGAATCAAATACCTGTAGGCTGACAAGCCTGAAGATATATATCATGGCGATAATCACGATGAAACCGCCTATGACGTAGCGCCGTTTTTCGAGATTATAATCTTTTCTCACTTCTTTTCGCTTCGTGGAGTCATGAAGCTGTCAATTCCGACCATGATTGCCATCGAAAGGATTGTGCTGAATACAATCCGCAGCAGTAGGCGTACGGGGTTGAAGAATGTGAACGCTTCAATCAGAAATATGATTGTACAGTAAAGCAACGTCATTGTAAGAAGATATTTCAGATACGTTGCTGTTCCGAGCGAGTGCATTGATGGTTCCGGACGTGTCAGATCCTCCTCGCGCGGTACGTAAAGTCTGAGTATCGGTCTGCGACACATGGCAAGTATCGTGCACGACACAGTGTTCATTCCGTATGTGTCTGAAAAAATGTCTACTATCAGACCGAGAAAAAAACTGATGGTGAGAAGCCAGTTGAGCGAAAGCGTGATCGGCAGTCGCAAAATCAGGTAAATAAACACCAGTGGCACAGCGACATTGAACAGGCATATGTGGTTGAACACAATTACCTGTGCAAGCACCAGAATTATACCGAGAAGAATGAATTTAAGCACCGTTTTGCTCATTTGGAATCAATTGATGTTTTTGATTTCGATATCCTTTTCAACTTCAGCGAGTTCCTCTTTCATGTTGTCGCGTATGACTCGTACGGTCGAAAGGGTTGAGAAATCGGTGAATAATTTTATGCGTAGCGTGTAAAAGTTGTCCTCGCGATCCCGTGAGCCTGAAAGGATTGTTCCGACAGGAACTCCTTCAGGGAAAACGGATGAATAGCCACTTGTCACAACCGTATCGCCTTTTACAAACTTGGCATGCTTTGGAAGCTCTTCGAGTATCGCCTCACCGGGATCACGTCCGTCCCATACGAGTGAGCCGACTTGGTCTTCCCCTTTTACCTTGCATGACAGTCTGAGATATGGGTTTAGAACGGAAATAAGTCTTGCAGTATGGTCGCCTACGACATTTACTATTCCGACAATTCCATTCTGGTCTATTACGCCCATCTCAGGCTCAATTCCGTCAAGACGCCCTTTCTCTATGGTTATATAATTGTGGGAGTGGTTGATTGAATTGTTGATTACATGGGCAATCAGAAAATGATAGCGTGTGAGTGCTGAATCTACTGTCATCGTGTCGGCGTAAATTTTTTCCCGCTCAGCACGCAGATGGTTTTTCAACATGTAGTTTTCAAGTTCGAGTTCCGAGATGCGTGCCTGTAAATCCTCATTGATGTCGCGCAACGAGAAGTAAGATGTAACATTGTGTGTGGTGTTGTAGACTCCTGATGCGATAATATTTGCAGATGATAGAAAGACATGATGCTGAAATGGATTGCGTGAAAACAGCAATGCAAATCCCGCCACAAGATAGAGCGCGAATAGGAACCACGAACTGTATTTTACGAAAAACTTTAGAAGCTCGCTCAATGTAAATGGATATAAGCTATACGAACAGCAGTGCATAAGAGCTTGGCATAAAAAGGCTTGATGCCTAAGCTACTTACGCAATGCTAATTCATGGTTGTCTGTAAAAAGTCAATGTGAAGAAAGATGGCGTATGGATTTCGCCGGTCTTATCGTATGAGGAACGAGAATGTGTCGATGTTTTTCAACGCGACACCTGTTCCCTTTGCTACTGCGAGCAACGGATCTTCCGCTATGTGGAACTGGATGCCGATTTTGTCGGTCAGACGTTTGTCAAGACCGCGCAGCATAGCGCCACCGCCTGCGAGGAAGATGCCGTTCATGACGATGTCGGAATAGAGTTCCGGTGGGGTCTCGTCAAGGGCCTGAAGCACGGCGGCTTCAATACGGGAAATTGACTTTTCGATGCAATGTGAGATTTCCTGATAGCTGACGGGGACTTCCATCGGAAGTGCTGTCATTTTGTTCGGGCCATGTACAATGAAGTCTTCCGGCGGATTTTCAAGTTCAGTGAGAGCAGAACCGACGTGGATTTTGATTTGTTCGGCTGTGCGCTCGCCGACCTTGACATTGTGTACGCGGCTCATATGCTCCATAATGTCATCTGTCAGGTCGTCGCCTGCTACCTGAATGCTCTTATTGGAGACAATGCCACCCAAAGAGATGACGGCAATTTCAGTCGTGCCACCGCCTATGTCCACAATCATGTTTCCTTGGGGGGCGAGTACGTCAATGCCGATACCGAGCGCTGCGGCCATAGGTTCGTAAATCATGTATACGTCACGGCCACCGGCATGTTCCGATGAGTCACGGACCGCACGGATTTCGACCTCTGTCGATCCCGAAGGTATGCCGACCACCATCTTCATTGAAGGTGAGAACCAATTGCTTTTGGAACTTGCTTTTTTGATGAGACCACGGATCATCATCTCTGCGGCATTGAAGTTGGCGATTACACCCTTACGGAGCGGACGTATAGTCTCGATGCCGTCGTTTTCTTTGCCCTGCATTAGTTTGGCTTCGCGGCCGACAGCAATGAGTTTGCCGGTGCGTTTTTCGATTGCCACGATCGAAGGCTCGTCGATGACAATCTTGTCATTGTGTATTATAATCGTATTGGCCGTACCGAGGTCAATTGCGATTTCTTTAGTGAATGAAAGTAATCCCATTGGTTGTATTGAGGTTCGAAGTTTGTTATCTTTGACAAGTCCCGGAGAGCAATAAATTTGCTCAGGGACTTGTCAAAGATTAGATGTAAGGATTAATGCTTGAAATGGCGGAAACCGGTGATGACCATAGCCATGTCATTGGCGTTGCAATAATCAACGCTTTCCTGATCTCGGATTGAGCCTCCGGGATGTATTACAGCTGTAACACCTGCCTCATGTGCGATTTCTACGCAGTCGGGGAAGGGGAAGAATGCGTCAGATGCCATAACTGCGCCGTGAAGGTCAAAACCGAATGAATGTGCCTTTTCGATAGCTTGCTTGAGCGCGTCTACGCGTGAAGTCTGGCCGACACCGCTTGCAAGAAGCATGCCGTCTTTTGCAAGGACTATTGCATTACTCTTTGAATTCTTCACAATCTTGTTGGCAAACAGAAGATCGGCAGCCTGCTGAGGTGAGACTGCTTTTTCGCTTACCTGTTTGAGGTCATCGACGGTTTCAATCTTAAGGTCGCGTTCCTGAACGAGCGCACCATTTAGGATTGATCGGAACTGCATTTTGGTGTCAAGCTCTTTCTTGATTACGAGGATTATGCGGTTCTTTTTTTGTTTGAGTATTTCAAGAGCACCGTCGGTATATGCTGGTGCTATGATGACCTCAAAGAATATTTTGTTGATTTCCTCAGCTGCGGCTTCGTCTACAGTTCCGTTGGTGATGAGCACACCGCCAAACGCACTTACCGGGTCTCCTGCAAGTGCGTCTTTCCATGCTTCCGCGATGGTAGGACGAGTCGCAAGGCCACATGCATTGTTGTGTTTGAGAACTGCAAATGTAGGATCGGTAAATTCTGAAATCAGAGATCCTGCCGCGTCAATGTCAAGGAGATTGTTATAGGAAATCTCTTTGCCGTGAAGCTGGGTGAACATTGCTTCGAAATCACCGAAGAATGTGCCTTTCTGATGTGGGTTTTCACCGTAGCGCATTGCTTTTGCATCATCGAATGCAATGCGTAGCGCGTCGCATTCGTCAATGGGACATTGAACTGTTGTCGATGCGAAATAATTGTAGATGTCGGTGTCGTAGCCAGATGATACGGCGAAAGCCTGACCGGCGAACCAGCGACGTTCTTCAAGAGAAGTTTCGGCGCCGTTGCGTTTGAGCGTTTCGGCAAGAGGTTTGTATTGTGCTTTGGACGCGACGATCACTACATCTTTGTAGTTCTTGGCTGCTGCGCGGATAAGCGATATGCCACCTATGTCAATTTTCTCAATAATGTCAGCTTCTGGTGCTCCTGATGCCACAGTCGCACGGAACGGATAGAGGTCTACGATTACAAGGTCGATTTCAGGGATTTCGTATTGTGCTATCTGTCCCCGGTCGCCCTCGTTATCACGACGGTTAAGGATGCCTCCGAAAACTTTGGGGTGTAGGGTTTTGACGCGGCCGCCAAGTATGGAAGGGTAGCCGGTAAGATCCTCTACGGCATCACATTCATAACCTAAACTTTCAATAAAAGAACGAGTGCCCCCTGTCGAAAGGAATTTAACACCGTCGGCATGGAGCAACGACAAAATTTCATCCAGTCCGTCTTTGTAAAAGACTGAAATAAGCGCGGTCTTGATTCGTTTGTTGTCAGACATCGGTAGTAATTTCTGAACTTATTTTGGAAACTATGATTTTGAAAGTGCAAAGTTAATGAAAAATACTCACTATTTGAAGGAATTTAAGCTCAATTGTTGGCGGTTTAAATTAAAAAATTAATAAACTTTTATCGAAGGATTGATGTTTGGTGCATATTGTTTTCTCTATATCGTTCCGGGTACGGTACTTTTAGAATAAAAGAAAGAGTCCTGATTTTTTAATCAGGACTCTTTTGTAATCTTCAAGTGAATTTGTCCACAAGCTGGAAAAATTACTTTCTGATACCGAGTTCTTTCTGGGCGATGATGGCGCGGTAGCGGTTGATATCCTTGCGGATGAGATAGTCGAGAAGTCGACGACGCTTACCTACCAAAGCCTTAAGAGCTCGTGCTGTCGTATAATCTTTGTGATTTGACTTGAGGTGTTCAGTCAAATGAGCGATACGGACTGAGAATAATGCAATCTGTGCTTCAGGTGAGCCAGTGTCAGTCTTGCCCTTACCGTACTTCTCAAAGATTTCTACTTTTTCATCAGAGTTCAAGTGCATTGATACAGATGTTTAAAAGTGGTTAATGATATATGATAAATAGATATTTGCTCTAAAAGAGCGTACAAAGGTAAGCATTAACTTTGATAAATCCAAACCTTTGCGGGAAAAACGATGGCTAAACTCACGGCTCTTTCATTTAAGATTTCGTCTCATTCTCGACAAATGTGTTATTTTA
>ERZ778503.1978-NODE-1978-length-12365-cov-5.296019_pt1 | contig 12365 bp, 10 predicted proteins | sample MGYA00510047_ERZ778503 | MGnify/ENA primary metagenome ERZ778503 (study PRJEB29527, sample SAMN07138965) | mouse gut metagenome | material: feces | host: mouse | place: China:Nanjing | collected 2016-01-25 ... | reverse complement strand
GTAGTTTCTGTCGTCACTGCGGATCAGCAGTTTCACTTCATACTGCTTGTCCTCCGGTTCCTGGTCCCAGTTCACGGGAATCAGCCGCTTCTTCTCATTGACGATGTTCGGACAGTCCGTCCGGTGCACCTTGACGCCCTGCCCCTTGGATATATAGCCAATGATCGCATCGCCGGGGATCGGGGAGCAGCAGTTTGCCAGCGAGACCTGGATCGTGTCAATGCCGGGGACCACCACACCGCATTCCGAGGTCCGGTGACTGCGCCCGGCAGCCCGATTGTAGATCTTCATGATCTCTTCGTCATCCACAGCACCGGGCTTGTTGCGGATCAGGCGGTCGGTAACGGCCTGCAGACTGATCTTTCTGTCAGCCAGGCCGGCAAAAAGATCGTCCGCGCTTTTCAGGGAAAGACTGGAAAGGATGGATTCCACCTTGCGGATATCGAGATCCTTTGCATCGCCTTTGAGCCGCCGGAGTTCGTCTTCCAGCATCTGCTGACCCTGATGCACCCGGTCTTTCCGGTCTTGCTGGTCCCGTTTCTGCAGGAAAGCCCGGATCTTGTTGCGGGCATGGCCGGATTTCACGATTTTGATCCAGTCCGCCGACGGTCCCGGAGAATTCTTGTTCGTGAGGATCGAAACCACATCCCCGGTCTTAAGCTGGGTATTCAGCGGAACTATGGCACCGTTTACTGTGGCTCCAACTGTCTTGTGTCCCACTTCCGTGTGAACACGATAGGCAAAGTCAATGGGACACGATCCCTGGGGCAGGGCAATGATCTTTCCACGGGGTGTCATGCAGTAGACATTGGCTTCAAATATATCCTTCTGGAGCACATTCATGTACTCCAGCGGATCTTCACTTTCCTCATCCGTCATCATGGAAAAATCCCGGAACCAGGTCAGCTTGTCCTCCAGCTCTTTCTGGCCCAGTGCGGCTGTATCCGGCGACTCCTTGTAGCGGTAATGCGCCGCAATGCCCCGTTCCGCAACCGCATCCATATCCTCGGTCCGGATCTGGATCTCGAAAATGCTGCCGCAGGTCGGTTCCACCACCGTGGTATGCAGGGACTGGTACATGTTGGCCTTGGGCATGGCAATGTAGTCCTTGAACCGTCCCGGAATGGGGCGGTATTTGGCGTGAATGTAGCCAAGGATTTCATAGCAGTGCAGCTCGGTGTCTGTGACGATGCGGATAGCCAGCAGGTCCAGGATCTCCTCGAAGCGCTTGTTCTTGGTGATCATTTTCTTGTAGATGGAATAGAAATGCTTGCTGCGCCCGAAGATCCGGTAAGGAATGTGATATACATCCAGCATATCCTGGATCTCTTTGATCATCATCTGGACCTGATCATTGCGGTCTTCCTCCCGCTGGCGGACCAGATTCTTGATTTCTTCGTATTTTGCCGGTTCCAGGTACTTGAAGGAAAGATCTTCCAGTTCGTTTTTGACCTGGGAGATACCCAGGCGGTGTGCAATGGGCGCATATACGGACAGTGTCTCATTGGAAATTTTTTTCTGCTTCTCGGGCTTCATGTACTGCAGAGTCCGCATATTGTGAAGCCGGTCCGCGAGCTTTACGAGAATCACCCGGATGTCCTTGGCCATGGCAATGAACAGCTTTCTGTGGTTGCTGGCCAGGTACTCCTTTTCGTCCTTGAATTTGATAGCGCCGATTTTTGTGACGGCCTCCACGATCGCCGCCACATCCTGGCCGAATTCCTCGCGGATGATATCCGTGGTCACTTCCTCGCAGTCTTCCACCGTATCATGCAGCAGGCCTGACACGATGGTTGTGGGGCTCGAGTGAAGCGTGGAAAGGATGTAAGCGACCTGGATGACATGGATTTCATAGGGCTCCCCACTTTTGCGGAACTGCCCTTCATGGTGTTTGTGGGCAAACTGCCAGGCCTTTTCAATCAGGGCCAGATTTTCCGGCTTCCGGATGTACGTCTGTATATTGGCAAAGCACTCCTCGAATGTCACTGATTTCCGTCTGCTCATGTGTCCTCCTTTCCATCGGCAGGGTGCAGCACCTCTTTCCGGTCAGTCAGAGGCATCCGCTTCAGCTGTTATTCTCCTTCGTAATGAACCAGAGAGAGAATCGGAACATCCTCCAGGCGGTCCCTTCCCTTCAGGTCGTCCAGTTCCACAACGAACGCTGTGCCGACAACTTCAGCACCGCATTTTTCCGCCATATGGCGGATTGCCTGCACGGTGCCTCCGGTGGCAAGCAGGTCATCCACGATCACCACCCGGTCACCGGGTTTGATGGCATCTGCATGGATCTGCAGGGTGTCTGTGCCGTACTCCAGGTCATAGGTTTCCTCCACCACGGTCCGTGGCAGCTTGCCGGGTTTGCGGACAGGCGCAAACGCCACATCCGCTTCCACAGCTGCGGGAAGACCGAAAAGGAACCCTCTGGCTTCGGGCGCCAGAACGAGTGTCGCATTCTGGTCTTCGATAAAGTCAGCCAGTTTGCGGGTCACATGGCGCATGGCTTTCGGGGATGCGAGAATCGGGGTGATGTCGCGGAAAATGATGCCTTCCCTGGGAAAGCCGGGGATGCTGGCGATGTAGTCATTGAGTTCCATGGTCGATCGTCTCCTTCAGTTCTGACGGTATGTCTGCACTGGCAGAAGCCGTCAGACCCTCTGCCGTTTTGATTCAAGTTATTCCTGTGAGGTCCCCACAGCGCTGAGTATAAGCTGCGGTCTGGCCGTCTGCATCCAGACATTCACGGACGGTTTGCCCGTCAGCCAGCGGATCTCGTTTGGCGACAGAGTCTTTTCTGAATCAGGCTGATTGAACCGCATGGCTTCCAGACCGTTTTCCAGCACATACCGCCGGTGACGGCCGGCGCTCAGGTCACGGACAAAAGCGACAGCAGGATCCTGGATCCGCAGTTCCGGAAGCTCGAAACCCGTTCCAAAGGGACGCAGTGCATCCAGCTGGCGGATGGCCGGGACCGTGAGGTCCGCTGCTTTTACATCCAGCGGATCCGCTTTTTGCGCATGGGGGACCGTGACTGTTTTCAGATAGGCCTCAAAATCGTCTCTGTCTTTCAGATCAAGGGAAAAGCCTGCTGCCCGGCTGTGACCCCCCAGGGTGACAAACCGGTCAAATCCCTTCAGGAGGTCCATGCAGTCCACCCCTTCCGGGGAGCGCATGCTGCATTTCAGTCCGCTCTGTCCCCGGGCTGCCAGGATCACCGGCCGGCCGGTGGTTTCACACAGGCTCCCTGCGGCCAGGCCGATGATGCCTTCATGCCATGTCGGGTCCTCCAGAAAGATCACGGTTGATCCGGGCCGGACCCGTGACTGTGCTTCCTGCACCATTCGTCCGGACATCTCGCGGCGGCGGTCATTAATCTGACAGATGCCCGGCGCCAGGGAGGAAATCTGACGAAAATCGTCTGTGAGAAAGAACCGCACAGCATTGTTCGCGTTGGCCAGATCCGAGAGCCGCCCCAGCGCATTGATTTTGGGAATCACCTGGAAGGACAGATCCGTTTCATTCTCCGGGATTCCCTGTGCCAGCAGCCGGATGTGAGGATCACAATCTGTTTTCAGCTGCTCGAGAGCCTGAAAAATCAATGCCCGTGTCTGCCCGGTGACTGCCATCTGGTCTCCCACACTGGCCAGACCTGCCAGCAGCAGTTCGTAGTCTGTTGCCCACCCGGCATGTCGCAGGAGCTCACAGGCAACTGCAGCCCCGCACAGAGTGGAAAACTCAGGCTCCATCAGTGCCGGATGCACGAACCATGCGGCCTGCGGCGGTGTCTCAAACTGATGATGATCCGTAACGATCACATCCATCCCAAGATCTGCGGCACAGGCCAGGGCTTCTTCTGCCCTGACACCGTTGTCCACAGTCACCAGCAGCGAATAACCCTTCTCGTGTGCGAGCCGCACCGTTTTTTCCTGGAGTCCATACCCCTCCCGAATGCGGTCCGGAATGTAAAATCCCGTTTCTATGCCCTGACGCCGCAGGGCACCGGTCAGAATCGCCGTGCCCAGGATACCGTCTGCATCATAGTCACCGGCCACGATCACTTTTTCGTGACTGGCCGCAGCCTGTTTCAGGCGGGCAGCAGCCTGGACCACTGCATCTGCCTGAGACGGACTGTGCAGTTCGGGTGTTTCAAGCCATGTCATCCATCTCGACTGGTCCGGTTCCAGGCGCCCGAGAATTTTACAGGCCAGGGGCAGCAGCATTTCAGGTGTCACTCTGACTGATTCTGACATCCGTCGTCCCCTTTTCTTCCCAGGTGGGCATAGGCTCTGGGTGTTGCCACCCGTCCACGCGGAGTCCGGTTGATGAATCCGATCTGCAGGAGATACGGTTCATACATATCCTCCAGTGTGGTGCTTTCCTCGCCTATGGAGGCCGCCAGGGCCTCGAGACCGGCCGGTCCTCCCTGGAACCGGTCGATCAGCCCTGTCAGGTACCGGTAGTCCACAGAATCGAGCCCCATATGGTCCACCTTTAGGCGGTCCAGAGCTTCTCTTGCGATGTCTTCCGTCACGAATCCGTCATTGAACACCTGGGCAAAATCCCGCACCCGGCGGAACAGACGGTTGGCAATGCGCGGCGTACCGCGGCTTCTTTGGGCAATCTCCCGCCGGGCACCCGGCTCCGTGTCTGTATTCATCACCCGCGATGTCCGGTCCACGATTTTTTCCAGTTCCGGAAGACCGTAATATTCCAGCTGGCTGACTATGCCGAACCGGTCACGCAGGGGAGCCGACAGATCGCCGGCCCGTGTTGTGGCGCCAACCAGAGTAAAGGGCGGCAGGGACAGCCGGATCGTGTGAACACCGGCATCCTTTCCCACCACAATGTCCAGGCAGTAGTCCTCCATGGCAGGGTAGAGGATTTCCTCCACCTGCCGGGGCAGCCGGTGGATTTCGTCAATGAACAGGACATCCCCGGGTTCAATGGTGGACAGGATCGCAGCCAGGTCGCCGCTTTTTTCGATGGCAGGCCCGGAAGCCATACGGAGCTGTCCGCCCATTTCCCTGGCGAGAATATACGCCAGTGTGGTCTTTCCCAGTCCAGGCGGTCCATACAGCAGGACGTGATCGAGTGCCTCATTCCGGCTGCGTGCTGCCTGTATGAAGACACGAAGATTGTCTTTGAGCGACTGCTGTCCTATGTATTCATCCAGCGTTCCCGGCCGCAGCGAGCTCTCTTTCTCATCCTGTGCCAGTTCACGGCTGTCCATCAGTCTGTCTTCCAACGGCTACACCCCCTTCCGTTTCGCCAGAAGCCGCAGGGCTTCCCGGATCATGTCCTGGACCGGCAGCTCCCTTGAAGCCAGTTCGGGCTCCAGCGGAGCTATGTCCTGGCTTCTGTAGCCAAAGTTCTCCAGGGCCGATACTGTCTCCTGCCACTGCCGGGTTCCTGCCGCTGCCGGTTCTGCTTCCGGCCGCATCTTCACCAGGCGTCCGCGCATGTCCAGCAGCATCTGGCTGGCGGTTTTCGGGCCAATGCCCGGCAAAGCCTTCAGAGCGGACACATCTTCCTTTTCCAGAGCCTCCAGGATCCGGCGTCCCCCGGCCTTTGTCAGGATCTGCAGGGCGGATTTGGGGCCGATTCCCTTGACGCCGATCAGAGACAGAAACACCTGATAATCGGCTTCGGTCGTGAAACCGTACAGTGTCCATCCATCCTCGCGGATGCTTTCATATATATGCCAGAGTCCCTGCCTGCCTGAAGAGACAGCTGCCGGATCCGGTGTCAGGATCTCGAATCCGATCCCACCGGTCTGCACCACGACAGAATCAGACCGGATCTGCCGTACAGTGCCTTCTATGAACGCAATCACAGTCCGGCCTCCTTTCCTGTCCGGCCATGCCGGAAACAATCAGACTTTCAGTATACCATTTCTGGTCACATGCACGAGAATGCTTCCTGCCGCATTCCCCAGAGCGATCAGCAGCAACGCCGGCAGAAAATCGAACCGCAGCCCCATGCAGAGATAGCTGATGTCTGCAATACTGTGTTCAAACCCCGACAGGATGAACATCGGGATGCACAGGAAGATGCCCAGCGGATTTCCGGATTTTTTCCAGGACACCACCGCCGCATACATCAGGATGCCGCACAACAGTCCCCTGAAAAACAGGGACCACCAGGGGACCGCCAGCTTTGCATCGATCATGGCCGAAGCAGCAGCCACGAGGCCGGGATCGGCCGCAATGCACAGGAAGGCCACCGCTGCAGCCCCGGCAAAATTTCCCAGGAATACGGCAGCGAACCACCATACAGGTTTGACTCTGTCCGTGATGAACCCGATTTTGCCTGTAAACAGATCCAGTCCGAACAGACAGACCATGTACAGGGCAAAGGAAAACAGAATGGCTGCCGCCACTTTGTCATCCATCCCTGCATACAGGCGGCCGGCCAGTGCCACGGCACCTCCGGCAAACAGACTTTTCCAGTACTTCTTCATTGCTTCCCTGTCCTTTTTCCTATTGTGACCTTTTCTGCCTTGTGCCGGTCCGGATGTCAGTCATCCAGCTCGATTTCCACGGGACAATGGTCACTGCCGAAAATATCATCCCGTATGCGTATGTCGCGGATCCTGTCCATCAGCTTCGGGCTGGCCAGCCAGTAGTCAATGCGCTCTCCCTGATTGCGTTCCCGTCCTCTGGAATAGTAGCTCCACCAGGTATACTGTCTGTCGTCCGGATGCAGTGTCCGGAAGACGTCCACAAAGTGCGACAGAAAATTCTGCTGAAAGCTTTCCCGTTCATGCAGAGTGTAGCCCGCTGCCGATGCAGCGGCTTCCTCATCCCAGACATCCAGTTCCGTTCTGGCAACGTTGAAGTCTCCGCAGGCCAGCACCGGCTTTGTTTCCTCGAGCCGGCGCAGCCAGGCAGAAAAAGCCCGGTCCCATTCCAGACGGTACTCCAGCCGTTTCAGGCCGTCTCCGCTGTTGGGAACGTAGACATTCACCAGGTAAAAGGACCCCATGTCCGCCGTGAGAACGCGCCCTTCCCCGTCATGTTCTTCTGCACCAATGCCGGCAGTCACCATGGCCGGTTCCACCAGGGACAGGATCATGGTGCCGCTGTAGCCCTTGCGCCTGGCACAGTTTACATACTGCCAGGGAAAGAGCCCTTCATCCACCTCGATCTGGTCAGCCTGTGCCTTGGTTTCCTGCAGGCAAACCACATCGGGGTCCAGGGCCGCCATGATGTCTTCAAATCCCTTTTTCAATACTGCCCGCAGGCCATTCACGTTCCATGTCACCAGCCGCATACATACCTCCTGGCCGGACTGCCGTCCAGACAGTCCAAACTTAACACTTAACAATAGTAGCGCGAAAATCGGCGTCATGGCAATCACAGATTCACCTGTCTTCATCACATTGTGAACAGACATAGCCACAACAGGCCTGGCTGCCGGATTTCTGTCGCCTGCACCGCGGATGCCGGATCCTCATTCCGGCTTCGAAGACAGACAGGCTATGCGGGCATTTTTCCAAAAACAGCACGGCATTCTCCTGCAGACACGGTACAATAGACTGCATGCAGACAATGACACAACAGATTGCCGGGTCCATGGGACTCAAAGAAGGACAGGTGGCAGCTGTCCTGGAACTGCTGGAAGGCGGTGCGACCATTCCATTCATCGCGCGGTACCGCAAGGAAGTCACCGGACGTCTGGACGAAGACCAGCTTCGCCGGATCCAGCAGGTTCATGCCTACACACTGGGACTTCAGGCCCGGAAGGAATCCGTCCGGGAACTCATCGGCGAAAAGGGACTGATGACACCGGAACTGGATACTGCGCTGAAAGAAGCAAAGACGCTGGCGGAAGTCGAGGAACTCTACCGTCCGTTCAAAGAAAAGCGAAAAACCAAAGCAACACAGGCGATTGCCGACGGTCACGGACCGCTGGCCGACAGGATCCTGGCGCAGGACCGGCCCTTCCCGGCGGATGAGGATCCGTCTGCGCTGCAGGCGGCGGGGTGGATCGTGGCGGAAAAGTTCAGCGATGACCCGAAGATCCGGGAAACGGTGAAGAACTTCCTGGAAAAAACCGGAGTCATGGAATCAAAAAAGAAGAAAGATGCCGTGGATGAAAAGGGTGTCTACGAGATGTATTACGATTTTGCAGACCCTGTGCGGAAAATCCCTGGCCATCGTGTACTGGCAATGGAACGCGGAGAGAAGGAAAAGATCCTCTCCATTGCCCTGGAGTTCGACTACCCCGCCCTGGAACAGCGACTGGCCAGGCAGATCATCCGGCGGCCGGATGCCGCTTCCTGGCTGTCGGCTGTCATGCATGATGCGCTGGTGCGGCTGATCGTGCCCAGTGTGCGCCGTCAGATCCGCAGTGAACTTCGGGAGAAGGCCTGCAATGCTGCCATTGCCGGATTTTCCGTGAATCTGGAAAACATGCTCATGACGCGACCCCTGAAAGGAAAGTCGGTGCTCGCATGGGATCCGGGATATGTGCACGGATGCAAGCTTGCCATGCTGGATCCCTTGGGGAACCTGCTCGCCGCAGATGTGGTGTATCCCTTCCGGGGAAAAGGTCAGGAGGCGCAGGCAATCAGGCGCACGAGGGAACTTCTGACTGAGTACAGACCGGATGTGGTGGTGATTGGAAACGGGACCGCGAGTCGTGAATCCGAGGCGCTGGTTGCCGATATCATCCGGGAGTTTCCGGAGACATCCTATGTGATCGGATCCGAAGCCGGGGCATCGGTCTATTCGGCTTCCCAGCTTGCAAAGGAAGAATTTCCGGATCTGGCGGTGGAAACCCGGAGCGCCGTTTCCATTGGCCGCAGGGTGCAGGATCCGCTGAGCGAGCTGGTAAAAATCGATCCAAAGTCCTTGGGCATCGGCGAATATCAGCATGATGTCCCGCAGAAGCAGCTGAAGGAAGCCCTGGATTTCGTGACAGACAAAGCCGTCAACCGGGTGGGCACAGACGTGAACACAGCTTCTCCTTCCCTGCTGATGCATGTGTCCGGGCTCACAAAAACTCAGATTGCCAGAATCCTCAGGGCCCGGCCGATCCGGACCAGAAGCCAGCTGGAATCTGTGCTGACACCCAAAGCCTATGAACAGGCAGTGGGATTTCTCCGGATCCCGGATGGCGTCGAGCCGCTGGATGCCACGGGGATCCATCCGGAGAGCTACGGTTTTACCCGGCAGTTTCTCCAGGATCACGGGCTGGATGCCGCCGATATGCGGTCACAGGCCTTCCGGGATTCCCTGAAGCGGATCAATCCGGTTCAGGAAGCCAGACGCCTGGGAGTGGGAACCGACACCATGATCGACATCATCCGCGAACTGCGCAATCCCGGCCTGGATCCGCGTGACAGCCTGGATGCACCGGTCCTGAAGAAGGATGTCCTGTCCATCGAGGACCTGGTTCCCGGGATGGAGCTGCAGGGAACGGTCCGCAACGTGACCAGCTTCGGGGCATTCGTGGACATTGGACTGCACGATGACGGACTCGTGCACATTTCCCGCATGGCGGATCACTTCGTCAAGGATCCCCGGGAAGTCGCGGCCACGGGCCAGATCGTCAAGGTCTGGGTTCATGACATTGACCGGAAACGCGGCCGGGTGGGGCTCTCTCTAACAGCCCCGAAACGCTGAGGCTGCCGGCGTCGGACCGATACGCGCTGCAGACCCGGGCACAGCGTCAGACTCTGACCTGTGTCCCGGGTTTTTCTTTCCTCAGGCCGCCGGCCTGACAGAAATCATCCGCTTCCCATACGTACGGTTTTACGGAATCCGGTTGTCATGAAGACGCTGTCATGCAGGCTTTTGCGGAATGAATGGCGATCCATGGTCTTACACTGAAAGCAGACACAGGCGCCTGTGACACAAGTGCCTGTGCCGGAGAACATGACCACCAACGGCGGAAAGGATGAAAACGACATGACAGACCATGCTGCTGGAGGCAGACCCTTTGTGTTCTGCCACATGCTGGTATCCCTGGATGGAAAAATAAGTGGGACATTTCTGGATACGCTTGAGGGCATCAAAGCGGTCGGGACACTGTATGACCTGGCTTTTGGCCCCGACCGGTTCTATGCCATGCAGGGATGGCTCTCGGGGCGTGTGACGACAGACGAGAATTTCACGTTCTACGCCAGACCAGATCTGGATCCCGGGGCTCCGGCGGTGCCTGACGGAGACTACATCACGAATACGGATTTCGGCATGTACTATGTTTCCGTGGATCCGCTGGGTGTGCTGGGATGGAACTCTCCATATCTGCAGTATGAAACCACGAAAGCTGCGGTGATCGAAGTGCTGACAGAACAGACTTCCAATGCCTACAGGGCGTTTTTGCGCTCACTGGGGATCCCCTACATCATTGCAGGGGAGAAGGACGTGGAATGGGACAGCCTGCTTGAGAAGCTGAAGTCCCTGTTTCACATCGACATGCTGATGCTGCAGGGCGGCGGGATCCTGAACTGGAAGTTCATGGAGTCCGGCCTTTGCGACGAGCTGAGTCTGGTGGTGGCCGCTGCAGCGGATGGTGCCGAAAACACCCCTTCGGTGTTTCGCAATATGGCCTACCCAGAGGGCAGACCGCTGCACTTTGCGCTGGAAGAGACCAGGCAGATGGAGAGCGGCGCTCTGTGGCTGCGATACAAAGTCCTGAATCCGGAGAAAATGTGGACGCAGTGATCCGGTTTCGATTGAACATCGGACTGCCGCATGTGACAATCTGAGAGCGACAGAAGGTGTCGAAGGAGGAAGCTGGCATGAAGTGGAAGGCGCTGTTTGCGGATATTGACGGGACACTGGCAGAAAAAGGAGAAATTCTTGGACCGGAAACAAAAAAACAGCTGACAAAGCTGCATGAAAAAGGTGTAAAGATCGGGCTGGCCACGGGACGGCCAATGGACCGCCGGATCCTGGAGAAAGCCGAAAAGTGGGATCTGCCCTTTGCATTCGATGCGGTGATCGGCCTGAACGGCGGCGATCTCTGGATCCGGGAAGAGGAAGAAACACAGCACATGAACATGCTGTCCACAGACTCCGTGAAGAAGATCATGAAGCTGCTGGAGGGAGAAGACGTGAATGCGATCATCTACAGAGATGGATACGATGACGTGATCTGCACCCGGATGGATCAGTTCATCGAAGGATCCATGCTGCGCAACTCTTCCTTCGCCCGGAAAGTGGAGCCGGAGGAAATGTGGGCAGAACCCGCCGGGAAAGTGGAAGTCCAGTATCCTGCTGACCAGCAGGAGCGGATCCTGAAGCTGCTCAAAGACAACCCCGATCCTGCCTGGATCACCGTCGGCACATTTCCCGGTGCAGTGGAATTCATGGATCCGGCCGTGTCCAAGGGCAGTGCCCTGCGGCTGTATGCCGAACAGACGGGAATCCCGCTGTCAGATATCCTCGCCTTTGGGGACATGGATAATGACATCACCATGCTGCAGGAAGCAGGACTCGGCATCTGTCTGGCCAACGGGTCTGCACCGACGAAAGCTGCAGCGGATACTGTGACGGACTTTGTCTGCGCAGAGGATGGTGTGGGCCGCCATCTGCAGAAGATGGAACAGGACGGAGAATTCGACTGAACCCTGCCGGCCGGGGAAACAGGCACACAAGAAAAACTCCGCATTTGTCAGGACGCATCACAGGTCCCGGGCAGATGCGGAGTTTGCTGTTTTCCAGCAGATCGGGTACTGGCACGGTTCGCCGGCAGACAGGGGCTGATCATGGCCTGCCGCGTTCACCGCCGGCTTCCAGCTCAAGAAATGCGGCCATGAGCTTTCTGCATTGTGAATGGTCCACGTTCCTGTCGTCGTCGGTCAGCAGATGACCATAATGGAACACGAGGATCGGCGTCTGTTCCCCGACCGCCAGCTTCTGGTCATCCAGAGACTGGATATAGCTGTATCCCGATGGAATCATATCCGGATGGTCACTGAAATTTGACCAGTCCTTTCCATGCACTTCCATGTACAGACCGGTCTCTTCAAGCCTGGCTTCCAGATCCGAAAGACCGGAAGACAGCTGCAGGCGGATCTGGTCCAAAGTGCTGTCCGGTGTCTCTTCATAGTCAGCCATCTGAAACCAGAGACAAAGCGGCGGATCTTCGGGGTTTTCGACAGTCCATGTCCAGCTGAACCCTTCTGTCTTTTCCAGCTTCAGGGTGCAGTCCTTGTTTCCGGCACATCCGGACAGCAGGAATGCCGGCAGCAGGCAGACAGAAAGCATGCGGCACAGTTTCACGGGATCACCTCCTTGTCTGTATAATATCCATCCGGTAAAACATCTGGCAAATACGGCAGCAGAATCTGCCGGAAAAGCGTAAGCGACGTTAATTACCCATCTATGACAAATCCCTCCGTAGCGGGACAATAC
>ERZ778503.1973-NODE-1973-length-12385-cov-6.481752_pt1 | contig 12385 bp, 8 predicted proteins | sample MGYA00510047_ERZ778503 | MGnify/ENA primary metagenome ERZ778503 (study PRJEB29527, sample SAMN07138965) | mouse gut metagenome | material: feces | host: mouse | place: China:Nanjing | collected 2016-01-25 ... | reverse complement strand
ATTAATAGCGGTGTTTTTGTATGTCATGATTCGTGGTGCAATCGATGAAAAGAGACAAAAAAAGAAATATCGCGACCAGTTAAAAGCACTTTATGGTCATTTTCCAGACAGAACATACAGCGTTGAGGAACTTGATAAAATTTCTCGGTATTATTGGCATATGCGGGAAAAAAGAACTGGTACAAATGAGATTGATGAGATTACATGGAATGATTTAGGCATGGACAGTATCTTTGAACGCATGAATTTTACACAGTCCTCGTCGGGTGAAGAATTTCTCTATGCAATGTTACGGTGCCCTGTTTCGGATGACAGAGATGGTACGCAGGCGCAGATGGTGACACAGATTGACTATATGATGGAACATGAAAAGGAACGTCTTGATACTATGATGTCTTTAAAAGAGCTAGGGCATACAGGTAAGTACGCACTCTCTGATTATTTAGATTATCTTGGAGAATTGGGCGTGCGTAGCAACAAAGTACACTATTTGTGTATTTTACTACTTTTGGTGTCAATAGTTGTTATTTTTGTGCGCACTTCTCTAGGCGTGCCAATGGTGATTGCAACAGCATGTTTTAATATTGTTACGTATATGAAAGAGAAGGGCATTGCAGCGCCTTATGTGACAACGTTTGCTTATATTATGCGTATGTTACATTGTGCAGATAAGATAACAGGGCACACATTTGGTCCTGAGATGGAGGACTATACTGTTGGACTCAAAGCAAAGAGAAGCAGGTTTAAGGATTTTGAGAAAAATTCAGGAATGGTTCTAAAAATGAATGCGTCTACTGGAAATATTGATGAATTGCTGTTTGATTATATTAAGATGTTGACGCATATTGACTTGATTCGCTTTAATAAAATGCTCAATATTGTTCATAAAAATAAAGATGCAATCATTGGACTTGCAGGGGATATCGGCTATATTGATACTGTGATTTCTATTGGATATTTTAGAGCCGCGCTGCCGTATTATTGCACACCGCTTTTGCAGACTGGGTGTGACAGCCGTTTTATTTTGAGTGAGGGATTTCACCCTTGTATTGAAAATCCTGTGGCAAATAGTTTTTCTCAAAATAGGGGAATGATTATTACTGGTTCCAATGCATCTGGAAAATCAACGTTTTTAAAAATGACAGCAATCAATGCAATTTTGGCACAGACAGTCTGTACTTGTACTGCAAAGATGTACAAGGGAAATTATTTCAGAATTTATTCTTCTATGTCTCTGCGCGATAATCTTGCAAATGGGGAGAGTTATTATATTGTGGAGATTAAAGCATTGAAACGCATCATAGATGCCGCAGATGCAAAGGATGAAACGCCTTTATTATGTTTTGTAGATGAGGTGCTTCGCGGAACAAATACAGTGGAGCGTATTGCAGCGTCCACACAGATTTTAAAAAGATTGTCGCAAAGAGAAATATATTGTTTCGCGGCGACACATGACATTGAATTGACCCATTTGCTGGAACAGGATTATGACAACTGCCATTTTGAGGAGGAAGTCAAGCATGGTGATGTGTTGTTTTCATACAGGTTGCTTGAAGGACGGGCACATACTAGAAATGCAATTAAACTGTTGGAAATTATTGGATTTTCCAAGGAAATTATCAGGAGAGCAGATGATATGGCAGGAGCATTTCTGAGAAATGGAGAATGGGAGGCAATCTAAGGAGGCTGTCATGAAAAAAGTGCTGTCAGTTTATCTAAAACCATATTATGCACGAATGTTGATGGGTTTTGTCATTAAGTTTATTGGCACAATTATGGATTTGTGTTTGCCGTGGATATTGGCATATATGATTGACCTAATTATTCCACAAGGCAGGAAGAACAGCATTTATTTGTGGGGATTAGTAATGCTGGTATGCTCAGTGCTTGCACTGACGTTTAATGTCATAGCAAACCGTATGGCGTCTAAGGTGGCGCGGGATACAACAGAGACTTTGCGCCATGATTTGTTTGAAAAGGTTATGTGGCTTTCTAATACAAAGACAGATGCATTTACAAAACCCTCGTTAATATCAAGACTTACAACAGATACTTATAATATACAGCAGATGTTAGGGCGGGTTCAACGCCTTGGCGTGCGCGCACCGATTTTAGTCGTTGGCGGAATCCTTGTGACATTGACATTGGACCCCGTTTTAACGCTGGTATTGGTTTCTGTAATGCCAATTACAGCCTTTGTAACTTATTATTTTTCCAGAAAAAGTATTCCAATGTACAATGCTTTACAGCAATCGATCGATAAGTTTGTTCGTTTGCTGCGGGAAGATATCGCCGGAATCCGCGTAATTAAAGCACTTTCAAAGACTGGATATGAGACAGAACGATATAACACATTGAATAAGGAAGTTGTCACACTGGAAAAGAAAGCGGATATTACAATGGCGATTGTCAATCCTGCCACGAATCTTTTTTTAAATCTTGGACTTGTGTTTGTTGTGATCGTCGGGGCATATCGAGTAAATTATGGTAGCTCGGAAGTCGGCAAAATTCTTGCTTTTCTTACATATTTTACAATTATTCTTAATGCAATGATTAATATATCAAAAATGTTTGTGATTGTCTCAAAGGCGGTCGCTTCGGCAAACCGTATTGTGGAAGTCATTGATGTGCCAGAAGAAATGCTGCCTGCGCTCTGTGATAAGCTAGCAGACGAGATCGCTTTTATTCGATTTTCTCATGTAACTTTTTCCTATAAGGAAACACAGGAGGAACCAAATTTAACGGATATTAGTTTTGCTCTTGATAAGGGAGAGACTTTAGGAATTATAGGTGCGACTGGATCAGGAAAAAGTACACTTGCCGCGCTTTTATTACGTTTTTATGAGGTGAATCAAGGAAATATTTATATTGAAGGTGAAGATATTCGTGCGATACCAACAGGTAAACTGCGAGAACGATTCGGGGTTGTTTTTCAAAATGATACAATCTTTGAAGACTCAATTGCAGAGAATGTCCGCATGGGACGGACACTATCTGAGGAAGATATCAAGGAGGCAATTACACATGCCAAGGCAAAAGAGTTTGTTGAAGAAGTGGGGCGAGGATATGACAATCATATTAATGTGCGCGGTGCAAATCTAAGTGGTGGACAGAAGCAGCGCATTTTGATTGCGCGGGCGTTGGCGGCACATCCAGATATTCTTATTCTAGATGATTCTTCGAGTGCACTTGATTATAAGACAGATGCGGCCTTGCGCTATGAACTTACAATGCATTTTGCGGACACGACGAAGATAATTATTGCGCAGCGCGTCAGCTCAATTATGCACGCAGACCATATTATGGTGTTGGAAGATGGAAAAGTGATTGGATATGGGTCGCATGAAGCGCTTCTGGAACAATGTGAAGTGTATCATGAAATTAGAGATTCGCAACTGTAGTATGCAGGAGGAACTTCATTATGGCAGAAGGTCAAAAAAAGTATGAAAAGCCAAAGAACCGCAAAGGAACGATACTACGACTTGGAATGTATTTGATGCAATACAGATATTGGGTATTGCTTGCGCTTGCATTGACGATTGGCAGCAATCTATTGGCACTGGTTGGACCAATGCTTTCAGGCTATGCCATTGATGCAATTGAGCCAGGAATCGGAAAAGTGGATTTTCTGCGCGTGTTTTATTATGCTGGAATGATGGTTTTGTTTTATTTGTTTTCTTCTATATTGTCATATATTCTTGGAGTGTTAATGATTTATATTAGCCGTAAGGTAGTGTATCAAATGCGGGAGGATGTCTTTACACATTTGATGCAGTTACCAGTAGGATACTTTGATACCCATCAGACAGGGGACATTATCAGTCGAATTTCGTATGATATTGATACGGTCAACACATCACTGGCAAATGATTTAGTGCAGATTCTTACAACACTAATTACGGTTGTTGGGTCATTTTCAATGATGATAGCTATTTCACCGCGGTTGGTGTTGATTTTTGCTTTTACAGTGCCGTTGTCTATTTTGATGACAAAGTTGATTACCGGAAAGACACGTCCTTTGTTTCGTTTGCGGTCCCGTAAACTTGGCGAATTGAATGGATTTGTAGAGGAAATGATTTCTGGGCAAAAAACATTGAAAGCATATCATCAGGAAGAACATACAATCACCAAATTTGATGAAAAGAATGAGGACGCTGTTGAGGCATATTATAGAGCAGAATACTATGGAAGTGTAGTGGGTCCAGCAGTAAATTTTATCAATAATCTTTCCCTTACTTTAGTCAGTGTCTTTGGGGCGCTTTTATTTTTGTCAGGGCAAATGCGTATCGGTAGTATTTCTTCTTTCATTTTATATTCCAGAAAATTTTCAGGTCCAATCAATGAGGCGGCAAATATTATGAGCGAACTACAGTCTGCGCTTGCTGCGGCAGAGCGTGTATTTATGATGATTGATGAACTAGCAGAAACAGCAGACAAAGAAGGCGCAATTACATTGGAACCTGTAATAGGAGATGTACAACTAAAAGATGTGCGTTTTGGGTATACAAAAGAGCAATGTATTATTAGACATTTGAACTTACACGCTGCTCCAGGCAAATTAGTGGCAATTGTTGGTCCAACGGGTGCAGGAAAGACGACATTAATCAATCTATTAATGCGTTTTTATGATGTGGATGATGGACAGATTTTGGTAGATAATCATAATATTTGTGATGTTACGCGCGCAAGTCTTCGGCGAGCATATGCAATGGTATTACAAGAAACATGGCTTTTTGAAGGAACTGTTTTTGAAAATATTGCGTATGGTAAGCAAGGCGCAACAATTGAGGAGGTGACTGCTGCCGCAAAGGCTGCAAAAATCCATTCTTATATTAAGCGTCTTCCACAAGGGTATAATACAGTTCTTACGGATGAAGGAACCAATATTTCTAAAGGACAAAAGCAATTGTTGACGATTGCGCGGGCAATATTATTGGATGTACCAATGCTGATTCTTGACGAAGCGACCTCCAATGTCGACACAAGAACGGAACAACAGATACAACAGGCAATGCGAGCGTTGATGGAGCATAAAACTTGCTTTGTCATCGCGCATAGGCTTTCTACGATTCAAAATGCAGATGAAATTTTAGTGGTAAATCATGGGGAGATTGTGGAACAGGGGACGCATTTGGAGTTGATGAGACAGGAAGGATTTTATTATCAAATGTATAGAGCACAGTTTGAGTAAAGGGGATATGAGCCGTCAAAGGCAGCATGGGGGATTATTATGAAAAAGAAAATTATAATAACATTATTGATAGGAATAACAATGACATTTACTGGTTGTAGTAAACAAGAGATTCATTCTATTGATATGAATCGCGAGGAAGGGACAAAAACACAGACATATCAGGAAAATAATACAGAATATGACATAGCACAAAACGATACAGAACAAGAAAGTTATTCGCAGGAAACATCTGATAATGCGCAGAGCAAGGAAATATCTGATAGCATACAAAATAATGAAATGTCTCAGGAATTGTCTGGTAGTGCATCAAATAATGAAACGACACAGGATTTATATACAGAATTTATACAAGATATGGTTTCCATGACTGTAGATGAAAATTTTTTGCAGGATAACAGCAAAATATTTAATTTGAAACCGGGCGAGTCTTATACATTTACAACATTGGGCGAGTATGTAAATACAAATTATTTAAATCCTGAGTATTCGACAAAAACTTCTTATGACAATGCGCAATATGCATATTTGGAAAGCTCAGACAATCATACACGTATTTTGCTGGTGAAGTTTTCGGGACTTGGAATTTATGCGCCAGAGGATGATAGTTTTGTTGTCTATGTGATTGCGGAGAATCAAGGGAAATTATATCTAACCAATTCATATGAATGTTGGGCGCGCAGTTATACGAAGGCGTGTAAAAATGGTTTGCTTGTGTCATACGGCTCAGGTGGAGCAGGAGACCATTTAGAGGCAGTATCTGCAATTTTAATGAATGGAAAGGCTGTAGATATCTATGCAACAGAGACTTTAAGTGGATGGTGGGCAAATTATATAAATGAAGCGATTTACAACGAAGTTTTTGCAGAAAATGAGGATATTCTATTTTCCGTAATGGTTCATTCAATTGGCGATAAAACATTGCATACTTATGATTTGAGTGAGTGTACAGGGGAACAGCTTCGCATGTGTGAGACCTATATTAATAGATGTCGCGACGAAGTAGGTGTTAATTGGGTTACAGAGGAGGACGTTCAGAAAGCGATTCAGGAAAGATGTGGTGCGCTTAGTATAGACGATAAACTAATTGCGCAGCAGGAAGAAGTGGAATGGAAAAATATTCAATAGTAATTGATAGAATTAGTACAAAGAAAAAGAATTGACTTCACATTCAAATAATACTATAATGTTAATATTAAAAAATAATTCAGAAAATATAATGTTTCTGTAAAAAATTCTAAAAAAATCAGAAGATTGGAGAATACATTATGAAAAAATTGGAAGAATACGTAAGAGCAATACCTGACTTTCCAGAACCTGGCATTATTTTTCGTGATGTGACAAGTGTTTTGCAGGATGCAGAAGGGCTGCATCTTGCCATTAATACCATGCAGGATTTGGTGAAAGATTTAGAATATGATGTTGTGGTGGGAGCTGAATCTAGAGGATTTATTTTTGGAACTCCAATTGCCTATAATAACCATAAACCTTTTGTCTTGATTCGGAAAAAGGGAAAGCTTCCAAGAGAGACTGTTTCCATTGATTATGATTTGGAATACGGCAAAGCAACCATAGAGATGCATAAGGATTCTATTCAGCCAGGACAGAAAGTTCTGGTAGTGGATGACTTGATTGCAACTGGAGGAACAACAGAAGCCATGATTAGGCTCATTGAGTCACTTGGTGGTGAAGTGGTAGGCGTTGTGGTGTTGATGGAACTTGCTGGACTTAAAGGGAGAGAGAAAATTACAGGTTACAGACTTGATGCGGCGATAACCTATGAGGGCAAGTAGGAAGTATACTATAAGAAGCAAGAACAGCTTCTTATAGTCGATTTGCGGCGCAAAGGAGAGCGTCTTTTATCAGAAGTAAAGGGCGACTTCTGATAAGATATACTATAAATATTTTGTTGGATATGGCTGGTGATGCGAAGTGACAGATGAGAAACAGACAAGAACAGGAGCATATGAGGACTCCCTTATTATAAATGGAAGTAAAGCTCGACCCAGAAAAACAGATGAACGAAAAATCGAATATATTAAAGAATTTCAAAGCCCCGATGATTTATATCAGGGGCTTATTCGGCGTGTGCACAAATACCACCCATCTGATGATATCTCAATGATTGACAAAGCATATAAAACGGCGTGTATTGCACACAAAGATCAGGTAAGAAAATCAGGGGAACCATATATTGTTCATCCATTGTGCGTGGCAATTATCCTTGCGGATTTGGAACTTGATAAAGAGACGATTATTGCAGGACTTTTACATGATGTTGTTGAAGACACAATTATGACAAATGAGGAGTTAAAAGAAAAGTTTGGACCAGATGTAGAGCTTCTCGTTGACGGTGTTACGAAGTTAGAACAATTACAATACACAGGGGATTCTGCGCCAGACCGACTGACAAGCCGCGAGGAACTTCAGGCGGAGAATTTACGAAAGATGTTTCTTGCAATGACAAAAGACATTCGTGTGATATTGATTAAGCTTGCAGACCGTCTGCATAATATGCGGACATTGAAATATAAATCTCCTGAGAGTCAAAAGCGTATTGCACGAGAGACTCTTGATATTTATTCGCCGCTTGCAGAGCGACTTGGTATTTCCAAGATTAAGATTGAACTGGATGATCTTTCTTTAAAGTATTTGGAAACAGAAGCTTACTATGATTTGGTGGAAAAGATAGCATTGCGAAAAGATGCGCGCGAAAAGTATGTGCAGGATATTGTGGATGAGGTGACAGAGCATATAACAGATGCGGGAATTGACGCTCAAATTGATGGAAGGGTGAAACATTTTTTTAGTATCTACAAGAAAATGAAAAATCAGGGAAAAACGATTGACCAAATTTTTGATTTGTTTGCAGTGCGCATTATTGTTGATTCTGTCAAGGATTGTTATGCAGCACTGGGTGTGATTCATGAGATGTATAAGCCAATGCCTGGGCGTTTCAAGGACTATATTGCAATGCCTAAAGCAAATATGTACCAATCGCTGCACACAACACTGGTTGGTTCAATGGGAGTGCCATTTGAGATACAGATTCGTACATTTGAGATGCACAGGGTTGCGGAGTATGGTATCGCTGCACATTGGAAATATAAGGAAGCAAGTGATGGCAAGGTTTCGAGCGGCGGTGAGGAGGAAAAACTGGCTTGGCTTAGTCAGATTCTTGAGTGGCAGAAAGACACTTCCGACAATAAAGAGTTTATGAAACTCTTAAAGAGTGATTTGGATTTATTTTCGGATCATGTGTATTGTTTTACTCCGGCCGGAGATGTAAAAAATTTACCTGCTGGTTCTACTCCAATTGATTTTGCATATAGTGTCCACAGTGCAGTTGGCAATAAGATGATAGGTGCTAGAGTAAATGGTAAGCTTGTCACAATCGACTATCAGATTAATAATGGTGATTGTATTGAGATTATGACTTCTCAGAACTCTAAAGGACCAAGCCGTGACTGGCTGAATATTGTCAAATCATCACAGGCAAAAAATAAGATTTCGCAGTGGTTTAAGAGTGAACTCAAAGAAGATAATATTATCAAAGGAAAAGAACTTTTCCAGAATTATTGTAAGTCCAAAAGTGTTAATACGACGGAAATTTTAACAGCAGAGTTACAAAGAGCTGTAATGCACAAGTATGGTTTTAACGATTGGGATGCAGTGCTTGCTGCAATTGGGCATGGTGCGCTCAAGGAAGGGCAAGTTGTCAACCGTATGCAGGAACTATACGCAAAAGAGCATAAGAAACAGGCAACTGACGAGGAACTTATCGCACAAATACAAGAAAATAATGCCAATAAACAGATTAGGCCTAAGGGAAAAACTGGTATCACAGTGAAAGGAATTCATGATGTAGCAGTGCGGTTTTCACGCTGTTGTGCACCAGTACCCGGCGATGAGATTGTTGGATTTATCACGCGAGGACGCGGTGTTTCTATTCATAGGACAGACTGTATTAATATTATGAGTTTGTCAGATTTGGACCGTTCCAGATTGATTGACGCGGAGTGGCAGCCGGAGGAAGCAGCGGAGCGAAAAGAAAAATATTTGACAGAAATTGTGATATATGCTCAAAACAGAAGCGGTTTGCTAGCTGATATCACAAAGACATTGACAGAGAAAAATATTGATATTCGTTCTGTGAATACCAGAACCAATAAACAGAATATCGCATCGATTGCAATGACTTTTGAGATAACTTGTAGGGAAGAACTACAAATGATTGTCGATAAGTTGCGGTTGATTGATAGTGTGATTGATATTGAAAGGACAACAGGATGATATGGCGGATTTAAAGGTAAAGAGAAGGGTACTTAGTGCCTGTCAGACAAATTGCTACTATGTGTACAGAGAAGGGGCAGATGAGATTGCGATAATCGATCCAGGCGACAATGGGGAGATTGTATATGATGATGTGAAAAGTCTTGGTTTTAAGAAGATAGCCGGTATTTTGCTGACACATGGCCACGGAGACCATACGGGCGGTGCTTTAAAACTCAAGGAACTCAGCGGTGCAAAAATTTATGCCCATGAGGATGAAGCTGAGATTTTAAAAGACCCTGAGAAAAATTTGTCAGGTTGGTTTGGCAAGGCTTATGGTTTTGATGCGGATGAGTATTTTCACGATAAACAGACCTTTTCTATGGCAGGAGTGGAGTTTGAAGTGCTTCATACACCAGGACACACAAAAGGTGGATGCTGTTTTTATGTTGCTGAAGACAAAACGCTGTTTTGTGGGGATACCATTTTTAATGAATCTGTTGGAAGGACTGACTTCTATTCGGGTTCTATGCGTCAGTTGGGGGACTCAATTCGTGAGCGAATTATGACACTTCCCGATGACGTGAAACTTTATTCAGGACACGGAGATGCAACAACTGTCGGATATGAGAGAAAATATAATCCATGCTTAGGATAGGCATGGATTTTTTTGCGGTGAACTGGAGGATAAAAATGTTTATCAATGATTTAAATTGTTGTCATGAATACCTAGATTATGAGGAATACGAGCAGCAAATCCGGCAAATACTGTACGCAGATCAGGACAATGAGATTCATCTTTATCATGAGGAAAGTACAGACGATCCCTGTGCACTCTCTATTCTGGTCAAAGGCCGGCAGGCTGTCGTGAATTATTTTTCCGAGGACAATGAGGAGATTTTTGCATCCATAGGCGACCTTGTACGGGAAGATGATTTTCGCTGGCAAATTGGTGGGAATGATTATTCTGTGGCGGGATATCAGATACTTTCCATTGAAAAGGCACTGCAATGTGCTTCAGCATTTTTTCATACACAGAAAAAACCGTCCTGTATTGAGTGGGAAGAGTTGTGATTTGTATGCGTACTAAAGTACATAAGGAGTATAGAGATGATACATGTATATACAAACAGAGAAAATTATCAATATGATCTGCATGCGCTGCTGAAATCATTTTATCCTGAGCACGATGTGAGGGTGTATGCAGCAGAGGCGCAGGAGGAACATCAAGACGGCGAAAAGCAAGTAATTGTACAGCTTTTCAATGACAGCATAAACGTCATACTTGACATAGATGTCAGAAAAGAGTATGTGCACACTTATAAAAATGACATAGATGTCACAAAAAAAGAGTGTAAACTTTCAATCTATAATGATTTGTGCGACTATACAGGAAAGACGCTTCCGTGGGGAAACCTAACAGGTATCCGTCCGACGAAGCTCGCTATGGGAATGCTTGCAGAGGGCAAAGAAGATGCGGAGATTGTAGCATGGCTAAAAGCGGCACACGCTATCAGTGATGAGAAAGCGCTGTTAAGCCTCGACATTGCCAGACGCGAGAAAGCAATCCTTGACAGGCTTCACTACGAGGACGGTTATAGCCTCTATATCGGCATTCCGTTCTGCCCAACAACATGCCTGTATTGTTCATTTACGTCCTATCCCATCGCGGTGTGGCGTAAGCGGGTAGAAGAATACTTGCAGGCACTATTTCAGGAAATTGATTTTGTTGCGGAAACATATAAGAACAAAATTTTAGACACAGTTTATATTGGCGGTGGTACGCCTACGACGTTGGAGGCGGCAGAGCTGGACAGGTTGTTACAGTATGTGCGCAACCAGTTTGATTTTCAGCAGGTGACGGAATTTACTGTGGAAGCAGGGCGAGCAGACAGCATCACAAGAGAAAAACTTGCTGCGCTAAAAAAGAATGGCGTGACTCGCATTTCAGTGAATCCGCAAACCATGAAAGATGAGACTCTAAAATATATTGGCAGACAACATACTGTGACGCAGGTAAAAGATGCGTTTTGGATGGCGCGTGAAGCGGGGTTTGATAATATTAACATGGATATTATTTTAGGACTTCCAGGAGAATTAGAAACCGACGTGCAGCATACAATTGATGAGATTACACAATTAAATCCAGACAGTCTGACAGTACATTCACTTGCAATCAAGCGCGCCTCAAAACTTAGTCAGTGGATTGAGGAAAACGGTATCACAGCGCTTCACAATACAGATAATACGATGGAAATCGCGCAGAGAGGTGCATATGCATTGAATATGAAGCCATATTATCTCTATCGGCAGAAAAATATGTCTGGGAATTTTGAAAATGTTGGATATGCCAGAGAAGGGAAGTATGGAATTTATAATATTTTGATTATGGAGGAGAAACAGACCATAGTCGCCTGTGGAGCCGGGAGCATATCAAAAAGGGTATACCCTGACGGACGCATTGAGCGGAGTGAGAACGTCAAGGATGTTTCCCAATATATCGAGAGAATCGGGGAAATGATAGAAAGAAAACGTGTATTATTAGAAGGTTAACAATTCAAAATTCAGAGTAAAATTGCCCCGTGTGATGCGGATTTTGGGTACAACAAAAATACCGAAAGTCCAACAAAAGTCCAACAAAATTTTTTGCGTTGGTACATCATAATACGCCATAATGCAATTTTCATCTCGGAGTCCAACAAAATCAGTGTAAATTCACAGATTCCTAAGGAGCGTTTCGGAAATAATCGAAGCGCTCTTTTTTACGCCTTTCAAAGAGGATTTTAGCCATTTAGAGGAAGCTGTTACATTGGGCTAGTCCAACAAATTAAAATGCACATTTGGTAACAGTCATTTTATTCAATGAAAATAGGCTCTCGGAATCATGAGCCTGCCGACCAAAGCCCAGCGGTTGGCTGAACA
>ERZ778503.1971-NODE-1971-length-12391-cov-8.538829_pt1 | contig 12391 bp, 9 predicted proteins | sample MGYA00510047_ERZ778503 | MGnify/ENA primary metagenome ERZ778503 (study PRJEB29527, sample SAMN07138965) | mouse gut metagenome | material: feces | host: mouse | place: China:Nanjing | collected 2016-01-25 ... | reverse complement strand
TGCCGTTCAGGAAGTTGGACTCGCCTTTTTATGGTTTAGCGGACAGTAATAATTTAAAATTTTTTAGCTTATTTTGCAGACATGATGTAATAACAAGAGAACACTCAATCAATATTAACTCAAAAAATACTGAGATGAAACGACAATTACTAAAAAGACTCTCACAGACTGTTATGACGCGTATCGCGCCTCTGCTGCCGCTGGCACTCATGGCAGGGTGCAGCAATAACGAACCCGACAAAGGGAGAGAGACCGACGAACCGATTGCGATAGACTGGAGCGTCGAGGAGAGCGATGTGGCCGAGAATATGGAAGTGATGGCATTCCGCATGATTTCGGATTACTACAGTGGCGCCGAGGAAGATCAGGGAATTGTGATAATGTCGCCTTACAGCGCGCAGGTCAATATGTCGATGATATCCAACGGTGCCGGAAACGCCACATTGGAGCAGGCCCGCGAGCTTTTCGCTACCGATGATCTCGGAGTGCTCAACGCAATGCATAAGAAACTTGGTGATGTGCTTCCCCGCACCGATGCAAAGACCAAAGTGAAAATCGTCGGCAACGTATGGCTCAACAACGGATTTAAGGCGCAGGATGCGTTCAGCCGCAGCATCGCCGACGCATACAATGCCGGGGTGACCAACGCAGCGCTCGATAGCGAAAGCGGGCGCACTGCCATCAACTCCTGGATTTCCGATGCTGCCGAAGGATTGATCAGCGAATATCTGTCGGCACCTTTGGACGAAGTCAGCGCATTTGCCGTAAATGCCATCTACTTCAACGGAGAATGGACCGTCCCCTTCAAGGCAGCCAGTCCGGAGGTACGCAAATTCTACAATATTGACAAGACGGAGACAGCCGTGGCATATATGCAGAATCAGGCAACCGTGCGCTACGGCGAGCAGCCCGGAGTATACCAGGCCGTGGAAATACCGTTCGGCAACGGTTCCTACGCATTTACCATATATCTTCCGGCAGAAGATGTGAGTGTGGACGATGTGCTGGCCTCCCTTGCGTCATGCCCGGGAGCCGCCTCACAGCTTGAGGAGATTCCGCTTCGCGTGGTGATGCCCAAATTCAAGGTGGCCGGACGTGCCGACCTGTCGGCATTATGGGGGCAGTTAGGTTATCCCGATCTCTTAGGTGAGAATTCATCCTATCCCGGCATATGTGATAGGGAAATCAAGTTCGGCAGAATGCTTCAGGCCCTCTATCTTGATGTCAACGAGCGTGGCGCCGAAATGTCAGCTGTCACAAGTACGGATGATGTGACGGCATTGTCGCCGGGTGAATTATTCACCGTTGACCGTCCGTTTGCATTCACCGTCAGTTCCCCCGCTACGGGAGTCGTACTGATGGGTGGAGTGGTAAGAAAACTGTGACAGGCAGTCTGACCTCCGGATCCGTAATGGCACTACGCTAACAAATCCAAGTCAAGGAGTCCCTTCAGTATGTGCAGGCGTAAGCCGACACATACTGAAGGGATATAAAGAGTTCCGGGCCGCATCGCGTGAGCAATGCGGCCCGGGATGATTTTTATAATCGGTATGCAGTGGTGTCAGTCTCAACGTCCTGCTGGCATGGCTTCGCGCCGTGGGAGAACTGTTGCCGACTCCATGTATATTTCTATCTATATAACAGACGGAGTCGCCGATTGGTTTGCATCAGTATCATAAGGATGGTGGATCGGATGGCTTATCCGGCTTTTCGTGCATGGTCGTCGCATTACTGCGGTCATGGAGCGCAATGATATAGTCGTGAAGGCGGCGGTAGAAGCGGTGACGGCGCAAAGTATCGGCATTGCCGATAATCAGCAGTTTCATGCGAGCCCTTGTGATTGCCACATTCATGCGGCGCAGGTCGCGCAGAAATCCGATGTCGCCGGCATCATTGCTTCTCACAAGCGAAACGATGATTACATCACGTTCCTGCCCTTGGAACCCATCGACAGTATTGACCGAAATCAGATGGCGGAACGGCTTGAAGAAAGGCACCCTGCGTATCAGCGACCGCAGATACTGCACCTGAGCACGGTAGGGTGAAATAATTCCTACATCCACTTTCTCCTCCAGAATGCGCCGACTCCCGATGCGGATTAAATACTCACCTAAAGTCTGGAGAGTGAGGATTGCCTCATCTCGGTTGATGCGGCCGAACGACTGTCCGGTCAGTGCCTCACGGAATGCACCGTCAGATGAATCGGCAGCGGTGACTCTCCTTTCAGCAGAGGGGGCTGAAGCCGCTTCGGTGCCGTTGGCCGGGGCGGATGTGGCAGACGCGGCAGTCATCTCCGAAGTATCGATCCATTCGACAGGGGTGTCGAGGTCGAGTATGCCGCGCCACCTCACTTCCGGAGCCGCCTTGATGCGGCCGTGATAGAACCATTCATTGGGGAATCTCATGATATCCTCGTGCATGCGGTACTGCGTGGTGAGCAGAGTCACCGTCTCCGGATGGTCGGCGGCAATACGCTCCATCAGCGAATACCCCAGACCGCCGCGCATGGCCTCGACCGACTTAACGGTAGGGGGGAGCTGACAATGGTCGCCGGCCAGAATCACGCGTCCGGCGCGCCGCATCGGTATCCAGCACGCCGCCTCAAGGGCCTGTGCCGCCTCATCAATAAAGAGGGTGGAAAACTTCATCCCGTCCAGCAGACGGCTCGCGCTCCCCACCAGAGTGCAGGCTATGACGCGGGCCTCGCCGAAGATGTCGGCATTGATGCGGATTTCAAGTTCGGTGGCACGCGACTGGAGGCGATCCATCTTCTGATGCCACTGTGTCGAAGAGCGGCGCTCCGCGCGCAATTGCCGGATAGCCTTGCGAATGCTCCAGAGCGTGGTGTAGTCGGGGTGACTTTCAAAGCGGCGCTCATAGGTGGAGGCCAGCATCTTATCGTTGACGCGGGAGGGATTGCCGATGCGGAGCACCGCTATGCCGCGGTTCTGCAGCTTCTCGGCGATCCAGTCGACCGCCATATTGCTCTGTGCGCACACCAGCACCTGGCTTTCGCGTCGCAGCGTCTCATGAATTGCCTCCACGAGGGTGGTGGTCTTTCCGGTGCCCGGAGGGCCGTGTAGTATCGCCACATCCTTGGCGCGGAGAATCTTGTTGACCCCCGATTCCTGCGCCTCGTTGAGATACCCGATCCGTATCGCCGACGCCCCTCGTTCGGCCGCCTTGCGGTGTGAATAGAAGAGGTCGCGGAGGTAGCCCAACCGGCCGTCGGCCTTGGCGAGGCGCTGCAGCGCTTCGGTCATGGCGCGGTAAGAAGTCTCGTCAAACGACAGCATCACGCCGCAACTTCTCTCGCTGCCCATCATCGACAGATCGGCATTCTCCGGAATCGCCACCACCATCCTGTCGGCATCGACATAGCTTATGGTTCCGGCGAAGCGGTGGGTCACGATATCATCGGCGCTTCCCTCCATCGAGAAGAAACTCACCGGGCGGCCGTATTCGAAATTATGGTCATCGTCGGCGGCCGCGCCGTCATCATCGTCACCTCCGGTAGTGCAACGATAAATTTCCACAACCCGCTGATTAAGCGAATTGTGGAAATCCTTTCCTTTGCGAATCGGAAACCAGGCGTTTCCCCTGTCGGCGAGCCTTTCGACTCCGATAGAGTCGGTGAGGCGGCTGAAAGCCCGGCGTTCCTCCTCGTATTCGATGCGGAGCAGCCGTAGCTGCCCGTTTATGTCGGGATGCTTGATTGCCGACATTAGCGGTTGGCTCGTTTGCGTTCCAGTTCGTCGAGGATAATCTTGCGCAGACGGATATGATTCGGGGTCACCTCCACATACTCATCCTCCTTGATATACTCCAGGGCCTCTTCGAGCGAGAATACGACCGGAGGCACAATTTTAGCCTTATCATCGGCGCCGGATGCACGCATGTTGGTTAGTTTCTTCGACTTAGTGACATTGACCACGATATCATTGTCCTTGGCATTCTCACCCACGACCTGTCCGGCGTATACCTCATCCTGCGGGAAGATAAAGAATCGGCCACGGTCCTGGAGCTTATCGATGGCATAGGCATATGCTGTGCCCGACTCCATGGCAATCAGCGAGCCGTTTGTGCGGCGCTCGATGTCGCCCTTCCAGGGCTGGTACTCCAGAAAACGGTGAGCCATGATTGCCTCGCCGGCAGTGGCGGTGAGCACGTTGTTGCGCAGTCCGATTATACCGCGGGAGGGGATTGTGAATTCGATATTGATTCGGTCGTTCTGAGTCTCCATCGAAAGGATGTCGCCCTTGCGGCGTGTCACCATGTCGATTACGCGAGAAGAGTATTCCTCCGGCACGTTGATTGTAAGAGCCTCAACCGGTTCGCACTTCACTCCGTTGATCTCCTTGATGATTACCTGCGGCTGTCCTACCTGCAGTTCGTAACCCTCTCGGCGCATAGTCTCGATAAGTATAGAGAGATGGAGCACGCCGCGACCATAGACAATCCACTTGTCGTCATTGTCGCCGCGCACCACGCGGAGTGCAAGGTTTCTGTCGAGTTCCTTCTCCAGCCTGTCGGCGATATGGCGTGAAGTCACGAACTTGCCGTCTTTGCCGAAGAACGGAGAGTCGTTGATGGTGAATGTCATCGACATTGTGGGCTCATCGATAGCGATGCGCGGGAGGGCTTCCGGATTGTCAACGGTAGATACAGTGTCGCCGATTTCAAAATTGTCGAGGCCCACGATTGCGCAGATATCACCCGAAGAGACCTCCGACACCTTTTTGCGCCCCATACCCTCGAAAGTGTGAAGCTCCTTGATGCGTTGGCGGGTAGTGGAGCCGTCCTTTTTGCAAAGGGCCACATCCATGCCTTCGCGGAGAGTGCCCCGGTGTACGCGACCGATAGCGATACGCCCGACATAACTTGAGAAGTCAAGGCTTGTAATGAGCATCTGCGGGTCGCCTTCTATCTGAGTGGGAGCCGGGATTGTGGATAGGATTGTGTCGAGAAGATAAGTGATGTCGGAAGCTGGTTCCTTCCAGTCAGGTCCCATCCAGTTCTGTTTGGCCGAACCGTAGACAGTCGGGAAGTCGAGCTGGTCTTCTGTGGCGTTGAGGTTGAACATCAGGTCAAACACCATTTCATTCACTTCCTCCGGGCGGCAGTTGGGTTTGTCGACCTTATTGATTACCACCACCGGTTTCAGTCCCATCTGAATGGCCTTCTGAAGCACGAATCGAGTCTGAGGCATAGGCCCCTCGAAAGCATCGACGAGCAGCAGGCAACCGTCGGCCATATTGAGCACACGTTCCACCTCCCCGCCGAAATCAGCGTGTCCCGGAGTGTCGATGATGTTGATTTTGGTGCCTTTATAGCTTATTGATACGTTTTTGGATAGAATTGTGATGCCTCGTTCGCGTTCGAGGTCATTGTTGTCGAGTATCAGTTCGCCGGTGGTCTGATTGTCGCGAAAGAGATGGCCGGCGAGAAGCATCTTGTCGACAAGTGTGGTCTTGCCATGGTCGACGTGAGCGATGATGGCGATGTTGCGGATGTCTTGCATATTGAGTCTAATTTCGGGCCGGCTGAGCAGTGCCTGGTCGCGGCCGGATAGATTGCAACTGCAAATTTAGTAAAAAATATGCTACACAACACATAATTGTATTAAGTAAGTGAAGTCGTTTAAACTTTTTATGAAAACATAAAGGGTGTCGGGATTAGCATTCTGCAATGCCATAAGTAAGTGTTCAAATTTAACCGATAGTAATTGAAATGTAGTCTATTATACAATCTGCGGCTTCTTTTTTGCCGCTTCCGGCTTGTCGCTCAGTCGAATATGTTTATATTCTTCTTCACTCCTCACTGGAATCGACTAAAAAATAAGCCCGCATATATAAATTAAATTTGAACATTTACCTACAATCTGCGGGTCTGAAATTTAGGGTAAGGCCGAAATTCCGTTGCTTGTAATTTTCAGAAAAATTCTGAAACAAATGGAGTTAAAGCAGACGGCGGCCACCCATATCGCAGGGTGGCCGCCGAATAGATGTCGTGCAGGTCAGGAGGGGAATCAGTCAACCAAAGAGATAACGATTTCCTCATCCTCCATGGCGATGATGATTTTGCCCTCACGGCCGAGCCATCCTAAGGCTGCCATAAGTTCATCTTTTTTCAGTTTGGTGGCTTTCTTGAGTCCTTTGAACCCGAGCATGTGAGTATCCGATGATTCGAGAGCCTGATAGGCTTTTCCGGCCCATGTGCCGATTGTTTCAATGTTCATAACTTTACTTATTTTATAGTTGGTGTTCTTGATAAGAAAGTGTTCAAATTTTAATTCAAGTGGCTTCGAAGAATAAATGCACGAATCCGAAGAGTTTATTTTTTTAGCTGATTTCGCAAGTCGAGAAGGGGGCAATGCGGGAATCGCAACCGATGCGACCTTGCGGAAGCATCCAGAAATAAGCCGCGGATTGTATGAAAAATCCTTTCACTTACTATTGTTTAAATTTAAACACTTACTTCGCTTGCCTCAAAAAGAGGCGAAGCAGTGTGCAAAAGAGTAAGAAAAAGCTCGATTCGCAGAATCGAATTGCAAAGTTAATAAAAAAAATCTATAAATAAGCAGCTTCTGAGAATTAATAATGATAAAGTTGTTTAAACTTTTTACTTTTTTACGAATAACCGCCGTATGGCGGACTACATGTAAGGTGGCGTGAGATGACGGTCGGCACGGACGTCGGGTGTAATAATAAGTGTTCGTCTTCTGCTTGATTTCTCTCAACTACTTGGAAGCGGTCTAAGTGAGTGTTCAGATTCCACCGATTGCAATTGAAAGGGAATATTGAAAGGTAATCGTTTATACAATCTGTGGCTTCTTTTTTGCGGCTTCCGGCTTGTCGATCAGTCGAATATGTAGATATTTTTCTTCACTCCGCATCCGAACCGACTAAAAAATAAGCCGGCATATTGTATAAATTCAATTTGGACACTTACTTACAATCGGTGATTTTTGTTAAATTTGCAGTGTTAAGTAAGTGTTCAAATTTAACCGATAGCAATTGAAAGGTAATCTTTTATACAATCTGCGGCTTCTTTTTTGCCGCTTCCGGCTTGTCGTTGAGTCGAATATGTTGATATTCTCCTTCACTCCGCGCCGGAATCGACTAAAAAACAGTCACGCATATTGTATAAATTAAATTTGAACACTTAAACACTTACTTATACACAAACATATGGCCAAGAAAGACAAAAATATAGGACTCCGGCAGATAGAGCCGCTCCGTGGGCGTGTCATAAAAAATACGGGGAGCACCTATCGTGTGCGCACGGAGCATGGCGAGGAGATTGATTGCCGCATAAAGGGGAGTTTCCGTATAAAAGGGATACGCACCACCAATCCTGTGGCAGTAGGCGATGAAGTGGAGATCTCGATGCGGGATGCCGACACAAGTTATATCACAGCCATACTTCCACGCCGTAACTACATAATCAGGCGCGCCTCGAATCTATCGAAAGAGAGCCATATACTTGCCTCTAATCTTGATCAGGCGATACTTGTGGCATCGATAGTATCACCCACAACCCCTACCACATTTATCGACCGCTTTCTGGCCACGGCCGAGGCCTACAACGTGCCGGCGCGTCTGGTAATCAACAAATCCGATCTCTGGAACGAAGAGGAGCGAGAATATGCCGAGGCCCTGAGCTATTTATATGTCTCACTCGGGTATCCTACGCTGATGGTGTCGGTCAGGAACGGCGCCGGGCTTGAGACCCTGCGTGAATGGACGGCCGGACAGGTCTCACTCTTTGCCGGAAATTCCGGGGTCGGCAAGTCAACCCTGATCAATGCGCTGGCCCCCGAAGCGGGATTGCGCACAGGCATCATATCCGATCTTCATCAGACCGGAATGCACACCACAACATTCTCGGAAATGGTAGACCTCCCTTATGGCGGACAGCTTATAGATATACCCGGTGTAAAAGGATTCGGTGTGATTGATTTCGGTCCTGAAGAGGTGTCGCATTTCTTTCCCGAGATATTCCGCAAAGGGCTTGAGTGCCGTTACGGCGACTGCAAACATACGGGCGAACCTGGTTGTGCGGTGATTCCTGCCGTAGAGCAATCTCTGATATCGCAGAGCCGTTATGCCTCTTATCTTTCCATACTTGAAGAGTCTATGGAGAGTCCGGCATCCGATAAATACCGTAAACCATTCTGAGTCATCCCCCCCCCGGCCCGTCAAATCGGAGATGCCGGAGTGCGTGCCTGATGATCGGCGCCGACTTCGGCAATCATATATTCGAAAGGATATGCTCCAGGTCAAGTCCCGAAACCTTTATCGAGAACTCTCCGTCGCGGGCCACCGATATGTTGCCGGTCTCCTCGCTTACGATAATGCATACGGCATCAGTCACCTGGCTCATTCCGAGAGCGGCGCGGTGACGCAATCCCAGCTCCTTGGGGATATTCATGTCGTGGCTCACCGGCAGGATACAGCCTACCGACATAATCCGCTTGTCGGCTATAATCATGGCTCCGTCGTGGAGGGGAGAGTTCTTGAAGAAAATGTTTTCAATAAGGCGGGTATTGATGTCGGCATCGATAACGTCGCCAGTCTTTTCATAATCGCCCAGAGGCATTTTCCGCTGGAAGACAATGAGGGCACCAGTCTTAGACTTCGACATCGACATGCAGGCATACACCACCTGCATGATATGCTTGTGGTCATGTCTGTCGCGTTCATCGCCGTGGCGGAAAATATTGCGCCATTTGCTCCATCTGCGTTGCGAGCCGAGGTCGATCAGGAAGCGCTTGATCTGGTCCTGGAAGATTACGACAAGGATAATCAGACCGATCGACATCACCTTATCCATGATGGTGCCTGTGAGCCTCATGTCGAGTATCTCGGATGCTACGACCCATACGACAGTAAAGAACAGCACGCCGTAGAACAGGCTCAGCGAACCGGAGCGCTTCATCAGGCTGTAGGTGTAATAAAGCAGCGTCGCTACAAGCAGTATGTCGATAAGGTCTTTAATACCGAAGTCAATCACGTCATAGAGAGTTTTAGAGATAGAGTAAAAGAGTATGGCAGTGTGATGATGCCCTACGTCAGGGAGCATGGAGCCGTCGAGGGGTGCAGCGCATTATGGAGTGTCACACACTGTCGAGCCTCTGCCACGTCATGCACCCTCAGGATGGATGCTCCGCCGGCGAGTGCGGCCATGTTGAGGGCTGTGGTGCCATTGAGACTCTCTTCGGGCGACAGTACCAAAGTCCGCCAAATCATGCTTTTGCGCGACAGTCCAGCAAGAATCGGACATCCGAGGATGGCGAATTCGCGGAGGTCGCGCAATAGTGAAAAATTCTGCTGCACCGTCTTGGCGAAGCCGAATCCAGGGTCGACAATGATATCTGCCACCCCCTCGCTGCGGAGCTGTGATATTTTGAAAGCGAGGTCGGATATCACCTCTGCCGTGACATCGGCGTAATCAGTGAGAGAATTCATTGTGGCCGGATTGCCGCGCATGTGCATCAGCACATATGCCACTCCGAGAGAACCTGCCGTGGCAAACATATCCGGGTCGAGTGTGCCTCCGGAGATGTCGTTGATTATAGCCACATTCCATTCTTCTACGCATCGGCGAGCCACATCGGCACGGAACGTGTCGACAGATATAATGGCGGACTCATCGATGCGCCGCACTTGTTCGAGGGCCATTGCCAGCCGGGAATATTCCTCTTCGGCAGAGATGTCATCGGCGCCAGGGCGCGACGAGTATCCGCCTATGTCGAGGCAGTCTGCTCCGAGATCAAGAAGCCGACGTGCGCGGTCGGCCACATCAACCCCATACGGGGTGCGGCTTCCGGCGTAGAATGAATCGGTAGTGGCATTGATTATGCCCATGACCCATGCCGGATTAAGTGACCTGATTTTGCCGTTGATGCAGATAGTCATGTAGTCGAAGGATTTTGCTTTACAAAGGTAATAGAATTGCGTGAGTCCACAAAATATATAGCGGTGAAATTGGCCCGCAAAATAACCGGGATAAAATAACCGGGATAAAACTATAGCGGCCCGCCTCCCGGCGAGCCGCTATATCGGTATTTCAATAATACTTTCAAACTAACCTAACATCATGAAACGATTTTATCTTCTTTCTGTATCTAAAACATCGGCGGGGTAGAGATGGTTCGGCGAGGGATGGATTTTTATTAAAAATTTTTCCCGGGGGAATCCCAGTGAATCTCCGGCACGCTACTGTGGAATGCAGTGCGCTGCTCAGGCGCGTCGGTCGGAGCGGGGACATGGCGGCAGTGAAGGGCACACGTCTGCCGGCCACGGTGAATAATAGTGCAGGCAGGAGGTGGCGGCAAGGTGCGACGTGGCTGTCCTTGCGTGCCCGGGAGTATGGCAGGGGAGAGAAAAAGTCTTATTTTCTGAACGGAACGCTCCAGATCACTCTGACCGGCACCGTATGGCCGTCGATGCGTCCCGGTTCCCAGCGCGGCATCTCCGAGAATATTCTTATTGCCTCGCGGTTGAGGCTCTCTTCGATGCTTTTTATCACTTGCACATGGCTTATAGAGCCATCTGTATTCACTACAAACGAGCATGTGACGCGTCCCTGAATCCCTTTTTCATAGGCATCGCGGGGATATTGGCGTGTATGGTTGATATATTCCACAAGTTTCCAGTCGCCGCCGGGGAATGAGGGTTTGTCGCTTACATAATCGTATTCAAACACCTCCCTGAAAGTTTTGTGACCTTCGGAATTCACTCCCATCGAAATCCGGCATGTCTGTGCGTCGGCCAGACCGCCGATTGACGTCAGAGCGGCAGAAATCAGAGCAATCCGGCTTGCCCGGAGTGACAGGGAGCGTGAGATATTGAAAGAGTAGTAAATTTTTTTCATTAAAAGTAAGACGGAGTTAGATCAGTAAGGTCGGTCCGGCCGACGCATCTCCGGCATAGGAGGAGAGAGGCGGAAGAGAGAATCAGAAGCGGGCGGAGATGTGTTGTCGCTATCGGAACGGCAGGTGTGGAATCCGGCCTTCCCGGGCTACCTGCGACGGCAAAATTAGGCAATAGCTTTGAGCCGTGCAATGCGAATGAAATCATTTAGCACTGAATTAAATATATTTAATATTCCTTTGCACTTGCCCGCCATCCCGTTCCGAGTCCCGAAGTGTCAGGTCGGCCGGATGCCGGGGCGGAGGCAATAGAACGGAGCAAAAGACGTTTGATAAATAAGTGTCGGAATCATGGCACTTGTTTATGAAAAGAACTGACTTGAACATCATCAGGTAGCACAATGCATATCAACCGACGGATACAAAATATGGCGCTCCTTGCCGTTGCCGCCTTTATGGCGGGCGAGGCGAGAGGTGAGACGGGTAACTCAAGCTATGAGTTTCTCAACATACCTACATCCACCCAGGCCTATGGCCTGGGTGGCACGGCTATAGCCCTGATCAACGATGATGTGGCCCTTGCCGACCAGAATCCGGCATTGCTCGGGCCTGAGATAGAGAGTCAGGTGACAGTGGGCTACATGCACTATATGGGGTCAGGCAACTTTGCCGGAGTGCGCTTCGGCATGGCGGCCGGAGAGCACAGCGCATGGGCTGCGGGAATACGCTATCTGAATTTCGGAAGTCTGACTCAATATGACCCTTCCGGAGTGTCAGGCGGCACATTCACCCCCTCCGATATAGTGTTCGAGGGGTCATATTCCCATGATATCACCGACCGCTGGCGAGGTGGCGTCAATCTGGGTATGATTTACAGCCATTACGACATATACACGGCCTTCGCCATAAGTGTGGACCTCGGCGTCAATTATTATGATGAAGAGCATGACCTGTCGCTGTCGATGGTACTGCGCAATGCCGGAGGCCAGGTGAAGCGCTTCGAGACGGCCTACAACCGTCTCCCATTCGATGTGCAGCTCGGCTATATGCAGGGACTCGGTCACACCCCATTCTCACTGGCCATCACGGCCCGGAATCTGACACACTGGAATCTGCCGTATTACGTGCATTCAAACGACACATCCGACGGTGGGTCGCAGGAGCTGAAATCCACCTTTATCAGCAATTTTTTCCGTCATCTCACATTCGGGCTTCGCTATCAGCCCTCTGACAAGTTATGGCTGTCGTTGGGCTACGACAACAAGACGGCCACCGACATGAGCACCTATAACCGTTCGTTTTTCAGCGGTTTTTCGATAGGCGCGGGGCTGCGTGTGCGTGGTTTCGGAGTCGGGGTGGCGTTTGCGCAGCCGCATAAGAGCGCGAGCACATTGATGCTAAATCTTAACTGCAACTTCGGCGAACTGATGAATTGACCGGGGAAATAAGTAAGTGTTCAAATTAATGTCACTAAAATAAGGATTCAGGAGTCTATATCGCACGTCGGTAATTTTG
>ERZ778503.1970-NODE-1970-length-12391-cov-15.504945_pt1 | contig 12391 bp, 9 predicted proteins | sample MGYA00510047_ERZ778503 | MGnify/ENA primary metagenome ERZ778503 (study PRJEB29527, sample SAMN07138965) | mouse gut metagenome | material: feces | host: mouse | place: China:Nanjing | collected 2016-01-25 ... | reverse complement strand
AATCTATGCTAATTGCAGGCTGCGGCGGATTCGTCGGCACCTGCGGACGTTTCCTTGTTGGGAAATGGTGTTCAGGTATTTTCCACGGTGCGTTCCCGATGGGAACTTTCATGGTCAATCTCATCGGATGTTTCATAATAGGCCTGTTTTTCGGTCTCCTTGAAAAAGCCCACGTCATGACTCCGGGGGAAAACGTGCTTCTCATCACCGGATTCTGTGGAGGTTTCACGACATTCTCCTCTTTCGCCGACGACATGTGGGTGCTTGGCGACAAAGGCGACTGGGGCACATGCGTGCTTTATCTTGCGGCAAGCGTAATCTGCGGCATCCTTCTCGTTTGGGACGGCCGTGCTCTCATTAGATAACAAATACTATGGCTATGAAAAATAAAAATTCAAAATCATTGATGGCTATCGGGATAGCCGCCATTTCTATTGGAGCCATCTCCTGTAGCGAGACCCCTGCCCCATTCATAGGGGCCTGGGAAGGCACAAACCCGATCGATATGACAGCTAAAATGCCGGGAGCAAAATCCGCTCTCGAAACCATATCCATCGATTTCATCAACAATCAGCAAAGCACGGAAGGGGAAATCACTCTCTACAGCGATTTCGACATCATTTGCCCGGTCTTGGTGAAAGGCATGGTGCCGGCAGACAGTTGCAACGTATCATTCTCTGCCAATGCCATCGTCAAGGGAACCTGGAATCATGACGTTGATGACCACGACGACCTGCTTATCAACTACGACTACTCCACTATTGAGGTAAAAATCGACAATTCTTCGATTAAAAATGTGCCCGCGATTGAATTGACACAATCACAGACCGATTCTCTATCCACCATCTTCAAGCTGGAAATAGAGACCACATTCCGCAACAACCTCACCCGTCTGTCAACAATGGAAGATATCAAGGTTAGCAAAGACGGAAAAACCATGAGTCTTGAAGTGAAAGGCCCCAAATACGACTTGCGGTTCAAGCGCCTTGAGATGTAACTCCTTCTTCCGCCTCCCAAAAGCCTGATAAAAAGCATGCTGGATTACGGTTCGCTCCAAAATCGGCTTAAAAGCCCATTTCTAAAATTTCTTGGCCGTAATCAATACTTAGCACACAGACGGATGCAGAGCATGTGCTCTGCATCCGTCTGTGTGCTTCCCCTTTTCCTCAATAGCCGTTGTGTTTCAGGAGCCTTGGCTCCTGATGTCAAGCCCCCTACCCGTACGAAATCATATCCAAAAGCGCGTTTTTCTACAGAAAAAAGCATGGCATACGAAAATTTTTGATTAACTTCGCAATGTGTAGAAGGATATGTCATGCTGACAGACCCGACTGACACATCTAACCCGGATTTCCAAATCCCTAATCAAACCTACTCTGATATGATGAAAAATCTGCTTTTCGCCGCCACTCTCCTCTCCGCAGGATCTGTTTGCGCCCAGGGCTACGTCTTCACCGTGACCGACAGCGTTGCTGCTACCCCGGTTAAAAATCAGGCTCAGACCGGCACGTGCTGGTGCTTCGCCACCACTTCTTTCCTGGAATCCGAACTCCTCAGAAAGGGTAAAGGAGAACACGACCTTTCCGAGATGTTCATAGTTCGCCAGAAGCTTCAAAACCAGCTCGACGACAATTATCTGCGTCGCGGCAAGGGCAATATCGGGGCGGGGAGCCTTAGCCCTACTTATTTTAATGCCTTCCGTCAGGTGGGCGTGGTTCCCGAAGAGGTCTATGGCGGCATAAACTATGATTCCAAGACTCACAACCACGGAGAATTGATGCCTATGCTCCACGCCGTGGCCGAGGTGGCCATCAAGCAGAAGAAACGTTCTCCTCAATATTATGAGGTGGTCGACGGCATTCTAGACACCTACCTTGGCGAGGTGCCCGAGAAGTTCTCTTATCGAGGTAAGGAATATACGCCTCAAAGCTTCGCCAAGTCGCTTGAGCTTAACCTCGACGACTACGTCAACCTGACAAGCTTCACACATCACCCCTACTATGAAAGCTTCATTCTTGAAGTGCCCGACAACTGGGAACACGCATCAATGTACAACCTTCCCCTCGACGAGCTTATGTCTACGATCGACGGAGCCCTTTCCAATGGCTACTCCGTCTGCTGGGATGGCGATGTCAGCGAAAAGGGATTTGCATTCAAGAAAGGGGCAGCCATAAATCCCGAGATCAACGACCTGTCGCGTTTCGAACCTGCCGACACTGCCCGCTTCTCTTCAATGAAGACCAACGAACGCCTCGACGAGATTCTGAAATTCGAAAAACCATATCCTGAGGTCGCAGTGACTCCTGAGGTGCGGCAAAAAGGCTTTGAATCCTTTGTCACTACCGACGACCATCTCATGCACCTGACCGGTATCGCCAAAGACCAAAACGGCACAAAATACTACGTGACCAAGAATTCCTGGGGCACTGAGCGCAACGACGCCAAAGGTTATCTCAACATGTCGGACAGCTTCGTAAGGGCAAAGACAATCTACGTGATGATGCACAAAGACGCCCTCCCCAAAAGCCTTAAGGCGCGTCTCGGCATAAAATAACACTGGACTGCCTCCCATTCCCCAAAATAAATTCCGCTGCAAGAGCAGCGGAATTTATTTTTAATGGAACTGACAAAACCAAAGTCTTTGAACAAATTTAGAACTTAAACATAATGCGAGCCTGGATTATATTCTCGTGGCGTTTATGCATCACGTCGCTTCCCCATACATTGGTGTAGGAATAACGCAGGCGGCACGTGATATACTTGTTAAGATAGTAGTTGAGGGTGACAGAATAGTCGTTGGAGATTCCTCCGAATATCTGCGACTTTGAGTCATATCCATTGGTGTAGCTATAGCCCAACACGCATTCAAGTGTCTTCCCTCCGGGTTTGGCAAGGCCGGCATCACCGTGGGAATATGCGTAGGAAGAATCGCCGCATATCAATGCCCGCAAAAGGCCGTAGGCTCCCTGAGCAGAATATGAATGAAGCCCGTCTTTCCTGTCAACGTTCATATAATAATACTGCCCCTCCAATGCAAAGCGGTCTTTCGACAGCAGAATCTCCGGCGATAGCTTGACAAGACCCTTGGCATCGCTGACGTTTGCTCCGAGCATGTTGACTTTCGAGACCCTTGTCGGGAACTGACAGCTGAAATCAAAAAATCCGGGGGAAACATAAGGATTTCCCTCATCGTCTGTCAGCTTCTTATGCATAGCCGACTGATACCACCCGGACATTCCGACCTGCACTACCCTGCCCTCTTCATGATACGGACGCCAAACAAGACGGGTGGTGGCTCCGACGCTGACCTTTCCGTAATCGCTGGCAGGAGTCGAAATAGAGGTGCCGGCCATGACGCTGACTCCTGCAAAAAATGCATCCTTGTCATGCACGTATTGAATGCCGAGGTTCCTACCGGTGGCATTGAAATAGGTGTCGCACGACGATACCTCCATAGAGGGTTTCATCGAACTCGACGTCGCGGCGTTCAATCCAAACTGATGGACGAAGTATCCGACTTTCACGTAGTTCTCCGGATTGAAGCCGTATTGAATGAATACGTCTTTCATGCTGAGCTTGCCGAAGCCGTAGCCGATGTCGATCTTTCCACTCCACTTTCCGTAGGAGACTTTGGCGCCTATCCTGACGTCAGGAATCGCAACGCCGTCGGCAAAGCCATCGCCATCGGGAGCATAGACAGCTCCGTCGGCAAGTATACGCCCGGTGGGGGTAAATTTAAACTTTGGCTCCTCGGAGTCCTGTGCGCTGACTGTGGAAAAAGCAGGCGCAAGAAGAATAGCCGCCGAAAGCATAGCCATATGGGAATGTCTTTTCATAATTCTAAGTATTAGCCCCGTGAAAACTTATCACGGATAAAGATATATTTCCATATGCCACGTCTTTTTAACAACTAATCCCGGATTCAGTTCACAATTATTTAATAATTGAGTCCATTTCGCAATATTATTAAATTTTTGTGAACAAATTGTTAAGTCCTTTGTTCCATAATCGTATTCTATCCATTATGCCACACAAGTTTCCCCCTCCCCAAATTTTATCAGCCTCATAAAAAAATTTTCACTACTATGAAAAACTGCATTCTTCATCTATTCCTCTCTGCCATGCTTCTTGTGCCAACCGCCGGATTCTCCCAGGCTCAAAGAAGCCGGGATTTTAAAGACAAGTATAAGCTTAAGGAGGCTGTGGTGCTGAGCCGCCACAATATCCGCTCCCCGCTTTCCGACAGTAAAAGCGCCTTGGGAAGGATAACCCCTCACGAATGGAACAAATGGACAGCCGCAAAGTCCGAACTGACCAATCGCGGAGGTGTCCTGGAAACCCAGATGGGCCAATATTTCAGGAAATGGGCGGTCGATGCGGGGCTGTTTCCTGAAAACTATGTCCCGACTGCCGACGACCTTAACGTCATCGCCAACTCAATGCAACGTTGCATCGCTACCGCACAGTATTTCACGTCAGGCTTCATGCCTGTTGGTGGAGTCGAAGTCAACCATAGATTCACTCCAAGCAAGATGGATCCGCTGTTTAATCCTCAGCTGACGAAGGTCAGCCCCGAATTTGTGGAGGAAGCCATGAGCCAGATCAACGCTATGGGCGGAGCCAAGGGTATCGTCGGGATAAACGAGGCCATCGAGCCGGATTATGCGATGATAATCAACGTGCTCGACGTTGACGAATCGCCGATGGCGAAATCCAAGGACCCATATCTGGATGCCCTCGACAACTACAATACTGAGATTGTGTTTGAGAAATTCAAGGAACCGTCGATGAAGCCGGGCTCAGCATTGAAGGAACTTAATTCTGCAAGCGATGCCTTCATACTTCAATACTACGAGCAACCCGACACTCTTGCCGCGGCTTTCGGACACAAGCTTACGAGAAAGGACTGGGAAAAGATTGCCCACGTGAAAGACACCTACCAGGACGTATTGTTCACCGCTCCGATTGTCGCCACAAACGTGGCCTATCCTTTGGTGCAATACATGTATGACGAACTGCGGTCGCACGACAGAAAATTCACGTTCCTTGTTGGTCATGACAGCAATCTCTCAGCCGTTGGCACAGCCCTTGGCGTAGAGGAATACGAGCTTCCCAATGCGATAGAGAAGAAGACTCCCATTGGCTCCAAGATTGTAGTGGAGAAATTCGTAGGCCCCGACGGAGAGGAATTTGCCGACCTCAACATAGTCTATCAATCTGTCGATCAGCTTCGCGACATGACCCTGCTCGACCTCGACAATCCTCCGATGATCTATCCCTTGTCGCTGAAAGGACTTGAGAAAAATGCCGACGGGCTCTACAAGATGGCTGACGTAGCCAATCGTTTTGAAGAAGCGATCGCCGCCTACCAAGCTATCCCCGCCAAATAATCCCCGACTGCCTCCGCGTCTCTACGAATACCACCCCACTGACATATTCAAACTCTACACCAAGCAATTCGCCTGATGTAGAGTTTTTTTCATTCATCTTGTTGCCCGAAAAAATTTGAATATTGGCTATTTCATTAGAAATCAATATCCGCCTTTATTTCAAGATTCCTGATGAAGCTCCTGACTGACGGGATAGGTCATTACCTTGTTTCACTTTTTTACCGAAACCAAAGGTATATGTCGTAGATAATTGGATAAACGCATGGCTGGAAGCATTACTAACCCATCTATTGACCGAATAATAGTCACTCCACATTCTATCGTAGGAAGACCTCCAGTTCCATCTTTGGAGATTCTGAGCTGTCAGACGAATATTCCAAGTCGAATTGCTCCATCCTGCTTGCAAGACAAAAGCATCTTTGTTTTTAGTCCATATTCCGGACATGGAATTATAGTTGTCGGTTGCATTTCCAGAATTATATGATATGGCAAAATTAAAATTGCCGAAATAATAAAGAGCCTGTATATAAAAACTTATATATGAGTGATTTATATTGTATGGCAATCCATTATGAACATACAACTGGGTAAGTTGTCCTGAAAGATGCAACTTCCCATCAAAGAAATTTGAGGAAGTATTGATGCCATAGTTATGATGGCTGAATTTGCCAATAGGTTGTTGAATTGTCCTTATTATTCCCTCAGATGTGGCTTCATATACAAACGCTGCGCGATTCCCTACAAGCCAAGAATGTGCGAATACTGTCATGTTGAATTTTTTCGACGGTATGAAGGTATAGTTGATGCCGATATCGTAGCTTCTTTGGGATCTCAGCAACGGATTTCCGGTATGCCAAAGGAATGGAGACACCTGAATGATATTTTCACTCTTATAGTTGGACGAAGGTGGCCAAACTGAGTAATGGAACACTGTGCCAAACGCATTCTTTTTATTTGGCACATAATTAAATGAAGCATCAACGTAAGGATAATTGGATATTGACTTGTTATCATCAAGTCTTGTCGCAAGCCAATTCCATCCAAATCCCAAAGATGCTGAGATTTCATCATCGGTAAAGCTATATGAACCTCCAATTTGTCCGAATTTTGTGGTAGAGTTGTCAAGAGCGTTCACTGAGCCATAATAGTTCGTTCGGTTGTGTTCATATAATCCTCTGATTTGTGCCCTTAATGAATGTTTACTACTTAAGGATTGACTATAATTCAAAACGATATTTCCCTTGTGTGTGTTATCTCTCGCACCGTTATATATCCGCGCTATGTCTGTTTCTGAATATTTTGAATTTTGATTGGTGTGTGAGTATGAATAACTCAAGGAAGCAGTCAGTGAATTGTTATTTGCCAGACCAAAATAATAGAATCCATTATAACTTAGGTATTTTTCTTTTGAGTCTGCAGTGGAATTATAGTTTGACTTCCCCAATAGATTATCGGTATACTTAACCACACCGGCGTTGTCATTATGGGGAGTATCGTCAAGACCCATGGCAATCTGACTGTTGGCTGTAATCTTATCTCCTGAATATAAGGCTCTGAAGCTTGTCTGATAATTATTTCTGCGATATTTGGATGACTCTGTCTGAGATTCACGCTGAAAACTTTTTATTTCCCCATTATCCTGAGGCAACCGGAATGTTTCGGTCAGGTCTTCTCCGAAATGATTATTAGCCATGTAATAGCCATAGCCCATTATGTCATACGTCATCCGTTTTCTCACAAATCTTGCATTGGCCTGAAGGAACCCGGAGTTTACAATAAAGTTTTCCGTTCCCAAAGCCTTTACATATCCGCCGTATTCATATTGTATCATTCTGAAATTAATGACGTATCTATCACCCTGAAATATTGCATCCGACGGATATTCAAGGTATTCCACACTTTTGACATCCGACATTCTCATCATTTTAAGGTCATTCTCTGACGCCGGCACATAGTCTATGTAAATAGCGACAGGCTGACCGGAAGCAGTCGTCACTCTTGATGATCCCAATCTTGTATTAAGTTGGGGAATTGCCATCCTTACGAGGAGGTCTGTTGCTGTCTGAGAAGCGTTTTTTTGTCGTTGAGTCGGTCTGTAAACACTTCTGTCAGAAAATAAATAGGCATTATCTGCTTCGACTTTCAGGTCTTGCAGACGTTTGGGAGATTCATTCATGCGGACAGTGCCGACAGAGAATAAGTCACACCTCTTATATGTTGGCTTATATCCAAGGCAAGTAAGCTTGGCGATTACCCCCTGTTTATCGCAAGGAATTGAGAAGCGTCCGTCAACGTCGGTTATGCCATATGTGATGACAGTAGAATCTTTTGGAGCAAGCAACATTACCGTAGCCGCCACCACTGGCTCATTGTGGGCGCCTATTGCTCTGCCTGTATAGCAGAATTTTCCATGTTGCAGTGCTTCAATATAGTAATCTTGTTTCTTCCTTATTATTGATATCGGATTTAACCCTATCGTCTGGCGCAGGGCCACGTAAGCATCATCAGTGTGAATTTTTGCCGATGTTTTGTAGTTGTCAAGTTCCTTGTAAATGAAAGAGATATTTAAGTCGGGATGGTCTTTACTGATTCTTACTATTGCCTCTGATATTGGTGTATTATTAAACGAATAGGCGTATTTGTAGGCATTGGCTGAAACATAAGTCATCACAGCCAATAATATTGTCAGGATAGTTCTCATTTTCAGTCAATGGTTAGGATGTTACCGTTTTGCTTGATGTCAATCTGCTCAAACGTGTTGAGTTGTTCCACGACTTCGTTGAGCGGTAACGATGGTTCAAACTTGTAATATAGATGGAGTGAAGCAGCATCAGCGTTACTAAATTTTACCTCTACACCGTAAGCGTCTGCCACCTCTTTCATTATCTTTTCAAGAGGCTCGTTCTCAAAGATTACCGGCATACGGCTAACCCTGGCGGTATCACTTTTAGCCGTTATGGTGTCTGCCGGAACTTCTATAGCAGATGGGGCAACAGCCACGCTTTCAGCAATCTGTCCCGGTTTATGGTCGATTACGGCCACAGTGACAGCTATCCCGGCGGCAACCGCCACGACTGAAGTGCAGACTATCGCTGCAATCGATGCGGCACGACTTCCGGCCCATAAGAATGTGCGGCGACAGCGGACAGAATGTTTCTCCGAGAAGTCTTCCCATTCGGCATCAACGTCTATCTCTTTATCGGCTTCTATCGCGGAATCGACTTTGCAAAGCTGATTGTAAATCTCCTTAGTTTCCGGGTCCGACATTATTTCGGCCAACTGCTCGGATGTATATTTTTCGGGATGCTCGACTATGCCAAGCACGAGTTCGTATTTATCCATTTTCGTTGAGTTTTTTGCGGATGATTTTCAGTGCATGACTCAGATGTCGATAAACAGCTGTCTCGCTTATTCCCATTGTTGCCGCTATGCGGCCGAATGGCAATCCCTCGGAGAACCGCAACTCCATGACGCGCCTTGCCTGCGGTGATATTTCTGACTTGATAAGACTGTATATCCTCGCAATGGTTTCCTCGTCGGGCCAATCCTCCGTGTCATACTCCTCGTTTTCGAGGAAATATCGGTTGGCAATCCTCTGATGAATCTCGCAGTCGCGGATATGGTTCAGGCAGCGGTTCTTGACAGCCCTAATGAGATAACCGCCTGTAATTGTTACCTCAAGAGGTGCATCGAGTAGCGATGCGAACACATCATGGACGATGTCGCGCGCAAGATCATCGTCGTGCAGAAGCACCACGGCCAACCGGCGCATCTGCGCATAATGTGCTTTGAAAAGCTGCTCTATGTCGTTTCTGTTAGTCATACGCTAATAAGACACACAACATCCACAAAACTCAACCCCCGAATGAGAAAAAATTTTGAAAAATTACGTATCCTACTGTAAAGTTACTGAAAACTAATCAAATTCATCATCTTTAAAAGCTCTTATATATCGAATCATAAGGAATTACCTGCCTGTCCCAAAACGCGAGGTATCGACATTGCTATTGACTTTGGACTTGAACCCATTGAAGCGCCAAATGAATGTCAGTTTGAGGTTGCGGGTCATGTCTCGTACCTTCATGCGGTAGTCTTGACCGGCATGGTTGATAGTCATGGTTGGCGACCATGTGTTGAATATGTCATCGGCTTTGAGGTCAAGTTCACAACAGCGTTTCTTTCCAAACTGCCACTTTATTCCGGCATCGACTTTCCACATACCCGACAGGTCGGAGATTCCTTGCAAAGATGGAGAGATATAGCTGAAATCAACCGATAGTGACACGGGGCAGTTCTGACTGAATTTGAAAGAGTTGCTTAAATCACCATAACAAATCCATTTGCTGTTGTCGAAGCTGATGTCTTGGAAATGGTCGGCTTTCTCTCGTTGGTTGAACACATTGGCTGTAACTGTGGCGTTCCAGATATATCCCACTCCGAAAGGAGCGTAGAGATTAAGACCAACCACGCGTTTGTAGTTCATGTTGATGGTCTGATATATTAGATTCAGCGCATCCGCCGACTGGTAAGGCAATTGCACAGTCGCTTTGTCGCCATACTGGAAATATAGTGTCGCCACATATTTCTGCCTCAGGATATAGTTTAACTGAGCATCATACTGAATATACGGCTGCAAGGCAGGATTACCTATTACTGTAGAGTAGTCGTTGATATGGCTTGTTCCGCCATGCAGTTCCCAATATGAGGGATAGATGCGTTGGGTGTTGAAGTTAAGCTGGAATAAGCTTTTGGGTGTTTTGTAGTAAGTCGCCCCGAACTGAGGAATAATATTCCAGTTGTGCTTATATTTGCTGTGATAATATTCTCCTGTAGCCGAAGCATTGAACGACAGCCCCCAGTCGAACGACCGCTGTGTGCCGACATAAAAGCTTGCCACTTCTTCATTTAGGACATCGTCAAAGTCGGGCTTGTCAGACGTTATGCCATAGTGTTGTGAACTGTGATCATTTGAGTGTTGGTATTCCGCACCGCAGTTCAGTTGCCATTTACCGAACTGATGCTGTTGGTCGACATACACATGCCAGCGGTCTATCGCCTGACGATTTTCAGAGCCAAGCAGATAATCGGCATCCTTAAATAATGACTGTGAGCGGTTCTCGGAATAGCGGGTATAATCGCCACCGACTGTCATACCGAATGGCGCTGCATAACGCAAGGCTATGTTATTGAAGCCGACAGGGGACAGCATATTGTAGGCGTTTGTATAGTTGCCTAATGTTCCCGATGAGAGTGCCCAGCTCTTTGAGTCGGAAATTATCTGACCGTTATATGTAAGTTTGAGCGTTTTCCATGAAGCGGAGGCAAATATGGTATTGCTCCAGTTTTGACTGATGCGCCGCATATCGTCCTCAATCATTGTCCGTTTGCCATTATACAAATGATTTGACCATGTTTCCTCGCGGCTCCATGATTTGCTGCGCGTTAGTCCATAGTTTAAGTCAAAAGTCCAATCCTTTACGGCGTAAGTGGCCGCAAGTACACCGCCATACGAACCATAGTATGCCTGATTGTATCCGGCTCTGACCTGTCCCTGCAAGCCGTCGAGAGGAGTGGGAGTTTTCAGAGCCACATTGATTACAGCACCATTCACGTGATATTTAGCCGGAGCGGAATACATAATCTCCACGTTCTTCAATCTGTCAACCGGAGTAGTGTAGAGAAGTTGATAAAGATTCTGCAGCGGCATATTGGTAAGCTCGCCATTGAGAATAATAGTGACATTTGAGGCGCCGGAGAGACCTATCATTCCGTTGCTGTTCGTAACACCGGGCAAGTAGCCGAGTGCTTCGAGGATATTGTTAACTGGTTTGTCTTTGACTATTCCGGGGAGGTCAACAACCATTATGCCGTCTTCACCCCTCACTGGCGGTTTCTCTCCCTTGACAACAACTTCATCGAGCTGTCGGGTGGAAATTGTATCGGTTGCTTCCGTCTGAGCCACAGCCGATATGAACGTAATGAATGAAGCGAATAATATGCCTTTCCTCATAGCTGTTTAGTTTTTGTTTGATGCAAAATTACAGACTAATGGTCTTTGGCAGATAATCCTCAACCTTATTTAGTCTTAAACGCTCCCTTATTTAGTCTTAAATTGAAGTGTTCCTAAATAATTGTGTGACGGATTATTCGTAACTTCGCATTATGAAACGCTTTAAGACAATCTCAACTACGTTTATTGTTGTCATTGCAGTTATTTTCGGCTGCAATGTCTATTATCTCGTAAGTCTGTATAATTCTATAAGAAGTAATGTCGAACGCGATGTGATGACTGCTTTGGCCGATGCAGATATTGACGACCTAATGTATCGGGCAGGGAGGGCGCAGGCATTGGCATCAAATGTACAAATGCAGGAAGAAGTTGAAGAGAAACAGGCTCCAAGAAAAGCGGAGGCAACAACATATAGAGATGAAAACGGTCAACTCATATCAGTCCGGACTGAAGCTGACGGAACTGTTATTGAAGAGCGTGCGATGTTATCTGAAAACTCGTCCTATTCCAATCAGATGGTTGATGCAATGAGTCGCCAATTTCATGCCGTTATGGATAAATACATACCCTTGGATATGGCAGTGATGGATAGTGTTTTATATAATCAACTTTCCAACAGGTTCATCTATCCAGATTTTTTATGTGTGGAAGTTGTCAACAGCAACGATTCCGTGATTTGCGGCAATCCAAAATTAAACGGAGAATCAGGATTAGATTCATTCAGCTTCAATATCAATCCTGACGAAGGTATATATTACAAGGCATATATGACATCACTGACCCGCCATATACTTTCGCAGATGTTTGGAATCGTTATTACGGTATTCCTTCTTATGATTGCCTTTTCTCTTGCGTTTTGGTACCTGTTCCGTACAGTGTCGAGGTTGCGCACCATCGAGGAGATGAAAGATGATTTTGTCAGCAATATGACCCATGAGTTGAAAACGCCTATTGCCATAGCATATTCAGCCAACGATGCTCTGCTCAATTA
>ERZ778503.1968-NODE-1968-length-12396-cov-3.192286_pt1 | contig 12396 bp, 8 predicted proteins | sample MGYA00510047_ERZ778503 | MGnify/ENA primary metagenome ERZ778503 (study PRJEB29527, sample SAMN07138965) | mouse gut metagenome | material: feces | host: mouse | place: China:Nanjing | collected 2016-01-25 ... | reverse complement strand
AACCTTTGTCATAATTGCAAAACGTTCGCGGTCTTCATAGCCTTCTGAAATCTGCTTATAATAGATAATCAATACGGTTATCATTAAAAACATCGTCCCCAGAAACAGCCCAAGGAACAAAAATCCGCCGTTTAATTCCAAATACATTTCTCTCTGATCCGCAGTACATATCAACATTCTGGCATCATATCCGCCTTGTTCTCCACAGTCATCCATCTGTGTTTTTAACGCTTCTGCGCATTGTTTTTTCTCCTCTTTTGTCCCATCAATATTCGCAGTAATTTCGTATGTTATATCATATTTACCGCCTGCGGATTGGTCGATCTGTTTTACGGCTTCCATATCCGCAACAACAAAATCAATCATATCCTCTACCATTTGAGAATATTGTTCATCATTATCCAGCTTACCCTTAACAAGTTCTGTAATATCCTGCACCTGCCAACTCTGCCCGAACAGTTGCACAGAAGTGCCCTCTATCCGCTGGCTGGAATTAATAAATGCCATACCATCAGCATCTTCTGGCAGGCTGCATCCCAAATACTTTTCATAATCCTCTTTTAAGAAAACACGAATCATTCCCATATCTGTGTTAGAATATCCTGCGTCCCGCTGAAATATGTCTATTGTATTGCCCTCACTGTGGATAATATATGGAATATAGCTATATTCTGACATATCTGTCATTTTTCTTCCCTGTGCCGTCACTATCTGCTGCATTTGTTCCTGCAAATAATTACGCTGCTCCTGCGTTGGATACTCTTTATAATAGAAAGATAAATTCAGCTCTTTACTTTTTGCAAGCGCATCTTCCAGCCCTGCATACATACACACAGTTGTGGAAATAATTACCATAACCATAGTTGATAAAATACAAATATTTGCCAGCCCGACGGCGTTTTGTTTCATACGATAAAGCATCCCTGACACGGTTATAAAATGTTTCGTCTTATAATAATACTGCTTATTTTTGCGCAGAAGTTTTAAAAATGCAATGCTCCCCGCCATAAAAAGCCCATATGTTCCAGCAATTACCAAAATTACAGCAATAAAAAACATATTAATTGCTTCAATCAATCCGCTGACATTAGCTGCGAAATAATATCCCACGAGAATACATCCAATACCAGTTACCGCAAACAGCCATTTTGCCTTCGGTTCGCGCTCCCCCACATTTCTGCTGTGCAAAAGTGCAATAGGGTTGGCTAGTTTTACCTGCATAAAATTATACAGCAGCAATATAAGATACATTATTCCAAACAATTCTGCGGTCTGTAAACACCCCCACCATGATATATAAAATGGTATACTTTCTGACAGTCCTGTCAGTTGGTACAAAAACATGGTCAACAATTTGCTGACAACAATGCCGACCGCCAATCCGCCGATAACAGACACTGCATATAAAATCAGCGCCTCCCAAAGCAGCACCCATATAATATGTTTCTTTTCCATCCCAAGAATATGAAACATTCCCAGTTCCTTGCGCCGTCTTTTCATTATAAAGCTATTTGTATAAAAAAGAAAAATGCAAACACAGATGCCTACAATCACAAGCCCCATTGTCAACACAATGCCTAGCGTTTCTGACCCACGAATATTCGATACACCCTCATTCCCCTGTATTGCCCGCATAGCATAAAACAACATAGAAGATAAAATTCCCACTAAAATATATGGCAAATAAAACTGCTGGTTACTTCTTAAATTTGTCACAGCAAGCCTTCGGTATAAATGTTTCATAAATTTCATTCCTTTCCTGTACTCACGAACTATTAGATTTTTCTTTCTAAAATATCATAAAACTTTTGAATTCTATGTCAAATTCCTACCAATTCCCATCTTTTAAAGTCAATGTATCTGATATTTTTGTGTAAAACTGCTCATTTGTCATATCACCGCGATAAAGCTGATGAAACACTTCTCCATCTTTTATAAACAATACTCTCCCCGCATGGCTCGCGGCTTTTGTGCTGTGTGTCACCATTAATAGTGTCTGCCCGTCACTGTTAATATCCCGAAATACGCGTAAAAGTCCTGCTGTCGCTTTCGAATCCAGTGCCCCCGTCGGCTCATCAGCTAAAATAAGCTGCGGATTTGTAATAATTGCGCGCGCAACTGCCGTGCGCTGTTTCTGCCCGCCTGATACTTCATACGGATACTTCGATAAAAGTTCCGTAATGCCTAAACGTTCCGCAATCGGTGCAATTCTCTGCTCCATTTCAGATACAGCTTTTCCTTGCAAGACCAGCGGCAATAAAATATTATCTTTTATGGAAAAGTTGTCCAACAAGTTAAAATCCTGAAATACAAATCCCAAATTATCGCGGCGAAATGCTGATAATTCTTTATCCTTAATTTCCACAATGCTTCTGCCGCCCAGAAGTACCTCGCCGCCTGTCGGCTTATCCAATGCTGCCAGAATGTTGAGCAGCGTCGTTTTACCAGAACCAGATTCCCCCATAATTGCCACATATTCACCATTTTCCACAGTGAAGTTCATATTAGCAAGCGCCTGCACCTTTGTGCCACCGAAACGCGTTGTATAAATTTTCTTTAAATTTTTTACCTCTAAAATTGTCATATCTTTATCATTCCCTTTACATATTTTTTTGTAAACTTATTATAACAAAGAAAGGAAATGCAAGCCATTGATTTAACTTACATTTCCTTGTTATTTCTTACGTTTTTGTAAGATTCGGATATGATTTCATCTTAATTTTCAATGCTTATCATTTCCTATCAGCACTCTTGAAATACCCAAACACATATGATAAAATATCTCTGCAATTACATTTAGCTACATTCTATTATCACAGGGGGAATTTTATGAAATTTCTAGTGAATCGTAAAATCATGGATACTTACAATCTTGCACTGGATGCATGGGGCAAAGTACAGAAAATGGCTTGAAGATGGTCGGCTGCCTACATACAACTGCATAAATAGAACCTAATCCCATTAAAGGGCTGTCAGAAAATAATGTATTTTCTACAAGTATCAGATATCATATGGTTGATTTGATATCACAATGATAGATTGAAGATAAATCATATTTCCTAACAGCCCATTTTTTAATTTTTAAAATTACAATGGTTCAAATTGATAGCAGAAGCTTAGGAACTGTCAATAAATAACTTATTTATTAAATACACCCTTTAAAGCATCCGCAACTTTAGATACACCATCTAACGTTAGTTTTGCCTTTACACCATCAATGATTTTCATAACCATATCATCTGGTAAATCCACACCAAATAACTTCTCAATTACCTGAACAGGTTCTTTCTCAAACTGTTCTTTAATATGAGGATTCTTAGTTACTTCCTCTACCACCTTATTAATCTGCTCTTTGATATCCATTGCTTTACCTCCATTTTTACAAAAGCCTATTCTTAAACATTTGTTTATAGCTGTCTAATTTACTCAGCTAAACCACTTTGTTATTGTATCATCTAAGCCTTTCACTTACAAGATAAATTATAAATTTCATTTACCCATCATTTGCATACCTTATCACAATCTTCGCCTGTGTGCCCTCCCCCTCCTTTGACGTAATAACCAGTTTATGCCCCAGTCTATCCAGTATCTGCTTACAAAGATAAAGCCCAATTCCTGTAGATTGTCTGCCTGCACCTAGGCTGTCATGTCCATTATATCCTGTATAACCTCTTTCGCAGACGCGCGGCAAGTCCTCTGCTTTAATACCAATACCAGTATCTTCTATTATAATGTATAACTCCTGATACAAAAATCTATCTTTTTTCTTCATCCAATTTGCAGCTCTATTTGAGGATAATTTTGAATACAAATCTGTATTCTCATTAAAATCCAATATTTCATTTTTCTGTGCTTCCCATAAAGGATTGTATTCTGCGTTTTGACATTCTTCTGTGTTGTGTTCTTTGTATTGTGTTTGAATGGTTATACCGCCTGCTTTTGTATATTTTATTGCATTAGATAAAAGCTGCCCGATTACAAATCCAAGCCATTTATCATCTGTTACTGCCAAAAGCTGCGTTGGTTCATAATGGAGATAAAGCTTCTTATAAATAAATTGTGCTGCATATTTATGTATGGTATTCTTTATCACAGAGTCAAGATTCACTTCCCGAATCACAAAGTCATTGGTGTTTGCTCCAAGGCGTGTATATTGCAGTGCCATATCAACATACTGTTCAATCTTAAAAAGTTCTTGCTGTTTTTTTGTTGTATTTATGACAAATATGTCATTTTCTATCGCATCGTCAAAGTCTAATTCTTCATCGATTAACAGCTTTAAAGCAGCAATTGGTGTCTTTATCTGATGCACCCACATTGCATAATACTCTGTGATATCCCGCTGGCGGTCGAATATCTCATTTTGTATGGATTCCTTTTCCTTCTCCAAAAGGCGAAGACATTCTTGATACTGTGTTTCGTAAAGATATTGTGACGAAGGCATTCCGTTTGTGCTTACTGTAACAGATTTTATCAACATCTCCAGCTCTTTGCAATGGTTACGATATCTCCATGTCCCAATACCTGCTATAGCGACGGTAAAGGCGACGCAAATCAGCAATCCATACGCGATTTCCCTCCACTCAATATGATTTAGCAGCATAACAGCCGTCATTAACAAACCATTCACACTTACAGCCAAAAACCATTTTATATTTTCTCGAATAAAAATGATAAAATATTTCATTTATATACCCCAACATGTCATCTATACTTTTTTATATGCGATATCCAATTCCTTTTTTGGTCACAATCCATGCACCAAGTCCAATTCCATCCAACTTTTTACGCAATCGGTTTACATTGACAGATAACGTATTTTCATCAATATAGCTGTCACTTTCCCATAATTTTGTCATAAGCGCCTCCCTTGTAACCACACGGTTCTTATTTCCCATTAATGTCTGTAATATCCGAAGTTCATTTTTGGTTAGTTCCAATCTTTCATTTCCGTAAATTAATACAGCTTCCGTAAGATTCAACATTACACCGTTATGTTCCAGCACTGTACTTTGACTAACAAAATCATAAGAGCGCCGTAGCATTGCTTGTATTTTTGCCGTTAATACTTCCATATCAAACGGCTTGGGAATAAAATCATCTCCGCCCATGCTTACTGCCATTACAATATTCATATTGTCAGCGGCAGAGGAAAGAAATATCACAGGTACTTTTGATATCTTACGAATCTCACTGCACCAATAATACCCATTATAATAAGGAAGCTTAATATCCATTAGCACCAAATGCGGCGCTGTCTGTGCAAATTCTGCTGTTATATTTGAAAAATTCCGTGCACAGCGGACTTGATAATCCCATTTTTCCAAATGCAGTTTTAAACTATCTGCAATTGTTTCATCATCCTCTACAATAAAAATAGTATACATATTTGTTATCATTCCTTTCGCTCCGTTTAAGGCATAAACAAGAGATAAAAGATACTTTATCGCTTCACAGTGTAAATTTTCTATCACTCTTCATTCTTTTTATATCAAACACAAAGCATACTCTAACATTAATAAATTTTTTCTATAGTCTAATTTTGTATGGCTTGATACATCTCCATCACTACGATTTCTTATGTTACAATTCACACTCATGCCAGTTTTTATTAGCTTATAAGTTACTGAGGTGTGAATTATAACAGATTTTGCACACAAAATGCGAAAGTAAAAAAGCGAAAGCTTTTAGCACTTTGGCGCATGATTCCCACTACTTTGGCGTGGGTGTGAAAAGTAACTTTCTTACAGACAGCGCAGTCCAAATTTCAGATATTTCTCTTGTTTTTTTTACTGCCAGAGTTTATAATATCATGTGAACCTGTTCTGCACAAGCAGGGACTAACAGGTTCTATCATAAATTTTAGGAGAATTAGAATGATTTTATGTATTGCAACAGCTTCATGCAAAGTCTTTGCGGGCAGTACAACGATTCCATACGTTGTATTAGAATGCATGAAGCGAATCAAATAAATCTGCCCACTCGAGCCAGTTAAAATGACTCCAAAGACTTTGCAAACACCAATTCATTTATTATTTGTTCCAATATTTTATTTTTTTTATTTTATATTTTTTATTGTTTATTTTATAAATGAAGGGAAGCAAAGTCTATGAAAAATTATATTACAACACTACAAGAGATGAAAACATTTCTGCTGCTATGGATTACACAGTCATTCTCAGGGCTTGGCAGCGCTATTACAAGCTATGCTTTGGTAATTTGGTCTTATACACAGGGAGGTTCTGCTCTAATAACCGCACTTTTAATGGTAAGTTCATATGCGCCATATGTGCTGTTGAGCATTTTTGCTGGTGCATTAAGCGACCGTTGGAACAAGAAAATTACAATGCTAGTATGTGATACTGTTGCGGCATTCACGACGGTAATTATGCTTATTCTGTTAAGCAATCACGCTTTGCAGATATGGCATTTATACTTAATTAATGCGGTAAATGGACTTATGAATACCGTACAGCAGCCAGCTTCCGAGGTTGCAACAACGCGCGTTTTACCGAAAAAATACTATCAGCGTGTAGGCGGACTGCGTTATTTTGCCAGTTCTCTTAACTCTATCATGACGCCGATCATTGCCACCGCAATATTAGGACTTGCTGGAATGGGCGCAGTGATAGCTTTTGATTTATTTACATTTGTCATTGCATTTATAACACTTGCTTTTTGTATACCGATTCCCGAAGGCGAAGAAACAAATACAGAGCATGAGAAATTACTAGTTTCTGCGAGAAAAGGTATTACATATTTAAAGCAGGAACGCGGTATTTTTAACCTGATTCTTTTTCTTGCAGCAATTAATTTGGTAGCGTCTATCTACGACGCAGCGTTTCCAGCAATGATGCTTTCACGAAATGGAGGCAGTGAAAAAGTACTAGGATTGGTAAATGCAGTTATTGGTATTACAACATTTGCAGGAAGTGTTTTGACCGTTTTCCTTAGGAAACCCAAAAGCCGAATACGCGTTATCTGCAACTGCCTCTTGTTTTCTATGAGCACAGAAAACTTCCTATTGGCACTTGGAAACACTCCACTAATATGGTGTATTGGTGGCTTTCTAGGCTGGATAGCCATACCACTTATGAGCACAAATTTAGATGCAATCATGCGGCTCCATGTGCCAGAGCAAATGCAGGGACGTGTGTATTCCGTCCGCAATTCACTGCAATTTTTTACAATCCCAATTGGGTATTTCCTAGGCGGATTTCTTGTGGACTGGGTATTTGAGCCATTTATGGCAAAACAGGAAGCAACCAGTATTTTTACAAAATTATTTGGCACTGGAAAGGGCTCTGGTGCAGCGGCACTATTCTTTGTAATTGCCTTTGCTGGAATCGGTGTCTGCTTATATTTCCGCAATAATAAACAAATTTGGGAATTAGAAAAAACAAATTAATACCACTATAATATAACAACTGAATATTGATGATGCACCGCCGGTAAAAACTTCTCAAATACATCAGATACTTTCAGCCGCAAGCTTGAAGTGTTGATGCAAGGGTGACAGCCAAAATATTCGCCCATGAAAATATCTTTATCCACTAACAACGTTACATTATTTTCTGTATCGTTCATTAATCCCATTACGCTGACCGATCCGGGCGTAATATCCAGATATTTTTCCATAAATTCCGGCGGTGCAAAAGATAATCTTGCACTGTTAATTTGATGTGATAGTTCCTTTGTTTTAAATTTTTTGTCCTCGCGCAGCATAAGTAAATAGAATTTTGTTTTCTGTGTATTGCACAAAAACAAATTTTTGCAGATAACTGCTGGTGAAAGTATTTTGTCAATTGCAGCACAAGCTTCCATTGTTTCCGCCGCTTCGTGATCGACTCGTTCATAAGGAATGGCAAGCGATTCCAACAAATCATAAACTCGAATTTCTTTTTCCAACCGCCCTGTAATATCCGCTGGACGGCCTTTTGTTAAGTGCATTATCATTATTTAAAATCCCCCATTATATTATATTCTAATCTTTCCATTATCGTTTTGGATTTGTATTGTTACTTTTCTATTAATATTATCATATTTTAGCTAATTTTGCTATTTTCGCACCATAGTGCAAAGTCCTAGGCCGAACTGTTACAAAAAATTTACAAATTTGTAAAAAAAAAATTGTAAACACTTTATAAACGTGCTAAACTATATATTAAATATTACAGTTCAGGCATACCCTTATCTAAAATAGTTTTGATAAATCATTTTATTGGGTTGTAAATGTGCAGTTTAAATACATTTTCATTGTAAAAAGTTACTGACAAATTTAAATAATTTATAATATTGCTGAACTGTATCAATGATACTGTAAAGGAGATTGGGAAAATGAAGCGAAAAATTATGGAAAGAAAGCAGCGTTTCCAATATTGTACGGCTGTAATGGCAACAGTGCTGCTCGTTAGTGCAAACGGCTTTTCAACAGTAGCGCAAGAGTCAGGAAACACCAAGACAATGCAATCATGTATTTACTTAGAAACAATAGACAGTGGAGGCAGTCAAGAATCTACAATAAAACAAAAACTGCTTTCACAAACGGCTAAGGAAAATATGGTTATAGAATCAGAAAGTTCGTCAATGCCAGAAAGTAATACATTAGAAAATACCGATACCAGCATAGAAGAAACTTCCTTCGATTCTACCAGTACAGTCAAGGAGAGTAGTTCCATTTTGGAAAGTGCTTCCGCTGGAGAAAACGAAACTGTTTCCAATACTAATCACAATTCTGAGAACACAGATACGGAAGTTGCTGACATAAAAGTTACAGAAACGGAAGTCGCTGACATAAAAGTTACAGAAACAGAAGTCGCTGACATAGAAGTTACAGAAACAGAAGTCGCTGACATAGAAGTTACAGAAACGGAAGTCGCTGACATAGAAGTTACAGAAACGGAAGTCGCTGACATAGAAATTACAGAAACAGAAGTCGCTAAAACAGAAGTGGTGGAAACAGAAATCGCTGAAACAGAAATCATGGAAACGGAAGTCGTTGAAACAGAAGTCGCGGAAACAGAGATTGTAGAATCTCCTTCTACTAATGGAAGCGATACCGTAGAAACAGAATCCGATCCCAGCAACACAGAAAATGGTAGTTCCTGTATCTGTGATATCCGCTGCAGTGACAGCAGTGTCAATCAAAACTGCTCTGTATGTACAGAAAATTTTGCAGATTGTACAGCAACCATTATAATTGATCTTATTGAAACACCCATAAACGAAAATGTTGTCTGGTTTTGCGCTTTGATTGACTCAATGCCAACCGCTGAACAACTTTATGCCGAAGCACCAAATTCTAGGGACGAACTCTACAATATATGGCTTTCGGAAACAAAGGAAATTCTTCTGCAAATAGGCGAACTGCAAGAACAATACCATTTGTTCTCGGAGGAAGATAAGGCTTATATAGGAGCAGACAGGAAATCAAAATTGGATGCACTTGGAGAAATGGCGGGGAAGCTGTTGGAAGGTGATGTTGTATATGCTGTAGATATTAATTTTTCTGATGATAAAGGACTTTTTTATGAAGTTTTAAAAGACAATAACAGCCAAGTTCAGATCGTTTCATATGGAAACTATATATCAGCACTGGAAAATTCATTAGAAATTCCTAGTCAAGTAGCTGATGAAAATAACAACTATTACACAGTTGTAAGTATCGGAGAACGTGCATTCTCAGGATGTAGCAACTTAACAAATGTATCCATACCAGATAGTATAAAAAATATTAATGCTAAAGCATTTCTCAATTGTACTAACCTTGAAACAGTAACCGTATCAGAAAATATAACAATTAATGACCAGGCATTTTCTGGATGTTCTAAACTAAGTACTTTAAAAATAAAAATGAATAACAATGGGCAAATATCTCCGATTCCTGTATACGATATTGACGTATTTAATGGCTGCGCACTTAATCGAAATATTGTTTTTCAAACAGCAGACGGCACAGAATTAACCAACAAGACTACACCAAGGCTTGTAACCGCATTCAATGCATACAGGGCAGTAGATGATGGCAACACAAACGATAATTTATGGTATGGATGGAACCTAAAAATTCCAACATTCGCAGTAACGCCAAACATTAACAAAGATAATGCTCCTTGGACAGATCATGATAGGATTTTCGCTCTAAAGGTGGCAAACAGTGAAGAATTAATAACAGATTTAACTGCTGTAAAAAATGGCACTTATACAATCGTTGATATAACTACTGATAGTAATAAGCCATTCGATACCGGCGCATCAGTAACAGTAAACGACGATGATACTACTAATGACCAACCAATTAACTATTATACTGTTACATTTTATGACCCTGACAATGCATATGATAACAACACCGCACAAAAACCGCAAATTATCTTAAAAGACCAACTTGCGGTTCAACCACCAGACCCAATAAAAGATGGATTTACATTTGATGGCTGGAAAACTGCAGCAGAAAACGGACAACCATTTGATTTTGAGAGCACCAAAATAACCCAAATAACATCTATCTATGCAAGTTGGATTGACAATACAAAACCAAAACACAAAGTCACAATTAAAGTGCGATTAGATGATACGGAATGGACAAACCACAACAAAACATTTATGTTAAAAAGCTCCGATAATAGCCTAATTTCACCAGATCAAGCAGTTGACGGAGAATACAGCATTATTGATACTACAAGTGATGAATTGGATACAGGTATTACTGTCACGGTAGGAGGTTCCGATGCGGAAGCAACTGTCGATTATTATACAATAACCTTTTATAACGATTCCGAAGTGCATAATACACAAATTGTTTTAAAAGGACAAACAGCAAAAGCACCCTCAGAGCCAACCAAGGAAGGATATACCTTCGTTAAATGGAAAATCTCCCAAGATGGCGATACAGAATTTAATATGTCCACTCCAATTACAGCAAGAACAGATGTTTATGCAGATTGGAGCACCGATACTTATTATACAATTACGCCCTCTAAAGAAGGAAATGGCACAATCTCACCAGATAAAGAAACAAAAGTAAAATCTGGTGATGAAATCGTTTTTACTTTTACCCCTGAAAATGGTTATCACATTAAAGAAATACTTGTTGATGATATAGTCACTCAAATATCTGAAAATACATATACATTCACCAATGTAATCGAAAACCATACAATAAAAGTAATTTTTGAAGCAGATGACCCCAACGATAAGGACGATAATCCTGGCGGTGATGACGACAAACCCGGTGATAATCCTGGCGGTGATGACGATAAGCCTGGTGATAACCCTGGCGGTGATGACGATAAGCCTGGTGATAATCCCGGCAGTGATGACGACAAGCCCGGTGATAACCCTGGCGACGACAACAAACCCGGTGATAATCCCGGCGGTAATGACGACAAGCCCAGTGATAATCCTGGCGGCAGCGACAATAAGCCCGATGATAATAACAAACCCGATAACGACAACAAACCCAGTGATGACAACAACAAGCCCAGCGGCGGCGATACCCCAACCACTGGTGGTGAAAACAGTAGCGGCAACTCAAATTTAAACGATAGTTCCCCTACTTCCTCAAGTACAGTTAGCAGCGCCGCTTCCAACCCAGCGGCAGTTGGTACTATGCCGTCCGCAGTAAATATTGCACCAAACAGTATTGATCCAAATGCTACTATACCAAACGACATTACCGATTCGGCTTATATAACTGCCGGCAATATTGCTCCCGAAGGCACATTCTCTGATTCTGCCAAAGACGCAGAACCCCAAACCGGAGAAGCCTATGGTATAGAACGATATGCCTTACTCGCTATTATTGCAAGTATTATATTGCTTCTACTGCAACTGCTGGAAACAAGAAAAAAAAAAAATACCATGCCAACAGAAAAAAAAGAAGAAAGCTGGCAGCCGCCTCTAAATACGCCAATTTTTTGCTGCAAGGCATTGCCACAAAAACAGAACAAATTGATTTTCAATTATCAGGAAATCAAAAAGAAACCAGCGAAGCCATGCCTTCTTTCAATTATGGAAAATTTCAAGCATTGGCACACAAAGCAACAAAATAACAATACACTTAATTTAATAGTTCAACAGCACTTTCAACAAAATCATTATAAAATATTAGGAGTAATATGGACAAAAAGAAAACAATACTTTTGTTTGTCAGGATAGTGCTTCTTATAATAATTATAATATGTCTGATCCGAATGGGTCAGACATATTATTTATGTATCCGGCATCAACAACAACAGGAAGCACTCAGCCAATCCGTAAAAACAACCCAAAATCAACCTTTACTGGAACAAACACAAACCGAGAATCAAAATATGATCCCCACAGCCGAGAATTATTTTACGGAATCTGCGTCTGCATCAGATTTGCATACAGAAAATAACCCTGACAAAACCG
>ERZ778503.1940-NODE-1940-length-12550-cov-7.613525_pt1 | contig 12550 bp, 9 predicted proteins | sample MGYA00510047_ERZ778503 | MGnify/ENA primary metagenome ERZ778503 (study PRJEB29527, sample SAMN07138965) | mouse gut metagenome | material: feces | host: mouse | place: China:Nanjing | collected 2016-01-25 ... | reverse complement strand
CTTATTGCCGATAAGATGAAAAATCATCCTTACTATATTCAACAATTAAGTCAACAAGTTTGGTTTCGTACGCCGGATAGCGGTTGTACGAAAGAAATTGTTGAAGAGGCTTTTAATAGCTTGATTGCTCAATTGAGTCTGTTATTTGCTAATGTTATTGATTCTTTAACCCCCAAACAAATTAATTTTTTGCTTGCAGTAGCTGATGGGGTTTCTAATTTCTCTTCAAAAGAAGTGTTGAACAAATATAAATTAGGTACATCTGCCAATGTTAAAAATTTGCGTAAGGCAACATTAGAAAAGGATTTAATTGATGTATTGTCTGGAAATATCATTGAAATTCAAGATCCTGCATTTGAATATTGGTTGAAATATGTGTATAGATAGTAAGATTTACCATCACGTCAATTAAAAAATGAAAACCGCAATATTAATGTCTGCTTACTTTAAGATTGCGGTTTTTCCTTGTATATTCATAAGGATTGGTATGATGCCTTTATTGGCAGTCTTTATGATTTTATAAAATTTGAACAGGCTCCAAATTTTATAAAATTCTCTTTTCCTTTGTAAGTGATTGATTTTTAGTTGCTATTAAAGAAAAAGAAACTCGTTGTGGAAAAGTAAATATGGGATTATATTTATTTTTTTTCAAAATCCTCTAAGTGTTTTTTAATGTATGTGTTGTTATATAAGCGTGAATCGAAAATAATACATAGGATTTCGATTCTAATTATTGTTTAAAAACTAATGTTTTATCTTAAATTCAAATGTATGAGAATCAATGACTCGTGTAGAGGCTCGAAGATTTTTCGGGCATTGTTGATCTTGTTGCTATTCGCCCTTCCGGCACAATCTGCAATAGCACAGTTGACAATTAGGATCTCCAATTCTTCTTTAGGAACTGTGATTAAGCAAATCCAGTCCCAATCTAAGTATCAATTTTTTTATGATGACAATTTGGCTTCAATGCGCATAGAGTCATTGAATGTTAAAGATGTTTCTTTGGTAGAAGTACTGGACAAGGCTTTGAAGGGGAAAAATGTCGTTTACAAAATTGATGACAACGTTGTTTATTTGTCGAAAGCAAATGCATCTTCTTCGATAAAGTCGACTCAACAACAACAGAAAGTAACAGGTAAGGTGGTAGATGCCAATAACGAACCTCTGATTGGTGTTTCCGTCTTGGAAAAAGGAACAACTAATGGTACTATTACTGATTTTGATGGTAATTATACATTGGTCGTTACAGGTTCAGATGCAGTTTTGCAATTTTCGTATGTTGGGTATCAAACTTTGGAGAGGACTGTAGCGGGCAATACTACTATTAATATCACTTTAAAGGAAGATGCTCAAGTCTTGGAGGAAGTCGTAGTTACGGCATTGGGAATCAAACGCTCAGAGAAAGCGCTGTCTTACAATGTACAGCAAGTAAATGCTGATGCGGTGACTGCCAATAAAGACCCTAACTTTATTAATTCATTGAGTGGTAAAGTGGCAGGTGTTAATATTAATGCTTCTTCGTCCGGAGTGGGCGGTATGTCCAAGGTAGTGATGCGTGGTACAAAATCTATCATGCAGTCTTCCAATGCATTGTATGTAGTAGACGGTGTACCGATGTACTCCAATGCAAATAAAGTGAATGGAACGGAGTTTTCTTCTAAAGGAAATACTGAGCCGATTGCCGACATTAACCCGGAAGATATTGAATCAATGTCTGTGCTGACTGGTGCGGCGGCAGCTGCACTTTACGGTTCCGATGCTGCCAATGGTGCGATTATCATTACTACTAAAAAAGGGAAAGAAGGTCGTGTGAATATCACAGTGAACAGTAGTGTTGAGTTTAACGCTCCTTTGGTAATGCCCCGTTTCCAGACACGTTATGGTACAGGTATTGGTGGTGTGAAAGATGATAACTCCAGTCGTAGCTGGGGTCCTAAACTGACAGAAGCCAGATATTTCGGCTATAATCCTCGTGATGATTATTTTCAGACTGGTGTTATAGGTACAGAGAGTGTATCATTCTCTACCGGTTCGGAAAAGAATCAGACTTATGCTTCTGCTGCAGCGGTTAATTCAAAAGGTATCGTTCCTAACAACAAATATGACCGTTATAATTTCAACGTGCGTAATACTACTTCATTCCTCGATGATAAAATGACATTGGATGTAAATGCCAGCTACATTTTACAGAAAGACCGCAATATGGTGAACCAGGGGACTTATAACAATCCATTGGTTGGAGCTTACCTATTTCCTCGTGGCAATGATTGGGAAGATATTAAAATGTACGAACGCTATGACGTTGCACGTAAGATTTACACTCAGTACTGGCCGACAGGTGATGGTAATATGACTATGCAGAATCCTTATTGGGTGAACTACCGTAACTTGCGTGAAAATAAGAAAGACCGCTATATGTTAGGTGCAAGTCTGAATTATCAGATTCTTGACTGGTTGAGTGTTTCCGGACGTGTCCGCTTGGATAATTCTAACAATGATTATACGGAAAAGGCTTATGCCAGTACAAATACTCAGCTGACAGAGTTGTCTGATCGTGGCCTTTATGGTGTTTCCAGAAGCTACGAAAAGCAGTTGTATGCAGACTTCCTGGTAAGTGTGAACAAAACATTCGGTGAAAAATGGTCTTTGCAGGCTAATATGGGTGGATCGTTTACTGATATGCGATATGATGAAATGGCTGTACGCGGACCTATTGCTGATAATTCACAAACATTTGCCGGTGAAAAAGCCGGATTGACAAATGGCTTCTATATTCAGAACCTGAGTACGACTAAGACAAACAAAATGCAGACTGGATGGCGTGAACAGACTCAGTCTATCTATGCATCTGCTGAAGTTGGTTACCAAAGTACTTATTATCTGACATTGACAGGTCGTAATGACTGGCCTTCACAGTTGGCAGGTCCTAACTCCGTCAATAAATCATTCTTCTATCCTTCGGTAGGTATGTCTGTAGTGTTGTCTGAGTTGATGCCTAAATTGAATAAGGACTATCTGTCTTACTGGAAGATACGCGGTTCTTTTGCTTCTGTGGGTACAGCATTCAAAAGATATATAGCTAATCCTCTGTTTACATGGAATACTAGTATTGGTCAGTGGAGTAACCTGACTGACTTCCCGGTATATAATTTGAAACCGGAACGTACCAATTCTTTTGAAGTGGGTATGAATATGCGTTTCCTCAAGAACTTCGAACTGGATGTGACTTATTATAACGCCAAGACAATGAATCAGACATTCAATCCTGAGTTGCCAGTAGGTGAATATGCGCGTATCTACATTCAGACAGGTGCAGTTCGCAATCAAGGTCTTGAGTTAGCGTTGAACTACAATAATACATGGAAAGATTTTACTTGGAATACAGGAGTTACTTATTCAATGAACAAGAATAAGATTCTTACCTTAGCTGATAATGCCATCAATCCTATCACTGGCGAGAAATTCTCTATTTCTTCTTTGAATATGGGTGGTTTGGGTAGTACCCGTTTCATCCTGAAAGAAGGTGGAAGCATGGGTGACATTTACTCCTTGATGGATTTGAAGAGAGATGCCAATGGAGCTGTTTATATCGATGAGACCAACAGTGTTGTAACGGAGAGCCTGGAAGCTAATAATTACATCAAATTAGGTAGTGTATTGCCGAAAGGAAACTTGGCATGGCGCAACAATTTCAGTTGGAAAAATATTAATGTGGCATTCCTTGTTTCAGCTCGTTTGGGTGGAGTTGTGTTCTCACGTACACAAGCTGTTCTCGATAACTTCGGAGTTTCTGAAGCATCTGCTGCTGCACGTGACAAAGGTTATGTATCAGTAAATGGAAACGACCGTGTAAATCCGGAAGGCTGGTATTCAGTAGTAGCCGGTGGTACGGCTGTTCCTCAGTATTACACTTATTCCGCTACTAATATTCGTTTGCAGGAAGCTTCTATCGGTTATACTATTCCAAGAAAATGGCTGGGCAATGTGTGTGATATCAAAGTTTCATTGATCGGACGTAATCTTTGGATGATCTACAACAAGGCTCCTTTCGATCCTGAAAGCGTGGCATCTACTGATAACTTCTATCAGGGAATTGACTATTTTATGATGCCTTCATTGCGTAATATTGGCTTTAATCTGAGCTTTAAATTCTAAATAAATCAAGATAGGTATGAAAAATATAATAAACAAAATAGTACTTGGATCTCTTACTGTTGCTCTGTCTTCGTGTATCGGTAACTATGAGGATATCAATTCAAACCCATACGAAGCTCCTGATTTGTCAGCGGATGGATACGCTTTGGGATCTGCCATGAATAACCTGGCAGGTTGCGTGGTATCGCCGGACGTAAATACAGCTCAGTTCACTGACTGTTTGTTGGGTGGACCTTTGGGCGGATATTATGCTGATTCTAATGCCGGATTTACAGAGGCCATCTCCACTTTTAATCCCAAAGACGACTGGAGCCGTGTGTTTTTGAAAAGTGATAAGATTATTCCGACATTATACTCTAATCTGACACAAGTAAAACTGGTATCACAGAATACGAATGATCCGGTTCCTTATGCCATTGCACAAGTGATAAAGGTGGCGGCCATGCATCGTGTGACTGATGCTTTCGGTCCGATACCTTATTCTCAGATTGGTGCGAATGGCGAGATTGCTACTCCTTATGATTCTCAGGAAGTGACATATAATACATTCTTCGATGAGTTGACTGCAGCTATTGCCACACTTAATGAGCATTCTAACGAACAGCTTGTTCCTACAGCCGACTATGTATACAAAGGCGATGTAAAGAAATGGATCAGATTTGCCAATTCACTGAAGTTGCGTCTTGCTATCCGTATAGCTTATGCCAATCCGGTGAAAGCTCAGCAGATGGCTGAAGAAGCTGTGAATCCTGCAAACGGAGGTGTCATCGAATCGAATGCGGACAATGCAGCATGGAACTACTTTGAGACTTCACAAAATCCTATTTATGTAGCTACCCGTTACAATCAGGTACAAACTTCCGAACACGGTGGCGACCCCTGTCTGACTGGTGGTGATACGCATGCTGCTGCCGATATCATCTGCTATATGAACGGTTACAAAGATAACAGACGTGAGAAGTTCTTCACTAAATCCGAATGGATAGGACAGGACTATGTAGGAATGCGTCGCGGTATTGTCATCCCCGAACTGAAGACAACCGGACACAAATACTCTGGTGTGAACATTGCTCCTACTTCTCCGCTTTATTGGATGAATGCAGCCGAAGTAGCTTTCTTACGTGCTGAAGGACAAGCTGTTTTCAACTTCAACATGGGTGGTACAGCCGAATCATTCTACAATCAAGGTATCCGTTTGTCATTTGAACAATGGGGTGCAGACGGTGCAGAAGACTATCTGAAAGACGATGTAAACAGACCGACTGCATATACAGACCCGGCAGGTACGAATACTTATCAGAATGCTCTGTCTGATATCACTATTAAATGGAATGATAGTGCTGACAAAGAAGAGAAACAAGAACGCATTATCGTGCAGAAGTGGATTGCCAACTGGCAATTGGGTAATGAAGCTTGGGCTGACTTCCGCCGTACCGGATATCCGAAATTGATCCCGGTGAAAGAAAACAAGAGTGGTGGTGTAGTTGATTCAGAGAAAGGTGCACGTCGTATGCCTTATCCGTTGGATGAATTTGTCAGCAACAAGGCAAATGTAGAATATGCGATTGCCAACTACCTGCACGGTGCAGATAATATGGCTACAGATGTATGGTGGGCTTCTAAAAAATAACATTAAACTTAAAGGAAAGTATATATGAAAAATAACCTGAAATATAGATTGTCTGCTCTGCTGTTTCTGGCATCAGCCTTGACAATAACTTCATGTAGTGATTGGACGGATGTGGAAAGCCTCCAATTGAATTCTCCTACATTCGAAGAACAGAATCCTCAATTGTATGCCGACTATCTGAAGGATTTGAACAGATATAAGTCTGAAGATCATAAGGTCACTTTTGTTTCTTTCGAGAACCCCAAGGGAGCTCCCGGCAAGCAGGCTGAACGTCTGACGGTTGTACCTGACAGCGTTGATTTCATTTGTTTGAATAATCCGGAAGTAAGTCCCGAAGTACAGGCAGAGATGGTCAAGATACGCGAGAAAGGAACGCGTACGATTTACAGTATTGACTATTCCAGCATTGAAAATGCCTGGAAGGAGAAGGCAAAAGCCGAACCGGGGTTGACAGAAGAGGATGCTCTTCAGTATATCGCTGAACGTACCAATGAGATGTTGGCACTTTGTGACAAATATAACTTTGATGGTGTGATTGCTGATTATACGGGGCGTTCACTGGTGAGCCTTCCGGAGGCAGCCCTGAAAGAATATAATGATCGTCAACAGAAGTTCTTTGGCGAGGTGATGAACTGGCAAAGCAACCATGATGACAAGACTTTGGTATTCTACGGAAATGTACAATATTTAGTGCCGGAGAATATGGATATGTTAAGCAAATTTGACTACATCCTGTTGAAAACTGCTGCTTCTACCAATGCCGATGATCTTGCTTTGAAAGCATATCTGGCTATTCAGGCAGGTATGGATGCAGTAGGCGGTATAGAAGGAGGAGTGAATCCTGTTCCGGCTGATCGTTTTATCGTTTGTGTTGAATTGCCGCAGGCTGACGATAAGGATAAAGTGAAGGGTTACTGGAGTACAGTGGATGCAAATGGCAATAAACTAATAGCAGCTCCGGGAGCAGCCCGGTGGATGGTTGAAGCATCTCCTGATTACACCCGGAAAGGGATCTTTATTATGAATGTCCATAATGATTATTATAACAATACCTATGGATATGTGCGTGAAGTTATTCGTATTATGAATCCTAATAAATAAGAATAGAAATGAAACTCTATAAATATTGTTTTGTGCTTTTGGCTCTTACAACAGTCACAGTGAGTGGTTGTAAGAATGAAGATATCAATGAAGAGCATCATTATGACAATAAACTCTATGTTAGCTCAGCTCCTGTTTGCGATGATTTGTTGATTAAATCTAATGTATCAGAGGCTACCCGTGAACTTAGCTATCGTATAGCATCGCCGGCAGAACAAGATATTCAAATAAGTTTTGATGCGGTTCCTGCTATGACAGCAGCATATAATTTGATTTACAATGACAATGCAACTGCACTGGATTCATATTTTTATAATATACCGACAAAAACTGCCACTATTAAGGCAGGGGATATTTCCAGTGATAATATTGTGATTGACTTTAAGAATACCAACGAATTGGATAAGTCAAAACGATATGTATTGCCCGTCACCATTCTAGATGCATCCAATATTGATGTACTCGAAAGTGCCCGTACTGCTTATTTCATATTTAAGGGTGCTGCCCTTATTAATGTAGTGGCAAATATCAAACAGATCTATTTCCCGATTAACTGGAAGAGCAGTGTGAATAATCTTTCCACTGTTACTGTTGAAGCTTTGGTTCGTAGTGAAGACTGGGTAGCAGGACGTGAAAATGCCCTAAGTTCTGTTTTCGGTATTGAAGGTAAATTCCTTGTACGTGTTGGTGACGCCGACCGTCCGCGTGATCAAGTTCAGGTAGTAGCTCCTGGTGGTAATTTCCCAGGTCCGAATGTTGTTCCGGGTTTACCGGTTAATGAGTGGGTACACATTGCCATTGTTTATGATAATACGACGAAAGAACGAATCTATTATAAAGATGGTGTGCTTGTTTATAAAGACGAAGCGGCTTCGGGCAATATATCTTTGGGTAGTAGCTGCTATATTGGTTACGCTTGGGATACTACTCGTTGGTTGCCGGGAGATATTTCAGAAGTCCGTGTGTGGTCAGTGCAAAGAACGGCAGAGCAGATTGCTACTAATCCTTATGAAGTAGATCCTGCCAGTGAAGGACTGGTTGCGTACTGGAAATTTAATGAAGGTGCCGGAAAGGCTATTACAGACCATACCGGACATGGCAATGATATTGTAGGTACGGGCGATCCTACTTGGGTACAAGTAGAAATCCCTAAGATAAATTAATTGTTGGTTTAATCTTTTATTCAAGAATTCATTATGAATATGAAATATATAACTTCGGGTTTGTTGGCTGCCATGATTGTGAGCAGTACTGCATTCTTGACCTCTTGTGCTGATGATCTTGAGGTTGGAAAGAATATTGATGAGTCGGTCTACAGTGGCATTTATGAAAATAATGCATATCTGCGTGATGGAAAGTCGAACTTGGTTTCTAAGATTGTCGAATTACACGGTGAGACTTATGCCACTACAGTAAAAATGGGGCTAAGCAAAACGCCTAATACAGCTACATCGGCAAAAGTGAAAATTGATGCTGCTTATTTGGAAACGTATAATAAAGCACATAATACTGATTTTGCATTGTATCCGCAGGACTTGGTTACCTTTGCTGATGAAGGAATACTGACTGTGAACGCTAATACTAAATCGGCGGAGGTAGAGATGACTATTCGGGCAGGAGAAGGTTTGCAGGAAGATAAAACTTATGTTATTCCGGTAGCTCTCAGTGATCAGAGCAGTGATATCACTATTAAAGATGAAGATGCAAAACATTGTATTTACCTGGTGAAAGATATGCGAAATGCCGGTGATACTTATAAAGGTGAAGATGTTGTAAAGGGCTATTTGTTTTTTGAGGTAAATGGCGTTAATCCATTGAATACTTTTTCCTTTCAGTTAGAAAACGGAAAACTTATGTGGGATGTTATTGTGCTGTTTGCTGCTAATATTAATTATGATTCTGAAGCAGGACGTCCACGTGTACAGTGTAATCCGAATGTACAATATCTGTTGGATAACAATGAAACTTTTTTGCAGCCTCTTCGTAAACGGGGTGTTAAGGTTCTGTTAGGGTTACTTGGAAATCATGACATTACGGGTTTAGCTCAACTTTCTGATCAGGGTGCAAAAGACTTTGCTCGCGAAGTGGCTCAATATTGTAAAGCATACAATTTGGATGGGGTAAATTATGATGATGAATATTCAAAATCTCCGGATTTGAGTAACCCGTCTCTTACTACTCCGAGTGCAGCCGCAGCGGCTCGTCTTTGTTATGAAACCAAGTTGGCAATGCCTGATAAGTTAGTAACAGTATTTGCGTATGGTCAAATGTATGGAGTGTCTACTGTGGATGGTGTTGATGTAAGTGAATGGATTGATATTGTCGTTCCTAACTATGGTAGCAGTGCGCGCCCGATAGGAAATTTGACAAATAAAGAATGCGCAGGTGTAGCAATGGAATTTCATTTAGGTATTGGTGGTAATTTATCATCGTCAACGGCTCGGAGCCTGATGAATAATGGATATGGTTGGTATATGGGATTTGCTCCGAGTCCGGAAAAATATTCAAGTATTTTTAACCGTTTGACTGGTGTTGAAACATTGTATGGATCTCAAATAAAACAACCTACAATATTCTATAAGAAGGATGATCCGACGCCTTACAAATATCCGGATGATCTTCGATAAGAATGGTAAATGTAAAGCTTTCCATAGCGATTGGTATCTCAATCGCTATGGAGAAATAGAAACAAATAAAAAACAAGAATATGAAAGCACATTATAAACTCTTTTTATCTCTGGCAATAGGTTCATTCGTTACTTTTGCCGGATGTCAGGATGATGAGGTGGTGGATTTGGTTAAATATCCGGTGAATCAGCCTGCTATAACGATTGACGGTGCAGAAGGAGCGTCCAAAGCGATGTTGACTGCGGTTTATAAATCTGATGGTACATTGGAATTGGATGGTCCTGCCACTAGAACTTATACATTCCATTTTGCTGCATCACCGGAAGATGCTACAGTGACTTTTGATATTATAAATACTAATATCCCAAAAGAAAATGTAGAGATCAGTGCCACTAAAGTAGTTCTTCCTGCCGGTTCAACAGATGCTTCTGTCACTGTGGCTTTGAAGGATGAAGATTTTAACTTTGCAGCATCCAATTATGATGCGACTACTTATGAATTGGGAGTGAAAGCCAGTGTGGAAGGATATAAGATCGGAACTGAACCAATAGAATCTAAAGTAGTAATAGAGAAGGAGGCATACTCCGCTTCATGCTATGTGGTTGGTGAGAATGGAAATAGTGCAACATTCGAACGCGCTTTCTCTCAAGGAACGATTGTCAACCCTGATCCTATATCCTATACCTTCAAGATGAAGTTGGATAAGCCGGCAAGAAAAGATGTAAAGGTGAAACTTGCCACTACAGGGCTGGGCGAACAATTTATGAATGATATCACTGTTACTCCTGCTGAAATCATCATACCTGCTGGAGAGAGAGAATCAGCAGACATTACATGGTCTATTACCGACGACTTCTTGTTGACAACTGCTGATCCTGAAACTTATACGCTGGTGGTGACTGCTTCGGCAGAAAGTGAAGACCCTGTTGTGGGAGATAACAAGGAGGAAAACTTCCTTACTTTCAATGTAAGTAAAGTATTCAGAAACTTTGGATATGTATCTGATAAGGTTGCTAATTGGATTGAGCTGGATAAAACCGGTTGGTCGGTAGAATTGGATCCGAGTGCTCGTGGGAATGGCAATACGCTTATTGACGGTAAAGGTGGAAGCAATGGAAATGATGTTTATAAAACCGGTGATTTTTGGTTTGTAGTTGATATGAAGTCGGAAAAGACTATGACAGGTTTAGGCATTGATTATTATAAAAATAGTGGTTCGGCATCATCTCCTAAAAAGGTAACTATTTCTACTTCAATAGATAATGAAACATGGGTTACACAAGGTACAGTTGATACTCCTCAGGCGTATAACCATTATTTCCAATTCTTTACTCCTCAAAACATTCGCTATGTGAAGGTTGAACTAGCGGAACGTTATAATGGATATATTGATGTAACTGAAGTTTATGTCTACAACGCTCAGTAAGGTCTAGTCATTAGCAGATAAGTTAATTTTAGAGCCGGGCTTCATTCAGAAAGCCTGGCTCTTTTTTTGTATTTCTATAATTCAATAGTTGATTAAATGTATAATTTATTCAACTGCTACCTTCATTATATCTACTTAGAAAACAAACCTCATCCCCCTCTTTTCTCCGCCTGCTTGTATTTCTTAATCTCCATTGAAAGATACTTCATCTGTTGAGCAAATATAAACAATTTATAGTGAAAAAAGATAGTGGTATGAGGATATTAGGTCAACTACATTAACATTATATTGCCTTGATTAATGTTTGTGCCAACGGCTTGGCACAACTGTGCCATCCCTTAGCATAACGTACTTTGGCATTAGAACGATAATAAGGACAATTCCCTTGTTGTGCAGCGAGATGTTTGGGACTGACGATAACCCAGTATTCAATCTTTTCCGGTGCGCTTTGTGCTGTAAGTTGTCTTAAACAAGTGTTTGCTTTTGAACATTCTCGGTTAAGGCACATTGCATACTGATAAGGGACTTTTTCGAAGTCTATTTTTTCTTCCATGATTATAGGTTGTTTAATCAATATGTTAATCTTAATCTTCCGCCAGCCACTTCTCTATGTTTCTTGTTTTGCTGGAGAAGTTTACCCCTATCCGAAGTAACTTTCGAGAATCTGCTTCGAACGGGAGAGCATAATGTTTTTCTTTGATTTGTTGCAGAGCCTCTTCCGCAGTGCCGTTCAGCTTGAATTCCATAATGTAGATGTACTGGTCTGTTTGCAATACGAGGTCGATGCGTCCTTCGTTTGTGTGATATTCCACTTTTGTGTAGAATCCCATCAGTTTGCATCCGCCAGTTTGTGCAGGTCATCCTTGAAGTTTATCTCCAGTTCCCGGTCGCTGATGCCGCAGATTTCGATATATTCGTTCCACATTGATATGTCGTCCAGATTGTTCAGGTCGCTGAATACGCTGACTTTGCTGAATTTGGTTACTCCCGTCAATATCCCGAAACGGATGCAGCCGTCTTTGCTTTTCAGTGCTCCGTAGAACCCTTTCAGCGTATTGCGGTAAGACGTTTGCAACGCCTCGTTGCCGATAGCCTGAAGCATGGGCTTGTCATATTCGTCAACGAGGATAACTACACGTTGGCCTGTCTTTTCGTATGCCCGTTGAATGATTCCTTCAAATCGTGATGCTAATGATTTTTCGGCCGGGTCGCTTCCATAGAGCTGTTCCCAAGCGGATAGGGCACGTTCTAATTTCAGTTCCAGGTTTTGGGGGATACTGTAGTTTTCGGTGTTTAAATCTAAATGCAGGATGGGATAGGCAATCCACTCTTTTTCCAGTTTCTCCATTGCCAGTCCGGTAAAGAGTTCCTTTTTCCCTTGAAAGTAAGCTTCGAGGGTGGAAATCAGCAAACTTTTACCAAAGCGGCGGGGACGGCTGAGGAAGTAATAACGTCCGGTTTTTACAAGATTGTAGATTATCTCCGTTTTGTCTACATAGTAGTAGCCATCTTTTCGGAGACTTTCAAAGTTTTGGATACCGATTGGATAAAGTTTACTCATAATCTCTGCTTTTATAATAGGAATAAAAACAAAGATACGAAGAATTTTC
>ERZ778503.1937-NODE-1937-length-12560-cov-5.256058_pt1 | contig 12560 bp, 11 predicted proteins | sample MGYA00510047_ERZ778503 | MGnify/ENA primary metagenome ERZ778503 (study PRJEB29527, sample SAMN07138965) | mouse gut metagenome | material: feces | host: mouse | place: China:Nanjing | collected 2016-01-25 ... | reverse complement strand
AATTATAACACCAAAACAGAAAATACTCTACTATTTTCCTATTTCCTATTTTTAGAAGTTGAAATTCTTTTACTGTTCTTAAAAAATTCCTTGTAAAAAGGAACAAATACTATTATACTAAATATTAGAAAAGCTGGGGACGGCACCCATAACAAAAAACAGTACACTTTTCATACAATCGAACCAAGGGGGAAGACACCCATGACAAAAAACATTATTGTAGTCGATTCTCAAGGCAAAAAATATGGAACCACTTATCTCAAAAGAGCTAAGGGACTTGTAAAACAAGGCAGGGCACGCTTTCTGACGCAAAATATGCTATGTCTTGCGTGTCCGCCGAATCAAAATTTGGAGGATTATACGATGTCAGAACAGACAATTGATAATATCGCAGTTGAAGCAAAAACGAATACAGCAGAAGACTCCATGGCAGAAGATAAATATTCTATGGAATATTGTCTTACACAAATTGAACATATTGCGCACCAGACAGAATATCTAAATGAGATTATTTCAGAATTGCGGCAGCTAGACAGTGATTCTTCCAGTGAGCAAAAGTCAATTACATTAAGCGATGTTGTAAAGCATAGAGAAACAACAAATCAACAATTACTGAAATTTTATGATAAGATGTATGACGACCTCAAAACTCCTATAAACAAAGATGCCATTTCCCACAAGGCACACCTTCAGGAGCAATTATTGAAAGTTATGGAAAACACACTAGAAAACAATGACTATTCAGCAAAAGAAGTCACTGATATATTTAATGGAGTACTAGATGCAATTCGGCATCTAACAGATTAGTCTTTAAAGATTATCATAAATTAGGAAAAGGCTTGTAACGAAAATATACAGTTACAAGCCTTTTTATGCACATAGGCACCCGTCATCAAACCGTTTTATCGGTTCGCTGACGGGTGCCCGGCGCGCGAGTAACTCGCTTGCACAGACCCTTACAGAGGACTGCTCAAGCGGCGTATGGGTCGCGCGGCGAGTAGAGGAAGATAAACCTTCTCTACCCGATTATATGAATATTCAAAATAATTTTCTTACTTGATTTTCCATCATAATATGTTCAAAAAACTGCAAAAAACCATCCTCTACTGCCATTTGGCTCAATTTCTTTTCTGGCAGGTCATAAAAATACTTCCCAGTCTTAATATCAATAGAGAGACTATCAATTGGAAATCCTTTTTCTCGTATTGTTGAATGGGGCTTTGTAGCTATTATAAACCTTTCACTTTCCATAGATGGTTCCATCGCTTCATATAAATGTGTATCATCATAGACAAAACAAATAGCATTCTTATATCGGGCTGTTAAATTTTTATACTTTTGTGCAAGTCCCGAATAATGTACAATCATTTCCTCATCTGTAAGATTCTTTCCATTCACTCTCCGCACGCAAACTCCTGGCTGATCTTGTTCAGGTACATTATCAAAATACAACCCTGAATCACAAGAAAATACTGGTATATGAAAAGTTTTATAATATGTCATTGCTTTTTGATGCGCATTTTCCAATGGAGTATAACCGTTTTCCAACAGTGTTGGAATTTCCATAGTTAAATCTTTTAATCCAATAAGCTCTATGCCATATTTATTATTAAAACTTTCCAAACGTTTTTTCATCGCAGATAATTTCGCTGGATTACTTGTTCCATACAAAAATTTCATACTTTTATTCCTTGTCATAACCCTATATTTTGCTGTTATAGTATATTTCCTACACATCTGCATACACAATCGAATAGAGGAGATTTATCTTCCCCTACTTTCCGCGCGACCCATATGCCGCCTTAACGGCTTATTTCCTCTACACGGGTCTGCGCAATCGAGTTACTCGCGCTCCGGACGCGGGCAGCATTTACTGCTTATTTCCTCTCTGCGTCTGTGTGCATAAAAATAAAAAGACGCAATAAAACTACGTCTTTACAAAAGCTTCCAAAGGGACTCGAACCCTCGACCTACTGATTACGAATCAGTTGCGCTACCAACTGCGCTATGGAAGCTTGGTCTTAAAATTACAACCACGAAAAATATTATAGTCGATAAATCTTTTTTTGTAAAGTACTTTTTTAATCTTTTCCAAAAATGACATTAAGTGTGAATTGTAACTTGTTATATTGCTATTAACCTTTTGTGTCAGCTACTTGTTCCATATGAATCGATAACTGTTGATATGGAATCTCAATATCGGCATCGTCTAATGCATTTTTTACACTTTCAAGCAAGCGCCAACGCACCTCCCAATACTTTGGATTCTCACAAAAACAACGCATTCCTAACTCTACTGCGCTGTCTGCAAGCGCATTTACATACACAATTTTGGGTTCATTATGAAGAATATCCACATCATTGTCCATTACTTTTTGAAGCGTTTCTTTTGCAGATTTAATATCAGCATCATATGAAATACCAATTATAAGATCTACACGCCGAACTGGTGTATCTGTTGCATTGGTAATCGAACTGTTTGCCAAACTACCATTTGGCAAAACCACCATTTTACCATCTGTAGTCATAAGCTTTGTATAAATAATTCCAATCTCTTTCACAGTCCCCTCTGTTCCTAAACCAGATTCTGTGATAAAGTCACCCACGCGAAAAGGTTTGAGTAAAAGAATTAATACACCACCCGCAAGATTACTTAAACACCCTTGCAACGCAAGACCGATTGTCACACCAGCAGATCCGACAAGCGCAATCACACTTGTCGCATCAAACCCAAAATTACCTGCAATTATCAGCACTAAAATTCCATATAACGACGCCTTAATCAATCCGTCAAGAAATTGAATAACACCCGTTTCCACATTCGCTCGCTGAAGTGACCGTTTTGTTATTCTCCGTGTCAATTTAATCAACTTGGAGCCCACAAAAAACAAAATTGCGGCAAACAGTACTCTAACACCAAGACCAAGTACTTTCTCTGGTAATGTATCAAGAAACTTTTCAAAAGCATTTAGATTTTCTGTTATTTGGTCAATATCTAATTCCATTTCATTCAACAGCATATTCTTTCCCATCCATTCGTATATCATATGATACAATCCCAAAGGACATACCAACTTGTTCTCTTATATCTAACATTCGACAATTAATCGTTAATCGCATGAATAAACAATCCACTCCGAAGTTTTGGCTCAAACCAAGTAGACTTTGGTGGCATGAGCATATTTGCATCAGCAACACGAAAAAGCTCATGAATTGAAGTTGGATACATTGCAAATGCTACTTTACAATCTGTTTTCACGCGTCGCTCAAGTTCCTCAATTCCTCTAATACCTCCCACAAAATCAATCCGTTGGTTGGTCTTTGGATCTTGAATGTCAAGAATTGGTGCCAATATATAATTTTGAAGGATTGCCACATCAAGTCCATCTACAGGGTCATCACTTTGATATTCAGGCTTTACCTCCAGCAGATACCATATATCCTCCAACAACATGGAAATCTGCCCTTTTTGTGTAGGCTTTTGGCAAGTTGTACTTTTCGCAACAATTGTATAAATTTTGCTGACAGCATCCAAAAATTGCATTGCAGAAAGCGCATTTAAATCTTTTACAACTCGGTTATAGTCCATAATCATCAATTCTTCATCCGCAAATAAAACTGACAAAAAATAATTAAATTCTTCTGCTCCTGTATAGTCAGGATATTCTTCTCGCTTTGTTAAACCTACTTTAACCGCGGATGCACAACGATGATGCCCATCTGCAATATAAATCTGTGAAATTCTTTCAAATGCTTGTTGTATCGTAGTAATCTCATCTTGAGCACTAATACACCAAACTCTATGTACAATTCCATCCTCTGATGTAAAATCATAAAGAGCTGATTGATTTTTAATTTTTGTTATCACTGACTGTATTGTATCATCTGCCCTGTATGCTAGAAAAATAGGTCCTGTCTGTGCCTCGCAAGTCGCGACATGACGAATCCGATCAAGTTCTTTGTCTGCACGTGTATTTTCATGCTTTTTAATTACTTGATTCTGATAATCATCTATACTTGCACATGCGACAATTCCTGTTTGAACACGCCCATTCATTGTAAGCTCATAAATATAGTAAATTGGTTTGTCTTCCCGAATAAATGTTCCGTCATAAATTTTATCCCAAAGCATATCATGTGCTTTTTGATAGACCTCATCAGCGTAGGTATCTACACTTTTATCAAATTGTGTCTCTGCTCGGTCAATATTTAGAAAAGAGAGCGGATTGTTTTTTACCGCTGCACATGCCTCCTCCCGATTGTAAACATCATATGGAAGTGCTGCTATTTTATCTTCCAATCCTTTTTTTGGTCTGTAAGCGCGAAATGGTCTGATAACTGCCATCTGTTATTCCTCCTAAGCGAAATTCTCTATTTCAAACATACTTTAACATTCTAACAGATATTTGCACCAATTAAAAGAAGATAAAAATAAAAATTTAAAGTTCATTATGCCTCAGGATTGTCCAATATTCCAATAAATAGTGGGAGTTCTCTCTCCATATCCAAAATCATATACAAAAATGGTTCATTAAAATATAACTCTTTTTGTGGTCTTAACATTGCCCTTAAACATCCCAGAAGTTCTGTTGATGCCGCCGCTTCAGTGCCCTCCTCGTCTACTTTAAGAACCGCATTTTGTCTGACAAGGCTAACAAATAAAGTACTCCCTGTTATTGCATCCTTTCCCATTAGAGAAAGATTTGCCTTATTTTCATTAAAACATTCTGTCAGTCCAATTTTTGTAAGACTTTCAACCAAGTTTACATCAAATGTACTCTTAAACTTAGGAAGTTTTAAATCAATAGATTCCCACTTTCTATTTGATAACATCTTATGTATGATACATTTGCTCAATTTATTATAAACATCTCGAACTGAGTATCTTGTTTTTGGTTTCAATGCGAAAAATCCTAATCTTTTACAGTGTTCTTTTCCTGTATTCTGACAATCAGAAAATCCAAAATGCATTCTCTGATTTGTAAGATAGGGTAAAATAACCCCCTCTGCAAAATCATTTGACACATATTCTAGTTCTGCTGTTTTATTCCGCATCATATCAACCTGTATAGAGCGTCTTCTCAAGCAATTTTCTTTTCCTTCATCTAACACATAAAAGTCTTCTTTGTGTGTATCAGATGCTTTAAAAGGATTCTCCCATTTTCCCTTAAAATAAATTGTATTAAAAAGTGCAAGCCTAATGCGCTCTTTTGGTTCTAATGGTTCTGTAAGCATTTGGTCAATCAATCCATTTGTTTGCATAGCAACCCAACGATTAATATTGTTCATCGTCTCATAAGATGGAAGTTCCGTCAAAAATACGTCTGCACCCATCAATGATTTTATAGTATTTGTCCACGTCTCGTTCACAGTAAATTTCCGATCAATCCACGCAGAATTAGCAATCGATAAATTCATATCTTCTTCTTTTACAGAAAATATGTTTATAATATCCGCAGAAAGTGACGACATATTATCTCCAAGCACCTTTATAAATTCTGCTTTTGTTGTCCCATCTGCTCCACATCCTGCCATAGCAAGCGTCAAATATACTGATAAGGGTGACAATATGGGATTTTTTTCTTGCATATTCTGCCGAAACAAATCATATCCAAACTTTTGAACACTCTCATAAGTTTTTTGTAGATCTGGTTTTAAAAACGCCATCTATTTTTCTTCCTCTCTCTTAAAATTTCTTAGTATCTTAAACTTTACACCAAATCTCTCACACATACAAGCATATTAAATAGGATTATCTAATATTCCTACAAACAACGGAACTTCTGTTTCCATATCCATAATAATATAAATAAATGGTTCATTAAAATATAACTCTTTTGAATCTGTTATCATTACGCCACGAGCCATCATTAAAACTTCTGTTGCAGCCGCCGCCTCTGTTCCTTCCTCATCTACAATAATTTTTGCCTTCTGACGAATCAGATTAATATAAAGTGTATCATTGTGAATTGTTTTACCCAATTGTTCAAAATTAGCTTTCCCTTCATTAAAGCATTCCGATAGCCCCATATTTATTAAACTTTCGTTTAATTTTTTATCAAAAGTCACCTCAAATTTCGGAAGTTTTAGGTTGACTGTTTCAGTCTGTCTATTGACTAGAATATCTGATATGACTTCATCGGTCAACTTTTGATAGACTTCTCTAATGTCACTTTCTCCTGTTGGTTTTAATGCGATAAATGCGAATGAATTATTGCTATTTTCATCACTTTTCTGATAAGGCAGCAAAACCCCCTCCATAAAGTCATTAGAAAGATATTCTAGCTCTGTCAAATACAAATTCATCATGTCAACTTGCTTTTCTTTCTCTTGTTCCTTTTGCAGATAAAATACTTCACTCTGTGTATTTTGTGATTCAAATGGCACTTCCCATTTTCCTTTAAAATATACTGTATTTAACAGTGCAAGACGAGTCTGTTCTGTTAATGGTTCTGATAACATTATATCAATTAGTCCATTTGTCTTATCATTTATCCAACTATTTACTTTATTCATTGTTTGTTCTGTGGAAAGATCTTCTTGAAATATCTCTGCATCCATTAAAGATTTTACCGTTCCAAGCCATGTATCATTCGCAACAAACGCATCGTCAATCCACGCAGAATTAGCAATCGACAAATTCAATATATTTCCTGTTGCCAAAAAGCGATTCATCATGTCATCGGATAATGACAGCAAATCATTGCCAAGTACATTGTAAAATTCTTCTTTGGTGGTTCCTTCTGCCCCACACCCTGCCATGGAGAGTGCCAAATATGCCGATACTGGCGAAAGTACTGGATTTTCGCTATCTATATGCTGTGCAAACAAATCGTATGCAAATTTCTGAACATTTTTATAAGATTCAATCGTATAGTCAATGCAAACACTTTGGGTTATATTTTCTGTTGAAGGTATTGATTCAGCTTCTAAACTGTCGTTCTTTTTTTCTTCTGTTTCTGGCACAACAGACATCTTTTCTGCTTTGCGAGCACATGCACTAAAGACACAGACTACCGCAATAACTGTAATAATGATAAATATTCCCTTTTTTACCATAATTTTATCTCCTCTTTTCATATATTTTATGATTCGTTTTCAAATCGAAAAACATAGCCATACTCTGGTGATGTCAAAAAAGTATCAATTTCTGCCTTAGTAAAAATTCCTGTCAACTGAAAATCTTCAGACAATCTTACTGCGTATCCCAAATCAATTAAACGCCTGTATTCCTGTTCGATCAATAAATTCCCAACATTTGAATGATATAAGTCTTCATACTGTGTTCCGTTCGCTGTTTCTATATCCCCATAAATATCAATCGCTACTTGATATGCATAAATTGTGCTATCTGTTATATCTGTCGTATTCTCCTGTGTTGTATAATAATTTATCGTTTCCTGTAAATAATAATAACAAAGAATTGCTCCTTTCTCTGGCACTGAATAACAATATTCTAATGCCTCCTTCTCTCCATAATATTCACGAATAACCTTATATGCAGATTCTGTTTCTTCTTGTGCTTCCCAATGTGCGAAATTTGATTTTTGTGCTGCCTTATCCTCCATACTTTGTGATTTTGCATCTACCAATGGACTATTATTTGTCGTAGATGTTGTACCTGTTGATAACGCATCCTCTGTCATCTCTGTCATTCCCGATTCCACTGCCAATCTTCCAACATCATTCTTGTCCATATTACTGTCTATTGTATTTGCCTGCGTGCTAATATCAGTATGTTCCATTTGTATATCTTCTTTATTAAAATTCATATTTGCATTCTGATAGGACCAAAATGTTATTGCTGAAATTGTTGCTGCACAGGCAACTGCCATACTCCATTTAAGAACAGGTTTGTTCTTATGCGAAACAATTGTCGGATTTAATGCTTCCTCTATAAGTGTATCATCAATGTATTCCATACATTCTAACAGCTCTTTTCCTCTCATAGCTGGACACCCCCTTCCTCCAAATGTTCTCGCAATTTATTTCTCATACGAAACAAAATTGATTTTACTTTACTCTCACTCACATGGAATAACTGTGAAATTTCCTTGACAGAATCCATATACCAATAACGGCGTACAAAAATCATTCGCATCTCCTTCGACTGTTGATATAAGAAATCACTAATAATGCGCCCGATTTCCTCGCTATCCATCTTTTGCTCAAAATCATTTGGAGCTGGAATACAATTTTCAATTTCTTCACTCAATTCGACTACTGTCACACATCGCTTTTGCGCATGATAATAATCATATTTTCCAAAAGAAAAATTACGTGTAAGTTTTGCCAGATAAGCAAAAAAATAATTAGGACGCTTTGGTGGAAGTGTATTCCATGTCGCATGATATGTATCATTTACACATTCTTCTGCGTCTTCTCTATCATGTAATATATTCATAGATAAATTTTGCAACCGTCCGCCATATTTACAGTCAGTTTCTGTAATTGCCTGCTGCGAACGTTGCCAAAATAATTCAATAATTTCATTATCTTCCAAATGATAACCTCCTTTATCTTTAAACCCTTACTTTATAAGAAGGATTTTTATGGAACTGGTTGCAATTTTTTCTAAATTATAAAATAGTTGTTTTAATTGCGTACACCGTATTCATATTACGCAATTGTATTATTATCAAATAAAATAACAACAGCTTTTGACAATAAAAATACATTATGTTATAGTAATTACGAAAGAATTATTCAAAATAAATTCTTTGTGATATTAATATTTAGGAAAGGAAAACAAAAATTATGACGGAAGAAGATAAGAATCTATTAGAACGCATTAATGAGTACGCTGACCGTGTATTAAAAGATTTTGACCCACAAAAAACACAGGTTTCTTTTCAGTTAGAAAAACTTAAACCAATCATGGAGGAAATCGCAAAAGAAAAAAATACGACAGTGGAGGAAATCTTCATCAAATATATGGATTTGGCAAGTCAAGTCACCGTAAGTCGTGAGACAAAATTCCAGAATACAATTGGCAATATGACTAAATATGGCGATGTACATGATGCATTCTAAAATATACATCACTTTAAACACATAATCCTTTGTATTCTCATATGTATGGAAGTACAAAAAAAGGATGTACACATCCTTTTTTGTACTGTTCCTTTTACACTTGATTCCTCTCTAAAAGCTATATTTACACATTAAAACACTCTATAATAATTTCCCCTTATTTGCTTCCGAGAAGCCATCCCTTTTTACACAACTAAAAATTCACATAAATAAAACTTTCTAAAAGAATCCGAATATCTTTATTTTAGTGTACTGTTGTTTCTATAAAGAAATTATTACATACTTATTTCATCTTGTCAACTCTTTTCCCAATACTTTGTCTATATATTTTACAATTTGTCGTGCATTAAAGATGCATTTTACGTCCAAAAATATTACTAATATATTACAAATTCTTTGTCTGTATGATTGTATTTAATAGAACACTTATATAATATTTATTAATTGCAAAAATTGTGCGAATAGGGAAAACTAAATTTTTCCTATTCGCACAATTTTTGAACTCGTTCCACCTTTACTTTACAATACGTACACGGAACACGCCATCAATATGATTTAACTGCTCAAGAATCTTTTCATCTGCAGGTTTCTCAATATCCATTAGCGTATAGGCATACTCTCCTCTTGACTTATTCGTCATATCACTGATATTAATTCCTGATGCACCAAAAGCAGCCGTGAATTGTGTAATCATATTTGCAATATTCTTGTGCAATATTGCCACCCTTCCAATATTATTGCACACACCCATATCACATGTAGGATAATTAACGCTGTTTCTAATATTGCCATTCTCAAGATAATCTTTCAATTCATCCACTGCCATCACAGCACAGTTATCTTCGGATTCCTCTGTAGAAGCGCCAAGATGTGGAATAACAATGCACCCCTTCTGCCCCGCTGTCGTCGGATTTGGAAAGTCTGATATATACTTTCTAACCTTTCCTGACTCCAGTGCAGAAATCATATCCTTCTCATTGACAAGCAAATCTCTTGCAAAGTTTAACACAATTACACCCGATTTCATCTTTGCAATGGCAGCAGCATTAATCATTCCTTTGGTCGCATCCATTAGTGGTACATGAATCGTAATAAAATCACAGTTTGCATAAATGTCGTCTACATTAACAACATGTTTCACTTCACGGGAAATCTTTAACGCAGCATCTACTGAAAGATATGGATCATATCCATAAACATCCATTCCAAGCGCTACTGCTGCATTTGCCACACGAATACCAATCGCACCAAGACCGATGATACCCAATTTTTTACCTTGAATTTCTGTCCCTGCAAAGTTCTTTTTCTCCTTTTCTGCATCCTTTGCAACAGTCTCAGAACTCGCATTAGCTTTTACCCAGTCAATTCCTCCAATAATATCTCTCGACGCAAGAAGCATACCAGCAAACACAAGCTCTTTCACTCCATTTGCATTGGCCCCAGGTGTATTAAACACAACAATTCCCTGTTCTGCACACTTGTCAAGCGGAATATTGTTCACTCCTGCGCCAGCTCTTGCAACTGCAAGAAGTGTCTTTGGAAGTTCCATCTCATGCATTGATGCACTTCTGACAAGCACTCCCTCTGCCTGTGTAATGTCATCTGTTGTCTGGTAATTCTCTGTAAATCTTGATAAACCTATATCTGAAATAGGATTCAGGCATTTATATTGATACATTATCGGTTCTCCTCCTCAAATTTTTTCATAAACTCCACAAGCTTCTCTACACCTTCAATTGGCATTGCGTTGTAGATACTTGCACGCATTCCACCAACCGTCCTGTGACCTTTTAGATTCTCAAATCCTGCCTCTTTCGCTTCTTTAACAAACTTCGCATCCAGTTCTTCACTGCCTGTCACAAACGGAACATTCATTAAAGAGCGGTCCTCTTTTCTAACTGTTCCATGAAAAAGCTTACTCTCATCAAGAAAATCATAGAGAATCTTCGCTTTTTTCTCATTGTACTCCTTCATCTTCTCAAGTCCACCCTGCTTTTTAAGCCACTTGAATACTTTTCCGCAGATATAGATGCCATACGCAGGCGGTGTATTGTAGAGCGAATCATTATCTGCATGTGTTTTGTACTTTAACATGGTTGGGGTTCTTGGAAGAACATCATCCGTAATTAAATCTTCCCTGATAATTACAATCACAACACCAGCCGGCCCAATATTTTTCTGAACACCACCATAAATAACTCCATATTTTGTAACATCCACTGGCTCTGACAGGAAACATGAAGATACATCTGCCACAAGTGTTTTTCCCTTTGTGTCTGGCAATGTCTTGAACTTTGTACCATAAATTGTATTATTTTCACAGATATATACATAGTCTGCATCCTCAGAAATTGGTAAATCAGAACAATCTGGTATATAAGAGAATGTCTGATCCTCACTTGATGCAATCTTATTCGCCTTGCCAAAAAGACATGCCTCTTGATACGCCTTTTTCGCCCACTGACCAGTCACAATATAGTCTGCGACACCATTTTTCATAAGATTCATAGGAATCATAGCAAACTGCTGACTCGCGCCTCCTTGCAAAAACAGCACCTTATAATTGTCAGGAATATTCATAAGTTCTCTCAAATCTGCTTCAGCTTCTTTGATAATTTTATCGTAAGCCTTGGAACGATGACTCATCTCCATCACAGACATACCAGTTCCTTTATAATCTAACATTTCATCTGCAGCTTCTTTAAGAACTTCTTCAGGTAAAACTGCGGGACCTGCTGAAAAATTGTACACTCTAGACATTTTCTAACTCCTCCTAATTTCTTTACAATTCGACATATGCTTTTATTAAGTAGTATAACTGTCTTAAATCTATATCAACAACATTTTAAACGATAAAAATGTTGATCTTTGTCATAATACCAAACAGACACGATTTATTGTCTATTGATTCATCTTCTCAAAGCATCAATAAAACATAATAACAGGTGTACCAATTTTCACATTATCATATAACTCTGTCATTATTTCAAGCGGTGTATTAATGCAGCCATGAGAACCATCTGTCTGATAAATCTCGCCTCCAAATTCCTTGCGCCAAGTAGCGTCATGAATCCCAATATGACCATCAACCGCCATCCAGTACTTGACAGGCGTCGCATAATTGGCACCTCTAAGTATTCTATTTTTCTGTTTAAAATACACAGAGCAAACTTTGGAAGGCGTTCCCCATCTCTGCGTAATATTTCCTGTAACGATTGGCGTATCAATAACAATCTCGCCATCTACATAATAATACATATGCTGATTACCCATGTCAACCTCGACATATGTATCCCCAATATCATCAACGCCTTTTTCCCATGCCTCAGACAAATACTGTGGTGTTCGTATTCCGCTTTCTTTATTGAGAAACGCACTTAACAAAAATTCATATTCTGCTTTCTCGTCAATCTCATTGCCATACCCTCCGCCAGACACTTTCACAATATCGCCTCTTGTCGCCTTAAAATTACGCTCTATTCCTACTGTATTATAGGTTGATGCCAAATATGCCACATATTCCTTGA
>ERZ778503.1923-NODE-1923-length-12642-cov-3.433860_pt1 | contig 12642 bp, 10 predicted proteins | sample MGYA00510047_ERZ778503 | MGnify/ENA primary metagenome ERZ778503 (study PRJEB29527, sample SAMN07138965) | mouse gut metagenome | material: feces | host: mouse | place: China:Nanjing | collected 2016-01-25 ... | reverse complement strand
AAATAGCAATGCAGGCAGAGTATTGATAGGAAAATAATTGGGAGGATTAGAATGTTTATAGGAAATCATTTATCATGTGCGAAGGGCTATGAAATTATGGGGAAGGAAGCACTGGCGTTAGGCGACAATACATTTGCCTTTTTCACACGCAATCCTAGAGGGAGTGCGGTAAAGGAGCTGGATCCCACGGATGCCCAGAAACTTTGCAATTTAATGGACGAGCATCATTTTGGGAAATTGGTTGCACATGCACCTTACACAATGAATGTATGTGCGGAAAAAGACCATATCCGCAAATTTTCGTGGAATGTGCTGGCGGAGGATTTGGCACGTATGGAATATATTCCGAATAATTATTATAATTTTCATCCTGGTTCCCATGTTGGGCAGGGGGCAGAAACGGCAATTCCAATTATTGCACAAGCCATTAACAATGCACTTAAACCAGAATATCATACAACTGTTCTGTTGGAAACTATGGCAGGAAAAGGTTCTGAGGTTGGCAGAACCTTTGAGGAGTTACGTGCAATATTGGATTTAGTTGATTTGCCAGATAAAGTCGGCGTATGCTTCGACACCTGCCATGTCTGGGACGCCGGTTATGATATTGTTGGAGATCTTGACGGCGTTTTTGCAGAATTTGACCGCGTTATCGGATTGGATCGCTTGAAAGCAGTTCATTTTAACGATAGTATGAATGGAATCGGTTCGCGCAAAGACAGGCATCAGAAAATCGGAGAGGGTGAGATAGGGTTGGAGGCTTTAAAAGCTGTTGCAACACATCCGATTTTGGTGGGGAAACCGTTTATATTGGAAACACCCAATGACGACGAAGGGTATAAAAAAGAAATTGCAATGATCCGAAGCTGGCAGCAGGCGTAAGCGCAGGATTGTAATATTAAGAAAACAGTTCAGCCTAGGATGTTGCATTTACTGCAAAGTCCGTGAAACAGCGTAGTGGCAGAGATGCATCAAGCCATCACGAAGTGATTTTCACGAAGTGATTTTCACGAAGTGATTTTCACGAAGTGATTTTGCATGGCTTGATGCCTGTAACAGGAAGCCAAAGGCTGAACTGTTACATATTAAGATTGAGATTTTTTGGAAAGGTTGCCAAATATGCATTCTCGTAGTAAAATAAAAGAATACAACCATATTTTCAAGAAAAAATTAAAACTCTTATAGGAAGCGAATGATATTGAAAATAAAAATTCAATTAAGGGAAGTAAAAAAAGATGGGATTAGACGAAAAAATTAAGCGGATTAATGAACTATACCATAAATCCCAAGCAGAGGGATTAACGGAGAAGGAGAAGTCTGAGCAAGCGGCGCTAAGAGCAGAGTATGTGGCGAATATCAAGGCGAATTTGCGTGGTCAGCTTGAAAATATTTCAATTGTAGAACCGGATGGAACGATCAATAAGGTGGGAAAGAAAACGTCACATTAGGGTATGGAATGATGGAAACGAAAGCAGAAATTAGAAAAAAGATGCTTGCAGTGCGAAATGGGCTGGCAGAAAATGAAATTGTGTCAAAAAGCGAAGCGATTGTGCATAAGGTATTAAAAACACCAGAATATGAAGAAGCGTCTAATATTTTATTATATGCGGATTATAACCATGAGGTAATGACACATGGGATTTTTGAGGATGCACTGATGCATCGGAAAAAAATATATTATCCCAAAACCGATCCCTTGACCAATCAGATGGGATTTTATCAAGTAATATCCGTTAGACAGTTGGAACATGGCTATAAAGGGATTTTGGAGCCAAAAGAGGAACAGCCGCAGCGCAGGTATAGGCTGAATAAAAATGAGGATACATTGATTATTGTGCCAGGGGTGGCTTTTGATATTTTGGGATACCGGTTAGGCTGCGGCAAAGGCTTTTACGATCGTTTTCTGTCAGGAAAACGGCAGATTTCTACAATGGCGCTGGCTTTTTCCTGTCAAATTTTAGACGAACTGCCTTATGAGGCGCATGATATTAAAATGGATAAAATTGTGACAGAAGAAATTATTTATTCTTTTTTGCGAATATAGTATGTGGATAAATTTTGTGTATAAGTTTGTGGGATTACAAACTTACAGGTGGTAATCAAATGGAGGGTATTTATGACGATAAAAGAACAGGCAGCGGCGATGAAGCTGGATAGTCCATTAATGGCGGTAACATCCGCCCAATCGCGCAATCAAGCGCTGACAAATGTTGTTAAGCAGTTAAATGAAAATCAGGCGCAGATATTTGCTGCAAATGAACAGGATTTGGCGGAAGCACAAACAAACCATATCCCTGAAGCAGTCATGAAACGGTTGAAATTTACCCAGCAGAAATTACAGGCTGTAATAGAAGGAATTGAAAAGCTGGTAGAGCTTCCGGATAAGGTTTTTGAAAAGCAGTTTGTACGCGAATTGGATAAGGGACTTACCTTGGTCAAAGAAACCTGTCCAATTGGTGTGATTGGTGTGATTTTTGAGGCAAGACCAGATGCAATGGTGCAGATTGCGTCTTTGTGTATCAAAAGTGGAAATTGTGCAATATTAAAGGGCGGCAGTGAAACAAAGCATACCAATAAGGTACTGTTTTCGCTGATTTATCAGGCAGCGATAGAGAGTGGACTGCCTAAAAACTGTTTGTTTCAGGCACAACTGCGTGATGAAATATCTGAGCTGCTTGCCTGCCATGCATCGGTGGATTTGTTGATTCCAAGAGGTTCTAATGCTTTTGTACAATATATTATGGACAATACGAAAATCCCTGTTATGGGTCATGCAGATGGGCTTTGCCATATATATGTGGATAAGGAATTTGATTTGGAAAAGGCGATTCCAATTATTATTGATGCCAAAACACAATACACAGCAGCATGTAATGCGGTAGAAACGCTTTTGGTACATAAGGATGCAGCGGATAAGCTTATGCCTAAATTAATGGAGGCATTTGAAGAGCATCAAATTTCACTGTGTGCCAGCAGGGATTTAGCAGAACAGTATCATTGTAGTGTAGCCAAGGATGAGGATTTTGCAACGGAATATCTGGATCTGATGCTTTCTGCCAAAACGGTGGAAACTGTGGAGGAGGCAGTCTATCATATTAACCAATATGGTTCGCATCATACTGACTGTATTATTACAGAAAATAAGGAAACAGCCGAGTATTTTATGAGAATGGTGGATTCGGCAGGTGTTTACCAAAATTGTTCCACACGTTTTGCAGATGGATTTCGTTATGGTTTTGGTGCAGAAGTTGGCATTAGTACAGGTAAAATCCACGCAAGAGGCCCCGTCGGGCTGGAAGGCTTATTGACCTACAAATATAAACTATATGGAAATGGACAGATTGTCGATGACTATGCGACAGGGAAAAAGACGTTTCATTTTCGGGATCTGTAAGAGTCTAAGAAGAGAATTAGTGCGGAAATAAAAAATATAAGTATCACTGGAAAGGGGAAAGTTTTATGAGAAAACAATGGAAAACAATGGTTTTAGGGGCAGCAGTATTATCCGTATTTTTGGCAGCAGCGCCGCCGGCGAAGGCGTATGCATTAAATATTACGCCGATTAGCGTGGAATTGTATACAACATCAGGAACACCTGTTTATGCTACACCGGATGTTTATGGGCAGGTAGTGACATATCTTGACCGTTTTATTAATGTGCGTGTGACAGGAATTACAGACAATGGGTTTTATCAGGTCAATTTAGGTGAAACTTACTATATACCAGGGCCGTTTATGATTACACAGGTAGAGCCTGCCAAGACAGAAAAGCAGAAAGCCTTGGATAATCTGGATAAATTGGTGGAGGCATATCGAATACAATTAGAGCAGATGGAGAGCTATAGCCCAAGTTTTGCATTGATGGACGTAACCGGAGATGGTATTCCCGAAATTTTTGACAAAGATGGAAAAGAAATTTACTCATATTATGAAGAACGTCCTGTAATGATTTATTATTCAGAAAATCCAGTGTCCTTTCATTATTCCAAAAAGGACAATAAACTCCTTGGAAAATATGAGTGGAATAAGAAAACAATCTGGGAAGTGTATTATAATGATACCAGCCTTCTGCCTTGGGGTCAGTTACGCTGTTATACCACTGCAGCATCAGAATATCAGAAAAATGCAACCGCAGTACCAAGAGACTACACCAATGACGCTGCAACAAGAGCGGATTTAACGAATATTTTAAAGAAAATATTGTCGTTGTAATTGCTTCCGTTGATAAAGGTTTGACAAATCTGCGCTTGGCTTCTACAGCGAGAGTATCTAAAGTAATGAATTTGCCGCCAGATGATTTTATATTTAAAATAGCAAATTTACATCTGGATGATTTACGAAGAATAGAAGAACGATATATTCATTTTATGGAGGGGACATTACCTGACAATAATTGGGATAACGAATGAATGAAACAGTGTATATACATTTCGTAGTAATGCAAGCGAGATTCAAAGAAATTGTCCTGTTAAAGTAGCAGGCAGATGGGAGCAGACATGAATATAATACACAGACGGTTGGGCTTTCTCAAACATTCCAAAATCAGAAAGCAGCTCTACACGATCTATATTTTGGCTGTTCTAATGCCTGTTACATTGATAGGGATATTTCTTGTGGGAAATACAGGGCAGTTATTGACCAATTATCATAGAGATTTACTAAATTCGGACAATCTGCGGGTACGCACAATTTTATTTGAGATAACAACACAGATTTACAATATTTCGGAGGAAATTTCTTTTAACAATGAAGTGATTTCTGTATTAAACGGTAATTATTCTTCTATGGCGGATATGACGATTGCAGTAAATCAGGTCGCATCGGAAGTAGATAAGTACATGTATAATTATTCGGAAATCGACAAGATAGAGATTTATTGTGACAATCCCAATCTATACAATTACAAGCAGTATAAGACTGTAGACAGTGATATTCAAAATACGGACTGGTATCAACGCGCGATTTCACAGTCTAGTATTTTTTGGAAGGAAATGGTAACACGGGATAAGTACGGCAATGAGTACTGGAATTTATGTCTGGTACGAAAAATACCGCTTACGCATTCGGACTTTCAAGGTGTTTTGGTAGTGCGCGTCAGTGATAATTATTTAAAAACGCGCATTAACAGCCAAGAATATCAAATTCATGCTTCGGTGGACGACGGAGCTATTTTTTATGCCTCAAATCGAAATGATTATGGCAAGCCGCAGGCAGTACCGATTGATTATAACAAAAATTATTTCCAGTATTCCGGCACGAAGAAACTAGACGATAAAACTTGTTTTGTGGATGTATCAACATTGCACTTATATCAATCGGATTCTAAAATTTATATTTGCACACTAAATGACAAATCTTATGAAAATATTATGAGCATTTTGCATACGTGTATTGTGATTATTGCATTGGCTATGATTGTACCGGGGATATTGGTGCAGGTTTTTACAGGATATTTTACAAAACGTATTGTTATGCTGCGTCATGTTATGCACCAAGCGAGCAATGAGGATTACGAGTTTGAGATTCGTATGCATGGTGATGATGAAATATCGGAAGTGTTTGCGGATTTAGAAATTCTAGTGCAGAATATTAAGGAAAAAGACGCACGGATGTATGAAGCAATGATCAATGAAAAGGAGCTGGCAAATGAGCAGCAGAAAATGGAGTTTAAAATGCTTGCAAGCCAGATTAATCCTCATTTTCTTTACAATACATTGGAAACTATCCGTATGAAGGCATATACTGCCGGCGATAAGGAAGCTGCAACGGCCATTAAGCTTCTGGGAAAATCCATGCGTTATGTATTGGAGAATAACGGTGTTGCATTTACCGCACTAAAGAATGAATTAAATCACATTGAAATATATATGAAAATTCAGAAACTGCGGTTTGATGAAAAATTTGACTATCAAATTCATATGGATAAGGAGATTGACGCTGATAAATGTATGATCCTGCCTCTGCTTTTGCAGCCCATTGTGGAAAATGCAATTATACATGGCTTAGAGGAAAAAGAAGTCGGTGGTATGGTACTTATCAATGTTGCGTATCTTAGAGAATCAGAAAACCCTCAAAAGCTGTTAGAAGGGAATGAAAAACAAACAGATAATATCAAGAATCCGCCGAAAGAAATTGAAACCGAAATACTATCCAACAATCTGCATGAAACGAAAATTATTAAAATCGCGATCTCTGATAATGGTTATGGTATGGACGAGGAAATATTAAATAGGATTCGTCATGATATTGCATATAAAAACCCACAGAAAAAGGAGGGAATCGGACTTTATAATATTAACCAACGTGTAAAGCTTTGCTATGGCAGTGCATATTGTATGCAGATAGCTTCCACACCACAACAGGGAACGACGGTGTCACTATTAATTCCGGAGAAAATATCATAAATAGAAATTCCTGTCTGTTTTTTTTGCCAAAATACAGCAATTTGTATAGAAAGTATAGTAAAAATTAGTCAGTGATAAAAAAAGTGCTGTATAAATTTATCAATTTTTTATGTATTTTTATCTATCTTTTACTTATATAATAAAAATATCACAAATGTGATAAAAGCTTTAGGTAAAAGAGGAGGTAGTGTGGATGAAATCCAAGAGTAAAGAGAAAGTCATAAAACAAAAGTTCAGCCTCGCATTGATGTGGAAACAGCGATATTTGCTGATGATGTCAGTGCCATTTGTAATATGGTTGATTGTTTTTAAGTACATACCCCTATGGGGCTGGACAATGGCGTTTCAGGATGTTAGACCCAAAACTTTTGCAGTGCCAGTTTGGCAACGGGAGTTTGTTGGGCTTGATAATTTCACAAAGGCATTTACCGACCGTATATTTGGACAGACGATGCTCAATACCATTGGACTTAGTATCTTAGGAATTGCGCTGGGAACAGCAATGGCGATTATCTTTGCGTTAATGTTGAATGAAATCTGCTTTAACCGTTTTAAGAAGATTACACAGACAATTTCTTATCTGCCGCATTTCGTATCATGGGTGGTTATCGCCAGTATTGCGAAAATGGTTTTAAATGATGGTGGTATGCTTGATACGCTGCTTGGCACAAAGCTTGGATTAATGAGTACCAATTCACCACTGTTTTGGCTGGTTGTCTGTATGATTAATGTATGGAAGGAAGTCGGCTGGGATGCTATCGTATATCTTTCCGCTATGGCAGGAATTGACCAAGGTTTGTATGAGGCGGCAAAAGTGGACGGCGCTAACAGACTTCAAAGAATTTGGCATATTACACTTCCGGGCATTAAACCAACCGTTGTTGTATTGTTGATTATGAGTATCGGCAGCGCATTAAATGTTGGTATGGAGCGTCAGATGCTTTTGAGCAACGGTATTGTACAGGATCACGCAATGGTACTTTCGTGGTTTGCATATATCAGAGGTATTGGAAACAGCAACTACGGCTTAGGTACCGCAATCGGTATGTTCCAGTCGGTAGTCGGTATTGCACTTCTCTTTATTGCAAATAAAGTGGCAAGCTGGCTCGGCGAGAGCAGATTGATATAAAGGAGGGGATGACTGTGGCAAAAGCAGGGAGCAGTAACAAAATAAAGAGCCGCGATAATATTTTGGATTACATATTGCTGGTGGTATTTATTTTTATTATAATACTAACACTTTATCCGTTTTTAAATGTGCTTGCGATATCGTTTAATGACCCGATTGATACAATGCGCAATATTAACTTTATTTTCCCAAGACAGTTTACATTAAGCAACTATACTTATGTTTTTAAGGAAAATGACTTAATGACACCAATGATGCTATCAGTTGCAAGAACATTGCTTGGTGCAGGTCTTGGTGTAGTATGTACAGCAATGCTTGCATACGTTCTCAGTAGAAAAGATTTTTATTTTAACAAGCCGTTTACCATTTTATTTGTAATTACAATGTATGTTAGCGGCGGTTTGATTCCTGAGTATTTGTTATTAATGAGAACTTTAAAGATGGGTAACAATTTCTTGGTTTATATTATTCCGGGATTGATATGGGTTTACAATATTATTTTGGTTCGTTCCTTTATTGAAGGACTTCCCATTGCGCTGCAGGAAGCGGCAAGGGTGGATGGCGCCAACGACTTTATTATTTGGGCAAAGATTATTCTTCCGCTTTGCAAGCCAGTATTGGCAACCGTTGCATTGTTTATGGCAGTAGGACAGTGGAACTCCTTTATGGATACATATCTTTATGCAAAGAAGCTTCCGACTCTGCAGTATGTCCTGTATGAGATCATGGAATCGGCGACAATAAAAATTGACCCGCACGCGGCAGAACAGATACGCAACGCTGTATCACCTCTCTCCGTGCGTATGGCAATTACAATTATTGCAACCGTGACTATTATTATCGTATAGCCATTCTTACAGAAGTATTTTGTAGGCGGTATGACCGTGGGCGCAGTAAAAGACTGATGCGGTATTTCTATGGCTGCGCAGCAGTGCAGCCATACAAATATAAAAGAAATTTAGAAACAGAAGGGAGAAACAGTATGAAAAAAAGAAAGATTTGTGCGTTACTGTTAGCAGCAGTAATGGTAACAGGTGTTCTTGGCGGATGTGGTGGAAATAATGACAGCAACAGTGCTTCTAACACTAACACCAATACGAATGATAGCGCGTCAGCAAGTAATGATGATGCAAGCAGCGCAGGGGACGCAGATGCATCAGGAGATACCAGCACGCCGGCAAACAACGGTGAGGTGGTTACGTTAAGGTTTTTCAATGCGGATGCAAACCAAGACGATCCTTGGACCGATCCGGTAGCACAGGTATTAACAGAAAAAACAGGTGTTAAGTTAGAATTAGAGCGTCCTATCGGTGGAAATGATGAGAGCGAATCCGTAGCATTGATGATTGCAGAACAGAATTATCCCGATATTATTTTTGCAAAAGGGTCTGCAGGCAGCTTAATTGATGCAGGCGCATTAATTGATATGACAGATTTAATTGAGCAGTATGGTCCAAATATCAAGAAGCTTTATGGAGATGAGTTCGGAAAATTAAGAGAATCCAAAGATGATCCAGCAATTTATCAGTTATCTGCTTACAATGTAGGTGGTACAAAGTATAAAGACTGTGGCTCTGCACAAATTCAATGGGACGCATTAAAAGCAAAAGACTATAAACTTCCAGATACATTAGAAGAATTTGAAACAATGATTAAGGATTATATAGCGTCCAGTCCTAAAACAGAGGAGGGACTTGACAGAATTGGTATTACTTTGTCTACATCTGACTGGCATTGGTTGATTACATTAGGCAATCCAGCAGGCGCTATTGCGGATGGTGCACCAGATAATGGTCAGTGGATTATTGATGAGAATAATCAGGCAATCTACAAATTCCGTTCTGAGAAGGAAAGAGAGTATTTCCGCTGGTTATGCCGTATGTATAACGAAGGTATCTTAGACCCTGAGTTTGCTACACAGACTCATGAGGATTATATCGCAAAGATTGCTTCTGGTCGTGTTGTTGCTCTTTTGGATAAGGATTGGGATTATCTGGACGGCGAGAAAGTTCTGAAGGCAGACGGAAAATATGGTTCTACATATTGTGGACTTCCTTTGACAATGGATAAGGAAACAAAATGCCCGGTATTAATGTATCAAGGTTTGACAACAGGTACTGGTGTTGGTATTACAACGAGCTGTAAAGACCCTGTTGCAGCAATTAAGTTTATTGATTATATTGCATCTGACGAAGGTCAGGTACTGGTAAAATGGGGTATTGAAGGCGTTAACTACTTCCTTGACGAGAGTGGACATCGTTATCGTTCTGATGAAGAAATTAAGCAGAGCCAAGAGGATCAGGATTACTCTAAAAAGACGGGTGTAGGTTTCCACAATTATCCGTTCCCATCATATGGTGACGGCATCCTTGACCCGACAGGAAGTCCTTACAACACAACAAGCAAAGAAGCTGTTATGGTAGAGTATAATGAGGAAGAAAAAGCAGCAGTTGAAAAGTGGGGTGTAGAGCTTCTGGTAGATATGTTCCCGCAGCCAGATGAATTTGAAACACCAGATTTTCCACCTTTGTGGGCACTTGTAACACCGATGGAATTTACGGAAATCACGGATAAATTGGATGAAATCGCTTGGTCTGCATTGATTAAGTGTGTAACAGGAACAGAAGCTGATTTCGATGCAAACTATGACAAGATGTTAGCAGATTTTGAAAGCACAGGAATGGCTGAGGCAGAGAGTATGTTAACAGATATTATTGCAGAGAAGGCAGCATTGGCAGAGTAAGAGGAATCAGTAAATTTGACGAGAAATTCCGCAGCGGCGATGCCGCTGTGGGATTTTTTCACTTTATTAGCATTATTCTCCGCGCAATTGTTTACGATATTCCGCAGGACTGATTCCTACATATTTTTTAAACTTTTTGTGAAAATAATCAACATTTTTGTAGCCTACTTGCTCGGATATTTCGTATACTTTAATACTTTGTTGCTCCAGCAGTTTCTTGGAATGGTCTATGCGTCGGTGGTCTACATAGGAGTTAAAATTCTCACCGATTGCCTTTGTAAACAATTTACCAAGATAGGCACTATTATAGCCAAAAAGCGGTGCAATTGATTCCAATTTAATATTGTTTTGATAATTGTTATCTATGTAGTAGAGGATATCTTCAAGTATGGATTCTCGTGAAGAATTATCTGTAATATCCATAATTGCCTTGACTTGTTCTGAAATATAGAGGATAATTTCATATAAATAGTGGCAGCTTTCTATATAGTCGATAATTGCAGAATTTGAAGGGAAAGTGATATGTGTACTTCCATATATCTTTTTAATGTTTTCTTTCATTTGCAGAAATAAATCTATTAAGAACAGTTTAATCTGTTCAATGGAATTATCACAACAATAGAGGTCGTCTTCTAGTGAAAACAATGTGGCAGCTACCTGTTTACGATTCGAAATTTGTAAAAAATTTACGATTGCGTCACTGTATTTGGCAAGCATTGCATCATTAATTGCGTGATTTCCAGCCGCGATATTGGGCAGTTCCGTATACCCAAGTGTATGCTGCCCTTGAATACAGAAAAATCGCCGCTGAATCAGTGCTTTTGCTTCTTGATAGGATAAATATATTTCCCCAAGGCTTTGCACAGGGCGTCCATATGCAAGAAACAGGCTGTCCATAGGACTTCCTTTCTGTGGTGTTTTCTCATAATGTGCAAGGAAATCTCCAAAACGGCGTAATGCAAAATCACCTTTTAAAAGAATTACGTTTTTGTGATCTTCTTCAAAGTGTTCAAATGAGTGATTACCGTTATTGGTGATATTTAAAAGATCTGCAAAACTGTAGCTGCTGTCCTCGGGAAGCAGGCCAAATTTTTCGTAAATTACCACTTGGTAAATGGCTGCTTCCAGTTCCATATTTTGCAGCGCAGCAGTGGATAAACCATATTCATCGCCTATTTGCAGCGTACCTACAATTAAGTCGTGGAGAATAACGTCTTTCGCTTTTTCACGGTAGAGTGCAATATGATTCTGGTTCTGTCGTTCACTCTGGAGTGCAGCGTATATCGTTCGGATGGCTTCAAGCAGTTCGTCCTCATCAATGGGTTTCGTAAGATAGAAGTCTACGCCGTATCGGATGGCTGCCTGTGCGTAGGAGAAATCAGAATAGCCGCTTAAAATAATAAATTTGCCTTGAAAACCTTGTTCACGGGCGATTTTAATAATATCGACACCCATAAGCTTGGGCATGCGGATATCCAAAAGCACAAGGCTTGGTGCGTTTTTTAGGATACCGGATAGTGCATCTTCTCCGTTTGATGCTTCTCCGCAGATAGAGAATCCCAGTTCTTCCCAGTTTACAATGCATTTTAAGCCATCTCGTATTGTTTTTTCGTCGTCTGCTATAAATAGTGTTTCCATATGGAAGCCTCCTAAAGTAAAATAGAATCTAATAGAGAAAATTATGCAATATGCATAAAATTGCTATACCAAATTATTACAATATAACTTTAGTATAGGAGAATTTTAGAAAAATGTCAAATTGAAAAATTTGGTGTTTGTAAAGAGAATTTTTGAGTTAAGGGTATTAATAAACGTAGTGTTTCCGCGAGGTCTGGATATGGAAAATTTATACAGAAAAAGAGTAGGAAGTATTATTTTGAGAAAGGCAGAAGTAAGTATACTATGTATTGCAATTATTTCAGCTTGTATTATTGGTTGTTCTACAGCTGTAAACAAGGACGGTTTGGATGTGGACGATTTAGAGGAGGAATGCCCTTATGAAGAATTTATTGTAGTGGATGTATTTGATACACAGGCAAATTATCAGGGCATACAGCATGGATGGTTTGGCGAGATTGTAAAGAAAAAATTTAATATGGAATTAAATATTATTGCACCGAATGTAGCTGGTGGGCGTGATACACTTTTTGAAGTACGCGCCGCAGCGGGGAATATGGGGGATTTAATTATTTTCCGCGCAGAGAAAGGTGTATTGAATGATCTGGTTAATGCCGGACTTATTTATAATATGGAAGATTCCTTGCAAAATAAGCAGATTATGAAATATCAGAATGCTATTTTCAATTTGAATAACAGTCTGCCACGGGAAGGAATTTATGCAATTCCCTCGGAAGTATCTTTAAACC
>ERZ778503.1908-NODE-1908-length-12742-cov-6.849689_pt1 | contig 12742 bp, 10 predicted proteins | sample MGYA00510047_ERZ778503 | MGnify/ENA primary metagenome ERZ778503 (study PRJEB29527, sample SAMN07138965) | mouse gut metagenome | material: feces | host: mouse | place: China:Nanjing | collected 2016-01-25 ... | reverse complement strand
AGCAGTTTCCAGCTCGACAACATGTATGACTTCAAAGCCAACATAGCCGTGCTGCTCAACATCACCCCCGACCACCTCGACCGCTACGACCACGAGATGCAGAACTACGTAAACGCCAAATTCCGTATACTCCGCAACCTCACTCCGGCCGATGCGTTCATCTACTGGAAAGACGATCCCGTGGTGGCAGCTCAACTGCGACGCATCGAAACCGAGGCATCGACCTATGCCTTCGCCGAACAGCAGGAAGAAAATACTGCCGCCTACATCGATGCCGAAAACAATTTGATTTTCAACACTCCCGGCAGCAGCCTGACAATGCCGCGCGCCGACCTTGCCCTCAGCGGACTGCACAACCTCTACAATTCCATGGCAGCCGGCCTCTCGGCATGCCTGCTGAACATACGCAAGGACGACATACGCGAAGCCCTCAGCGACTTCCGCGGTGTGGAACACCGCCTCGAAACAGCCGGTGAAATCGATGGCGTGCTATGGATAAACGACTCCAAAGCCACCAATGTCAACTCATGCTGGTACGCGCTCGAAGCCATGACACGCCCGACCGTGCTTATACTCGGCGGCAAGGATAAAGGAAACGACTATTCCGAAATCCTGCCTCTGGTCCGGGAAAAAGTGAAAGCCATCGTGACAATGGGAAAAGACAACAGCAAGATCCTTGAGTTCTTCGGTCCCGAAGTAGAAACGATACGCGACACGCACAGCCTCGACGAAGCCATAGAGGCATGCCACAGTCTTGCCTCTGCCGGCGACACCGTGCTTCTCTCGCCATGCTGCGCCAGCTTCGACCTCTTCAAAAGCTACGAGGATCGAGGACGGCAGTTCAAAAATGCCGTAAAGAAACTCTCTTCTGAAAAAAAATAACTATTGCCGACCCAATACCACTCTCCACGACGATGAACGATACCATCTCACCGGCGGCACCGGCCGCCACAGTCGCTCCTGCTCTAAAACCGCGGACCGACCATCACATCTGGGGAACCTATATATTCCTTGTGATCGTGTCGGTAATAGAACTTTTCTCGGCATCGATCCAGGAAATCAATGCCGAGAACATCTACGCGCCCATCATTCGGCACAGCGGTTTCATTGTAATCGGACTGCTCATCATGCTCGGGCTGCAGAAAGTGCACTACCGGTATATCTATTTCTTCATTCCTTTGTTCGTAGTCGCCAGTATGGCCGCAATGCTTTATGTGAATTTCGCCGGCACACGCATCAACGGCACCATGCGCGCCATAACAATAGGACCTGTCAACGTCCTGCCCGCCGAATTCCTGAAACTCGCCGTAGCTTTGGGCGTAGCCTGGATTCTGAGCCACGGACAGCTGAAAGACCGCCGCGATGTGAGCCGCGGATGGTTCATCGCATGTGTGGTCTTTATCTGGGTCTGCTGCCTGCTACTGTTTTTTCACGGACTGACAAATACCATACTTGTCGCCGCCATAGGCTTCTCCATGATGCTCATAGGCGGTGTTGGCTTCAGGAAATGGCTGCTTGCGGTTTTTGTAACCATGCTTATAGCCGGAGCAGGCATAGGTGCGAAGACCATGTTCAAATCAGGCGAAGGACCCACCGAAGAGCAAAAAACCGAAGCGCGCCTTAACCACGAGGAAATAGGCGAATCGACAGGCATAGGGCGAGGCTCCACATGGCGCGGGCGCGTCGAGCGCTTTCTGGGCGGCGAGAAATACAAAGAACCACTCAACGACCTCAACAAACAGGAACAACTGAGCTACATAGCCCAGGCCCGCGGCGGTATCATAGGCAAAGGAATAGCCCATTCCCGCGAGAACGCACGTCTGCCGCTTGCTTTTTCCGACTACATATTCGCCATAGTGGTCGAGGAACTCGGACTGTTGGTAGGCTTGTTCCTAATTCTGTGCTATATGTGGATATTAGGCCGTGCGGCAGCACTGACAATGAGCTTCAAACAGACATTGCCTGCGGTGATGGTTCTGGGCTGTGCCTGTGTCATCGTCTTTCAGGCGCTGATACACATAGCCATTGTCACCGGTTTCTTCCCCGTGTCCGGACAGCCGCTGCCTCTTATATCCAAAGGCGGGACATCGATCATAGCCACATCCATGGCCATAGGCATAATGCTGAGTGTCAGCCGTCATGCCGCACGCGTACGCGACAGCGGCGATACCGCTTCCGACGAACTGGAGATTCTTCCTGAAAACATACGCAGCGAAAATCCCGCAATGCTCGTCAGAGAAGAGAAAAAAGACTGAGCGCCCGGGAGCCGGAACGATTTATGAACCGAAGATATCGACAATGAAAGAAAACAATAATACCACGGCATCCTGTCCTCTGCGCTTCCTTGTCAGCGGAGGAGGCACGGGCGGCCACATATTTCCGGCTCTCTCGATTGCCGGAGCCTTACGACGCCGTCACCCCGACTGCGAGATTCTGTTTGTAGGTGCCGAAGGACGCATGGAAATGGAACGCGTACCGGCCGCCGGCTATGAAATAATAGGCCTGCCGGTGAGCGGTTTCGACAGGCACAATCCCCTGCGCAATATAAAAGTGCTATGGCGCCTGTGGCGCAGCATGACAAAAGCCCGCGCTATCGTGCGGCGCTTCCGTCCCGACATCGCAATAGGAGTAGGAGGCTACGCCTCGGGACCCACGCTTAAGGCTGCGCAACGGGCCGGCATCCCGACACTTCTGCAGGAACAGAATTCATACGCCGGAGTGACAAACAAACTTCTTGCGGCAAAAGCATCAGCAATATGTGTGGCATACAAGGATATGGAGCGCTTTTTCCCTGCCGGCCGCATAGTCATGACCGGAAACCCTGTCCGCAAAGCCCTCACATCGTGCACACTCTCGCGCGAAGAAGCGCGCCGCGCCCTCGGTCTTGAACCCGAACGTCCGCTTGTGCTCGTCGTAGGAGGCAGCCTCGGGGCACGCACGATAAATTCGGCAATAATAGCTTCAATGGAATCAGGGAAAGAACTCCCCTACCAGATATTGTGGCAAACCGGTAAAAACGATGCCGAACGATGTCGTCAGGCTGTCGACAAGTACAAGCCGTCCGACATACGCTCATGCACATTCATCGACGACATGGCCACAGCCTACCGTGCCGCCGACCTTGTGGTGGCCCGCGCCGGAGCCGGAACCATAAGCGAGCTTCAGCTTCTGGGCAAAGCCGTCGTGCTCGTACCGTCGCCGAACGTGGCCGAAGACCACCAGCGCAAAAATGCCGAAGCCCTCGCCGTGCGCGATGCCGCAGTGATGATTCCCGATGCCGACGCTGCTACAGACCTTATGGCAGCCGTCGACTCTCTTATGAAAGACGGGAACCGACGCCTGAAACTGGAGCGGAATATCGCATCAATGGCCATGACCGACAGCGACGAACGCATAGCCGACGCCGTCGACAACATCGTGTACCGAAAATCATGAACTCTATCCAAGATTAATGAAATGAAAGACTTCGACAATATATACTTCGTCGGCGCCGGCGGCATAGGAATGGCCGCACTGGAGCGCTATTTCCTTTCACGAGGGAAAAAAGTAGCCGGCTACGACCGCACTCCGTCGCCCCTTACCGGAGAACTGGCCTCGGAAGGCGTTGGAATAAGTTTCGACGATAGCCAGGATGCAATTCCTCAGAAATTCCGCGACCCGGCTTCGACACTGGTCGTACGCACACCGGCAGTGCCTGACGAAAACATTCCTCTGAATTTCTTCCGCAACGGAGGATTCACGATCATGAAACGCTCCGAAGTGCTCGGCGCCGTCACCCGAGACAGCCTCGCGCTCTGCTTCGCGGGCACACACGGCAAAACCACCACTTCGTCCATGGCCGCGCATATCCTTCACCACGGCGGCATAGGCTGCAACGCTTTCCTGGGCGGCATACTCGGCGGGACTTATAACAGCAACCTGATCCTCAGCGCCGACTCGCCTTACTCGGTCATCGAAGCCGACGAATACGACCGTTCATTCCACACTCTGACACCGCACATAGCAGTCATCAACGCCACCGATCCGGACCACCTCGACATCTACGGCACTGAAGAAGCATATCTTGAAAGTTTCGCGCATTTCACCGAACTGATACGTCCCGGCGGCGCACTCGTGCTCCGGCAAGGCATGAAACTGATTCCCCGTCCAGCCGAAGGCGTGGCGGTCTACACTTTCGGACGCGACAGCGGCGACTTCCACGCCGCACACATACGCCGCACACCCGGACGCATAGTTTTCGATTTCATACATCCCGGCGGAACGATAAGCGACATCGAGCTTGGAGTGCCTGTCGACATCAACATCGACAACGCGATCTCGGCTTTGTCGGCATGCTGGCTCACCGGACGCCTCACGCCGGAAATAGCGCGCAATGCCATGGCATCCTACCCGGGAGTCGAACGACGCTTCCAGTTCCATCTGAAGCAGGACAGCCCCGACGGAAAAGTAGTGATCGACGATTACGCCCACCATCCCGACGAACTCAGCCGCAGCATAGAATCGGTCCGCGCGCTTTATCCGGACCGACACCTGACAGTAGCTTTCCAGCCGCACCTGTACAGCCGCACCCGCGACTTCGCGCCACAATTCGCCAGTGCGTTGTCAACCGCCGACGCGGTAGTACTCGTCGACATATATCCGGCACGCGAGGAGCCTATTCCCGGGGTAAGTTCGAAAATTATCTTCGACCGGGTGACCGCATCCGACAAAGTGATGATTTCCAAAGAGCAATTTGTCGATACAATAAAAAATCGTAACTTTGAAGTCTTGTTGACCGTCGGTGCCGGCGACCTCAATCTCTATGTGCCACGGCTTTGCAGCTTATATATTTAAAGTTTACAGTTTATGGTTTAAATTTTAAGCTCGAAAATACAGGTCCTAAACTTTAAACTATAAACCCTAAACCCTCAAAAAATTGATAAACAAGGAATCAGTTATAATGTGCGTACTGACCCTGCTTACGCTGGGTTATCTCTCTTTCTTTCTACCGGCTACCTCGAAAATGGCCGCCGCCGATTGCCTGACGCGCATAGACGTGACAATACACGATTCTCTTGCGACCCACTTCCTCACACAGGCCGACATAATAGAGGAATGCGGCATAGATCCTGATACACTGAATCGTACAAAGCGCTCTACATTCGACCTTTACGGTCTTGAAAAGCGTTTACGCGCGTCGGACAAGATACAGTCGGTGAACACCTGCATACTCTCATCCGGACTTCTGCATATAGACGTAGTCCCTATGACTCCGGTAGCACGTGTGTTCGAGCGCGGCACAAATTCCTACTACATCAACGCAAGCGGAAAAAAAATCTCCGCCGAACCGCGCCACCATCTCGACGTGCCTGTCGTAGTCGGAGCATTCGACAGCCTTAAACCGCCGGCACGACTGTTGCCCCTGCTCGACCATATAGCCTCCGATCCGGGACTGTCGGCACTGGTATCGACCGTAGTCCAGGAAGCGGACGGCGATATCATCCTCGTGCCGGTAATCGTAGGACACGTGGTTAATTTCGGCGACACATCATGCGTGGCCGACAAATTTGCGCGTCTGCGCAGTTTCTACCGTCTGGTAGCTCCGCACAAAGGCTGGGAAATGTACGACACCGTAGCCGTGAAGTGGCGGGGACAACTCGTGGCAACCAAACGCCACAAAGCACTCGACGAGATAAACCTGCCGACCGTGGCCGAGGACGCATCGATGTTCGACATCGACGACGACGAAACAATCACCGATCCACTGACCGTAGAAGCCGGAATCGACAACGGCTGACATCATAATCAACAGACATTACAAACAGCGCAAACCGCACAACAACATATTCGTCCACCACATGGAACAGAGAAGCATAGTAGCAATAGAAATCGGATCGTCGAAACTAAAAGGCGCCGTAGCGGCAGTTGACCCGACTGGCGCACTGACGGTGCTCGCCATAGAGGAAGTTCCGGCGACAAATAACGTGCGTCACGGACGCGTACAAAACGTTACAGAAGTATCGTCGGGACTCAACGAGCTTATACGCAAACTTGAGAACAATCCTGCCGTCGCGCCACGCAAGATTTCTGCGGCCGCTCTGCCCATCGGTGGCCGCTCGCTGGCAAGCATAAGCGCATCGGCGTCGCTACAGATCAACAAAGAGATAGAAATCACCGACGAAACCGTCGAACGGCTGAAGAAAGAGGCTGTCCGCGACGTCGTGACGACAAAAAATATCGAAGCGATAATACCACGTCATTTCTGGGTGAACAACGTGCAGGTTCAGAACGCCGTCGGCACTTTCGGACGTCAGCTCCGCGGCGATTTCACCCTTATGGCCTGCTCCAACGAAAACCGGCGCAATCTGCAACGCCTGAAAATCGACGGCATAGACAGCAACGGCATACGCTACTTCCTACGCCCGCTGGCCATAGGCGAACTTGTGCTTACGCAGACAGAACGTCAGCTCGGATGCGCTCTCGTCGATTTCGGTGCCGAAACCACCACTATTTCAATCTATAAGGACGGAGCCTTGTGCTTCCTCTCGACCCTGCCGCTGGGTTCGCGGCTGATCACACGCGACCTTATGTCCGGACTGAACCTGACCGAGGAACGCGCCGAAGCATTCAAAACCGGACAGGGCAACGCTGTAGCTCCCGAAAGCGAAGCCGCCGACGCCACTTCGCGCGAAATAAACGCCTACGTACAAGCACGTGCCGGCGAAATCGCCGCCAACATAATCAACCAGATAGTTCTGTCGGGCTACAAGACAGCCGATCTGCCGGAAGGCATAGTGCTCGTAGGAGGCGGTGCAAGACTGCGCAACTTCGCCGCACTTCTGGCAGCACAGGGAAAAATACAGGTACGTGCCGGCGCCATGCCGCCTACCGTGCAGTTCCGCTCGGCAGTAGAACGCAGTCAGGATAACATCGACATAGTCGCTATACTGACAGCCGCTGCCCCATCTATGCCCGAATGCACCTATATACCCGAAGCTGTGACAGAAACAGGGCGCACCCACCACGACGCACTCGGCGATGAAAACGATATCCGCCGCCGCGACGACGATATACATCATCCGGTACGCAAGGAAAAATACGATGATTCCGACGAAAACCTTCTGAAAGACGATCCCGACGTCGACGACGACAACAACGGCAAGGACCACGAGCACGAACGCAACGGCCGACGCTTCGGATGGTTCCACAAATCCGACCGCAACAAATCCAAAGAAGAAGAACCCGATGACGATATCGAGGATGAAGACTACGACGAGGATTATGACGACGACGATCAGCAGGAAGAAGAATCCATAGGCCAGATGCGACGCCTTCTCAACGGATTCGCACGCATCTTCACCATACCCGAGGACGACGAAGACGACGACGAGGACGAACGCCCGTCGAAGCACTGAAAACAGCCGCACGGTTCCCCGGCCCGACAATATCATCTGTTAATCAAGCAAGACGCAAAAAATCATGGAAGAAGAAAATACATATCTCGATAAATATCGTCCGGACTCCGAAAACCGGGCACGCGATCTGCGCATACTTGTTCTCGGAATGGGCGGCGGCGGCAGCAACGCCGTCAACCACATGTACCGCCAGAATCCCGAAGGAATAGAATTCGTGGTGCTCAACACCGACGCCCAGGCACTACGGATGTCGCCCGTACCGACAAAACTCCTTATCGGACCCAACACTACAGGCGGTTTTGGCGCCGGCGGCAAACCTGAAATCGCACGCGAAGCTGCCGAAGAAAGCATAGAGGAAATCGAGGCTCTGCTTGAGCCGAGGCCAAACATGGTATTCATCACCGCAGGCATGGGCGGAGGCACGGGCACCGGAGCCTCCCCCGTGGTGGCGCGCGCCGTCAAAAGTCGAGGCATACTGACGGTAGGCATAGTCACAATTCCTTTCTTCTTCGAAGGGATGCCGAAAATACGAAAAGCCCTGCGCGGTGCCGACGAACTGGGAAAATATACCGACGCCCTGTTGGTAATCAACAATGAACGCCTCACCGAGATATACCCGAAACTCGGCTTCACACAGGCTTTTGCCAAAGCCGACGACATACTCACCACCGCCGCAAGCAGCATCTCCGAAATCGTGACCACCCCGAGCATGATCAACCTCGACATGCGCGACGTCGACTCGACCCTGCGCGACGGAGCTACAGCTCTTATCTCCGTAGGCTACGGCGAAGGCGAGAACCGCATGACACAGGCCATACAGAACGCTCTCCATTCGCCCCTGCTGCGCGACTCCGACGTCTATTCGGCAAAACGACTGCTCTTCGCATTCTATTTCTCGCCCGATATCGACCCGCCGTACACCGCCGAGGAATCGAACGAAATCACACAGTTCATCCGCGATATGAACCTCGAGGTCGAGGTGATCTGGGGCTACGGACTCGACGACAGCCTCGGCAACCAGGTCAAATTCACGCTTCTGGCATCGGGCTTCGACATAACCGTCAGCGATACTCCGCGCGAAGGACGCCAGACCATCGAAGGCGCACAGGCTCCGGTGGTCGAGGACGATCCGGAGATGAGGCGCCGGATGGCCGAGATGTACGGCAACGAAAAAGTCGAGGAAGTCATACGCAAGCAGGAAACACAGAACTACATCATACTCGACGCCGACCAACTCGACAACGACGACGTGATAGACATGATAGAGCGCACTCCGGCATACCAGCGCGACAAACGCGTGGCATCGTCGGTGCGCACAGGCGTGCAATACCAGGCCGCCGCCCGTGCCGACAACAACCGCAACGACAATAAAAAGACCAATTCCATATCTTTCTCGCCCGATGACCTCTGACAAAAAGCCCCGTCTGGTGGTTTCGACCGGAGCCGGTATCAGCGCCGAAAGCGGCATCAGCACTTTCCGCGACGCCGACGGCCTGTGGGAAAACTACCCTGTCATGGATGTGTGCTCGGCCGACGGTTTTGCCCGGAATCCCGCCCTCGTGCATGAATTCTACAATGCCCGGCGGCGCCAACTCTTCGAGGTCAGGCCAAACGAAGCGCACCGCATCCTTGCCGGACTTGAAAAGAACTTCGAGGTCGACGTGATAACACAGAACGTCGACGATCTCCACGAACGCGCAGGCAGCAGCCACGTGACACATCTCCACGGCGAGCTGATGAAAGTCCGCGCCATCGACGACGAAAGCCTCACATGGCGGCTTACTGAAGCCGCGGCCGCGACAACGCCCGACACCGTCATCGACGGACACCGGGTGCGGCCGCACATCGTCTTTTTTCAGGAAGCCGTGCCCATGTTCGAGCCGGCAACGCAGATAGCCGCTCAGGCCGATATATTCGTGATAATCGGCACAAGTCTTGTAGTCTATCCGGCAGCAGCCCTGCTACGCTATGTCAGGCCGGGCACACCGATCTACTACATAGACCCAAGACCGGCGTCAGTTCCGCCCGACGTACACGTGATACCGACAACAGCTACCGAAGGAATGCGTATACTTGAACGCGAGCTACTACAGAAATATTTATGAAACGTTTCCTGCTTATATTCATCACAGCAATCGTCGCGTCAATTATCCCCGCAGGAGCACAGATTCTTACCTACGGCGACGGCGCGCTTGACACCGACAGCATAAAACGCGACTTCTCGAACCAGCCTTATTTCGGGCTATACAAAGACAACTACTTTATTTTCGGTCCGTCCGTAGGTCCTCCGGCCACCAAACAGAACACAAACATAAAATTCCAGATCTCCATTGCGCAGCGTCTGACGCGTGCCACTCTGCCATGGGGTACATATCTCTATCTGTTCTACTCGCAGAAATGCTTCTGGAATGTCCTGGAAAATTCCATGCCTATGACCGACCTGAACTTCAACCCCGGCATAGGTCTTACAAAACCGCTGTTCGTCAAGAACCGCTACATAGGCAAGGTATCGCTTATCATCGAGCATGAAAGCAACGGCCGCGACAGCATCTGGTCTCGTTCGTGGAACAAAGTGTCACTGTCGGCCAACATAATGCTCAGCCGCAACCTTATGGTCCACGGCAAATTATGGATTCCTATTGTCGACGGCATGAACAATCAGGACATACTCAAATACTCCGGCATATTTCAGACCGGTTTCCAGGCCATAACCAACAACCGTCGTTTCAACTTCGGAGTGACACTTGTAAAACGACAGGGCTGGAACCTGAATTTCAACACCATCGTCGATGTGTCGTTCCGCATACTGAAAAGCGACAACCAGTTCCTCTATCTGCAATATTACAACGGTTACGGCGAAGGCCTGCTCGACTACAAACAATTCCATTCGCAGCTGCGCCTCGGACTTCTTATAAAGCCAAAACTATTCAGCGAATTCTAATTCCATAACACACAAAAAAACGCCCCATGCTCGTCAAAACCTACGGAGCCGCCGTCCGCGGCATTGATGCCATAATAGTGACGGTCGAAACTGTAGTCGACCGGGGTATAAACTACTGCATAGTAGGTCTGCCGGACACTGCTGTCAAGGAAAGCCATGAACGGGTGCGCTCGGCACTCAAACAGTCGGGCTACGGGTTGCCCCGACAGTCTGTGACTATCAACATGGCGCCGGCCGACGTGCGTAAAGAGGGAGCCGCCTACGATCTGCCTATCGCCATATCCACCCTCGTAGGAGCTGAAATAATAACAGCTCCATCCTTGTCGGACTACGTCATTATGGGCGAACTGTCGCTCGACGGCAGCGTGCGCCCCGTGCGCGGCGTGCTGCCCATGGCCATAGAGGCGCGCCGGCAAGGCTTCAAAGGCATGATAGTGCCGCGCGACAATGCCACCGAAGCCGCCGTGGTCGACAATCTCGCTGTCTACGGAGTCGATCGTCTTGCCGACGTCATCGACTTTCTGCGCGGAGCCTCGGAACTTAGTCCTACGGTCGTCGACACACGTGCCGAATTCGCCGGTGCGACAGGACTTTTCGACTACGATTTCGCCGATGTAAAAGGTCAGGAGAACGTGAAACGCGCATTCGAGGTTGCCTGTGCCGGCGGCCACAATATCCTGCTCGTCGGTCCTCCAGGGGCAGGAAAATCGATGATGGCAAAACGGCTCCCGTCCATAATGCCGCCACTGACTTTAGGCGAAGCTCTTGAAACAACAAAAATACACTCCGTTGCGGGAAAACTGCGTGCAGGCTCACGCCTGATGACTGTACGTCCTTTCCGTGCCCCGCACCACACGGTGTCGCCAGTAGCACTTGTCGGAGGAGGCTCGTCGCCGCTGCCCGGAGAAATATCTCTGGCCCACAACGGCATCCTTTTCCTTGATGAATTCCCCGAATATCCACGCTCTGTCCTCGAGGTGCTGCGCCAGCCGCTCGAAGACAGGCATATCAGCGTGTCGCGCGCACGCTATTCGGTGGATTATCCCGCAGGCTTCATGCTTGTGGCATCGATGAATCCATGTCCCTGCGGATACTATAACCATCCGACAAAAGCATGCACATGCCGCCCAGGCCAGGTACAGAAATATCTCGGCCGCATCTCCGGCCCATTGCTCGACCGCATCGACATACAGGTGGAAATCATGCCCGTTCCTTTCGACGAACTGTCGTCGATGAGGCGTGGCGAAAGTTCGGCCGATATACGCCGCCGCGTGGTGGCCGCACGCGAGCTTCAGGCACGCCGCTTTGCCGGCGAAAGCGACATACACTGCAACGCACAGATGAACTCCCGCCTGATATCGCGCTGCTGTGTCCTTGAACCTGAGGTAGCCGGAATACTCAGGCAGGCTATGGTGAAGTTCGACATGTCGGCACGCGCCTACGATCGCATCCTGAAGCTTGCCCGCACTATTGCCGACCTCGACGCCAGCGAGAGTATAGGCGCCTCCCACATGCGGGAAGCCATTTCATACCGCAATCTCGACCGTGCCTCATGGGGAAGCGCCAAAAACACAACGTTCTGAAAGTTTATCTTCTCTTCAGCGACTGGCCCAAAAGAAAGGCGCAGAGTCGCACGGGAGCGGAATCGGGATGCCGCTGCATGTAGCGGTAAAACAAGTAAGGAACAAATATACCCGACAGAAGCGACAGGACTGTATGCACCTGCCACGGCAGCCGCACGAAATGACCGAGCACCTGCTGGCTCAGTACATTGAAATACCACGAGAGCAGAAATATCATATAGTTAGCCCCGAAGAACGGATCAAGAAGCGTGATACGGCGTTCTTCAAGTATTTTTGCTCCCGATATACACGCACCAATACCCGCAACGGAACACAAAGGCATCCACGAGCTGCCTTCCAAGGCGAAGAACAAAGCAACCCAAATAGCCCAAAGAAGCATGAAAACGAAAGGAGAAGTCCATCTCATGATGACATCGACACCGTCCATATTGCGGGCATAGACTATTCCAAGGACAAAAAATACGGCAAGTTTTCCGGCATACGCAAGAGAAAAAGCCGACGGCAGATATGAAGCCGCCGAAAGCAAAGCGGCTCCTACTGCAATCATGACAATATCGACTGCCGCGGCCGGTATCCCGAGCCGTGAGGTGAGTACCAAAATGCAGAAGCACACGACAAGAAGAGTGAAACTTGCCTGAAGAAACCACAGATAAGGTATCACCATATAGTGCGGATAGACAAAAGCCCTGATCAACGAATCAAGGTTCATCTCTACAGTTTCGTCGGCAATAGGAGAAAAATATGCACGCGGCACGAATGTGATCAAGGTTTTAAGTTTCGCAAGTTCAACTTGCTGATTTCAGATTGTAAAATTTAGCGATATG
>ERZ778503.1906-NODE-1906-length-12756-cov-6.595386_pt1 | contig 12756 bp, 10 predicted proteins | sample MGYA00510047_ERZ778503 | MGnify/ENA primary metagenome ERZ778503 (study PRJEB29527, sample SAMN07138965) | mouse gut metagenome | material: feces | host: mouse | place: China:Nanjing | collected 2016-01-25 ... | reverse complement strand
ATGGCTACTTTTCGGTGTTTTTGCGGGTCCCAAGTTCAAAAATCCTCTTGCAAGCTTGCTTGCATCGGATTTCTTGACCTTTTGACCCTGGTATCATTTTATTAATTTGATAAAAATAGAATCTCTTTACTTTTCCAATACACTATGATATTCTATTAATGTTGCAGTGCGAACTACTGCACTATTTAATTATTTTGGGAGGTATCTGCAATGAACAAAGGTACAGTAAAATGGTTTAATAACCAGAAGGGATATGGTTTTATCTCTGATGAAGCAGGGAATGATGTATTTGTACACTATTCTGGACTTGTAATGGACGGTTTCAAATCCCTTGACGAAGGCGCTAACGTAACATTTGAAATTGTAAACAGCGAAAAAGGTCCTCAGGCAGTCAATGTAACAAAATTATAAGGATTGCATATAAATCTATTGTAATCAAATAGGGAAAGTTACTTCCCTTGCTGATTGCATTCCATGTACACAAAAAGCTTCGTGATTTTCTCACGAAGCTTTTCTAATTCTTTGAATCACTTCATCAAAAGCAAGTTTCCCGCCAAATATGTCAAGTGCACTCCCAATCGTCACGTTAATTTTTTTGTGCCCAAGCCTTCCCAAAAGTTCAATATCCTCATAACTGTGTACGCCGCCTGCGTAAGTAATAACTGCATTATCGTGCGCATTACACCACGCTCCAAGGAATTGAACAAGTACTTGTTCAATTCCTTGACTTTTCCCCTCCACATCCACAGCATGAATCAAAAACTCATCGCAATATTCTCTCAATAAATCAAGTATGCTGTCATCCACGCACACATCTGTAAATTTCTGCCAACGATCTGTCACAATATAATATCGACCATTTTTCATACGACAGCTCAAGTCTAACACCAAATGTTCTTTTCCTACAGTACGATAGATTTTGTCTAGATGTTCCATATTTATTTTGCCATTTTGAAAAACGTAAGAAGTTACTATCACATGAGAAGCACCTGCATTTAAATATGCATTCGCATTTTCGGCTGTGATACCACCCCCAATTTGAAGTCCATTTGGATATGCTGCAAGTGCCCGCATTGCCTGTTTTCTTGTTGCTTCAAAGTAAGGACTTGACACAGGATTTAAAAGAATGATATGTCCTCCCTTAATCCCACTTTTCTGATATAATCTTGCATAATATTCCGCATTCTTTGACGCCACAAAGTTTTCCTCTGCATGGTCGCCCTTATCCATTAAAGAACCGCCAACAATCTGTTTCACCTGCCCATTATGAATGTCTATACATGGCCGAAATTCCATCTGTCCTATACCACATCTTTCATGTCATATCTGCCAGCGGGTTTTCCCTTTAAGAACTTCGCCGCCTGGACAGCACCTTTTCCAAACAATGCTTTTGAATATGCTCGATGAGAAAAAGTAATCACTTCATCTTCTCCCGCAAAAATCACATCATGATCACCAACAATTGTACCACCTCTCACCGCACTAATGCCAATCTCCTTGTCTGTGCGTTTTGCTCGTACCTGACTTCTATCATAAACATACTCATATTCGTTGTTAAATGATTCATTTATACTATCTGCAAGTGCAAGTGCTGTACCACTTGGCGCATCCACTTTTAAATTGTGATGTTTCTCCACAATCTCAATATCAAATCCAGCAGGAACTAATATTTCTGCTGCTTCTTTTAGGAGTTTTAGCAACATATTAATCCCTAATGACATATTGGCAGATTTCAAAATCGCCACTTTCTGTGAAGCCTCCTCCACATGTGCAAGCTGCGTCTCGGAAAGTCCAGTAGTACAAAGTACACATGGAATTTGACGCTCCACACAATAATCAAGAAGCCCATCAACTGCCTGCGCAACACAAAAATCAATCACAACATCTGCTGTCACATCACACACATCAATACTGTGAAACACGGGATATGCATTTTTAATATGGTCTGATGCATCGATACCCGCCACAATCTCTATCTCAGGATCCGAAGCTATAATTCCGGTTATCATCTGTCCCATTTTTCCATTGCAACCATGCATTATCACCCTAGTCATCTCTTATCGTATCCTTTCCCACTTTTGTTATCTTCCTGCGATTCCCTACAAAATTCCGTAATTTTTCATGGCTTTCTCAAGCCGCTCAACATTTGTAGGCTCCATCTCCGTCAAAGGTCTTCTAAGCACACCGCCCTCTAATCCCATCAAGTTTACTGCTTTCTTTATTGGTATTGGATTTACCTCACAAAATAGTGCATCAACAAGCTCTATCGCCCTTAACTGCTCATTGCAGCTCTCGTCTGTTTTTCCGTCAAAATACAGTTGGCAGATATTATGTGTCTGTTCTGGCGCAACATTGGAAAGCACAGAAATGACCCCTTTTCCACCAAGAGAAAGAAGTGGTACAATCTGATTATCATTTCCTGAATACAAATCCACACACCCATCAGCCAATGCCATCAGTTTCGCTACCTGTGAAATATCTCCGCTCGCTTCCTTTACACCGACAATGTTCTCAATCTCCTTACAGAGACGCACAATCGTAGCCGGCTGAATATTGCATCCTGTCCTTCCAGGTACATTATATAAAATTATTGGTATCTTCACAGACTCTGCAATCATTTTAAAATGTTCATACAAACCATTTTGTGTGGCCTTGTTATAATAGGGTGTTACCAAAAGCAATCCATCCACTCCGGCTTTTTCTGCTTCCTGAGAGAGATAAACTGCGGTCTGGGTGCAGTTCGATCCTGTTCCTGCAATCACGGGAATTCTTTTATCAACTTGTTTTACACAGAAACGGATACAGTCTAAATGTTCTTCATGTGTAAGCGTTGACGCCTCACCTGTTGTCCCACACACAATAATTGCATCTGTCTTGTTCGCAATTTGGAACTCGATTAGCTTTGCAAAAGCCTCGTAATTTACCCCTCCATCTGGTTTCATTGGTGTGACAATCGCAACACCTGCTCCCTTGAATATAGACATAGAAATTTCCTCCTTAAAAAATATATTAACCTACAAAGAAAAAACCGATCATCTAATCAATAGACGGCCGGTACTCTATCCACACAATACCATATACCAGTATCAAACTAGTTCTGGCTGAAAATGATAGCGCTCCATCTGTTGATGACAGTCATGCAGCTCTTAACCACATGCCCAAGCAGATAGCACTCAGGAAACTTCTGCTTTCGGCGTTTTTTCCTTTCCTTTTCCCTTAAACGGTGCCTGCCACCTCAGGAAGCTTCATATTATAAAAATTCATGCTACTTCATAATAATTTCTTAAAAGTACTGATAAAAAACGCAACCTCTATCTTTTTATGTTATTTTATTATATATCCTAATATGTACACTGTCAACTGATAAACCAGATTTTCAGAAATTGTAGAAAAATAACGTCGCTTTTCACACTCGCACCATGCACTTGCCGCACGTGTCGGAACCAGCATATAATATTAATTGTTGCAATTCACACCAAAACTTCTGAAAGGAATACACAAATCAAGAGATGGTTGAATTTTGCTATAATTCTTTATCACAAAAACAAAGGAGCCCAAACAGCTCCTTGTCAATTCCTAATATACTTTATAGTTGACTGCCTCAATCTTAAAAATCTTATCTGCGAGCTGACACACAGCATCATTGAGATGTACTCCTGTCAGAATAATATCAACATCCTCTGATTTTGCCTCCAAAATATGATGCAAATCCTCAATGGTTATAATGCCATTATCAATCAGTCCAAGTACTTCATCCAGAATCAGCAAACCACATTCTCCTGTTGTGAGAACTTTCTTGGCAAAATTCAGCCCATTTTTTATATTATGAATTTCTTCCTGCTTATGCTCGTCAGAAAGTTGTGCAAATTCTACTGCGCTTTTCTCAAAACGGAAGGTCTTGATTTCTGGTTCCATCCGTTTGAGAAAAGCTTCATTTTGATTTCTCTTTAGGAAATTGATAATCACTACATCCCTGCCTGTACTCGCAATTTGTATCGCTCTCCCGAGCACCATGGCAGATTTATCGTATCCTTCACCACTGTACACTTGTATTATTCCTTTTTCCATAAATCTATCCCTTATGCCCTTTCCTCGTAACTGCATCACCCACGCAGATATAAACATTTATCACTCCGAAAATAATAGCATAACATACAAGATTTTGCAACTTTTTATTCTTAATTGTTACATTTATAATTCCTCTGTATCTTCCTCTGGAAGTTCTAACTTGCTGACAGAAACTTCGTAAGCAATTCGCTTTTCCAATTCTTCCTCTGAAATTTTTTTCATATACTCTCTTGACTGAATGCGCCCCCATACCAAACAGCGCTCTCCCACCTCAAAATTTGATGCATAGCGGGCATTTCTTCCCCAGCAAATACAAGGGATATAATCCGACTTTCCATATGGGCGATTCACTGCTAACAGCAGGTCCGCAATCTCACGTCCCAGAGGAGTCTTTCTATATACAGGTTCCTTGCACACATACCCGTCAAGGAAAATCTGATTCGTTTTAATATTCTCACTGATTTCCTCCACAAATTCAATTTCTCTTGCAAACACAGAAAGAACCAGTTTATTTTTGTGCTCCTCATGTCGGTTGTAGGAACGGAACTGACCATTTACTACCACCATCATACCTCTATAGTCCCCACTTACATCAAGCAGTCTCTCTGAAATCATTACTGGGATAATATCCATAGATTCAGACAATCTTGCCACCTGAATATCTACCATATAAAAGCCCTCGCCAAATATTTCATGGCTGAATGAGAACTCACTCACAATCTCACCCATGACTGTCACCTGATTATTTTCAATCACCTGCTCATGATACCCATTTTTTGTCTTTAATGTCTCTTGCATTATTTCATTCTCCCTTCGTTCTTGTAGTTAAATCATATGCTAGTTTATACGGTAAATAAAGCTTGAAATATCGCAGAAACACTGATAATTCAAGGCATTTAGGCATTTTTTTACAGCGTTTGACAAATCCCCGTATCCCAATGCGCCACAATTTGCCAAACGCCGTAGAAAAGTTTTCTCTTAATATTTTTCATTGCAAAAAGCACACATAAGTGCTATACTGTTTTAGTTTTGAAAAGAAATTTTGAATGAATTACTGTGTTTGAAAATATGGAGGATTTATTATGATACAGAAAAGAAAAGATGTCAGAAACGTAGCCATTATCGCCCATGTAGATCACGGCAAAACTACCCTTGTAGATGAACTTTTAAAACAGAGCGGCGTGTTTCGCGAAAACCAAGAAGTTGCTGAACGTGTTATGGATTCTAACGATATAGAGCGGGAACGCGGCATCACAATCCTATCAAAAAATACAGCCGTCATGTACAAAAATACAAAGATTAATATTATCGATACCCCTGGTCATGCTGATTTTGGCGGTGAGGTAGAGCGTGTACTCAAAATGGTAAATGGTGTTATTCTCGTTGTTGATGCATTTGAAGGCGCTATGCCTCAAACAAAATTTGTGCTCAAAAAAGCACTGGAACTAAAACTTCCAGTCATTGTATGCATCAACAAAATTGACCGTCCTGAAGCACGTGCTTCTGAGGTTGTCGATGAAGTGCTTGAACTTTTTCTCGAGTTAGATGCAGACGATTCACAACTTGATTGTCCATTTGTATATGCCTCCGCAAAAACTGGGATTGCCTCTCTAGCAGAAACAGAAACAGGGATTGATATGACTCCATTATTTGAGACGATCCTTGATTATATTCCGGCACCAGAAGGAGACCCCGATGCTGGAACACAAGTGCTAATCAGCACGATTGACTACAATGAATATGTTGGTCGTATTGGCGTGGGTAAAGTTGACAATGGCACAATTTCTGTCAATCAAGAAGTTATTATTTGTAATCACCATGAACCAGATAAACAGAAAAAAGTAAAAGTTAGCAAACTTTATGAATTTGATGGTTTAAATAAAATAGAAGTAAAAGAAGCGCAAATTGGTTCCATTGTTGCTATTTCTGGTATTACAGACATTCATATTGGCGATACACTCTGTGCTGTCGACAAGGTAGTACCAATTCCTTTTCAAAAAATCAGTGACCCTACAATCGCTATGCATTTTCTAGTAAACGATTCTCCCCTTGCGGGACAAGAAGGAAAATATATCACCAGTCGTCATCTGCGTGACAGGCTGTTCCGAGAACTAAACACAGATGTATCTTTGCGTGTCGAGGAAACAGAAAATACAGACGCATTTAAAGTTTCCGGTCGTGGTGAACTACATCTTTCCGTCCTAATTGAAAATATGCGTCGTGAAGGGTTTGAGTTTGCTGTAAGCAAAGCAGAGGTATTGTATAAAGTAGACGAAAACGGCAAAAAATTAGAGCCAATGGAACTTGCATACATTGATGTTCCTGAAGAATTTTCTGGAACTGTCATTGAAAAACTCAGTCAGCGAAAAGGCGAGTTACAAAATATGGGCAAGGCAAGCGGTGGCTATGCTCGTTTGGAGTTCTCTATCCCATCGCGTGGGCTGATTGGCTATCGTGGTGAATTTTTAACAGATACAAAAGGAAATGGCATTTTGAATACAATCTTTGACGGTTATGGACCATATAAGGGCGATATTCAATACCGTAAACAGGGTTCACTAATTGCATTTGAAGCAGGAGCGGCCATCACCTATGGTTTGTACAACGCGCAGGAACGCGGCATCCTATTTATTGGACCAGGTGAGAAAGTTTACTCTGGTATGGTGGTTGGTCAAAACGGAAAAGGAGAGGATATTGAACTGAATGTCTGTAAGAAAAAGCAGCTTACAAACACGCGTTCTTCTAGTGCCGACGAAGCCTTGCGGTTAACACCACCTAAAATTTTAAGTTTGGAACAGGCACTTGACTTTATTGATACGGACGAACTTCTGGAAGTAACCCCGCAAAGTCTTCGCATCCGCAAAAAAATTCTTGATCCCACTTTAAGAAAGCGGGCAGGTATGAAAAAAAATTGATACGTCACACAATCAAATCCCCTGCATATATTATAAAAAACATTTGCAGGGGATTTTTATGTCTCAAATTTTGAAAGCTGAAACACCCGCTTATTCTGGAGATTTAACCATCAGCGTCACGTCGTCGCTGGGCTTTATCCCCATAGATAACGCCACGATAACCATCTCTTACTCCGCTGCTCCTGAATCCGTTGTTCAAACACTCACCACAAACGATTCTGGTCTTACAGACACAATCTCACTTCCTGCTCCAAACCTTTCCTACAGCACTGAAATCAGTGATGTACAGCCTTACTCGGAATATAATATCTCTGTTACCGCACCCGGTTATGAGCCAGTTTTTATCTCTGGCACAGAGATACTTCCCGATGTCACAGCAATACAGCCAGTCACTATGAATCCACTTGAAGTCGAACCTCCAGGGGAAGCAGAAGAAGATATTATTATACCTGATCACACACTCTACGGAGAATATCCTCCTAAAATACCAGAAGATGAAATTAAACCGATGGACGAGAGTGGGGAAATTGTACTAAGCCGTGTTGTAATACCTGAATATGTTATTGTGCATGATGGTCTACCACAAGATTCCTCTGCTCCCAATTACTATGTGCGTTATACCGACTACATTAAAAATGTTGTATCGTCTGAAATTTATGCAACATGGCCAGAGAACACAATTTATGCCAACACCCTGGCGATTATGTCTTTTACTCTAAATCGCGTGTATACAGAGTGGTACCGAAATCAAGGCTACAACTTCACCATCACTTCCTCCACCGCTTACGATCAAAAATGGATTCATGGCAGAAATATCTATCAAAATATTAGCCGTATTGTGGACAGTATCTTTTCTAACTATTTGTCTCGCCCAGGAGTACGACAGCCAATTTTTACCTCTTACTGCGATGGAAATCGCGTTACCTGCAACGGACTTTCTCAATGGGGTAGCAAATATCTAGGCGACCAAGGATACACACCAATAGAAATCATTCGTTATTATTATGGAAATGATATGTACATTAATTCCACATCCTATATTTCTGGTGTTCCCTCCTCCTGGCCAGGCTATGACCTAACGATTGGTTCTTCTGGTCAGAAAGTACTACAGATGCAGCAACAGTTAAATCGCATCGCACAAAATTATCCAGCGATTCCTCGCATCACCGAAGACGGAATCTTTGGAACAGCCACTGCCAACACAGTTCGTACTTTCCAACGTGTGTTTGGTCTTCCCCCCACTGGAATTGTAGATTACCCTACTTGGTATAAAATCTCTGAAATATTTGTGGGTGTAACTCGCATCTCAGAACCAGGATAACCTTAAAAAATATATTGCCATTCACACGAACTCCCATCTGCCCGCTTTTGCGGGCATACTAATCAGAACGTGTGAAATTTCAATTTTACATTATGCAAAATAATACAGACGTTCCAGTTCTTCTATCTTTGCACAGGCACTTGTCGCCTCTGCAATTTCTTTGCAAAGGCGGTCATACTCCTCAATTGGTACTATGACCGTCATCTCCACATCAGCCATATAGACACTATCCTTTATCTCAATGTTTTTACTAGCCAAAATATATTGTATTTTTCCAACCATATTGTAATTCGTCCGAATCTTTAGTTTGACACCAAAATGCTGACGAGCCGTCTCACACTTTTGCAACGCTTCCTTCAACACACTAGAATACGCCCGCACAAGACCACCAGTTCCCAATAAGGTTCCACCAAAGTATCTTGTGACCACAGCAACAACATTTCTAATCCCACTTCCAAGCAATACCTCAAGCATTGGACGCCCCGCTGTACCGCTTGGTTCTCCATCATCACTACTTCTGGTAAGTTGTGCTTTGCTTCCTATTATAAAAGCAGAACAATTATGTCTGGCATCATAATATTTCTTCTTCATATCTTCTATAAAGGTTATTGCCTCATCTTCACTATTAACAGGACGCACTGTTGCTATGAATCTTGATTTTTTTTCTACAAGTTCCGCTTCTGCCCCTTTCGTGAGTAATATAAAATCATCATACGACTGTTCTGTCATCTCTTTTTCCATATTCAACCTCCAACCAATCAACTTTTATACTTCTATCATAACTTGTAGTTGTATAAAATGCAAATATTCCGCCTAAACTAGTATTTGTATAATTACTGTTACATAGTCAATGTCAGTAAGTTAAGCCTTTCCTGTTTGAAAATTATAGTATAACACTATAAATGATTGCGTTTTCCAGTACAGTTTATTTGTCCAATTCCTTAATTTAATGACACTGATTCATAATATAAAAGCTGTTCATAGTAACAGTTCAGGGCGATATGCAAAGTAAAAAATGACCCTATACCAAAATCCTATTCTCACAAAATGTACAGTGCTGCGCATTCCCAACCTGTGAAAAACACATTTATATCCATACACTGTAACTTCCACCAAAAACACATAAAAAATATAAAGAAATAATATAATTCCTATAAACTCTAAAAAAAGTTCTTTATTTACGCAAAGGATTTTGTTATAATGAGTAGAATGAATTTTAGTTTGACGGAGGTGATTCAATGAATTATGGGAAAAGAGGCATTTCAAAAGTCCAGAAATCCCTAACTTCAAAATCCATAAAATTCAAAAAAATGTTTCTAGTCTCTGTGCTGAAGCTGATATTAGTTGGTGTTATGTCAACCATGATTGTTGGTATCTGTTTTGGTATTGGTGCCTTCAAAGGAATCTTAAATTCAGCTCCTGATGTAGACCCTGCTGCTGTTCTTCCACAAGGATTTGCCACAGTTGTGTACGACGCAAAAGGCAATGAGTTGACCAAATTAGTTGCCGCTAATTCAAACAGAAGCTATGAAGAAATCGATAAGATTCCTAAATATCTTGCAGACGCTTTCGTCGCAGTTGAAGACGAGCGTTTTTATGAGCATAACGGCATTGATATCAGAGGTATTATACGTGCAGGTTTTGCAGCATTGCAAAATGGAGAACTCTCGCAAGGTGCTTCTACAATCACTCAGCAAATTATAAAAAATAACGTATTTGATGACTGGGTGAATGAAGAGACAATGCAGAAAATTAAACGTAAAATCCAGGAACAATATCTTGCGATCGAACTAGAAAAAAAGATGTCAAAAGAAAAAATACTGGAAATTTACATGAGCACCATCAATCTGGGACAAAATACCTTGGGGGTTAAAGCTGCCGCTTTGCGCTATTTTAATAAACAGCCCTATCAGTTAACGCTATCTGAGTGTGCAGTTATCGTTGCCACCACATCAAACCCTTCAAAATACAATCCCATATCCCATCCAGAAAACAATGAAACAAGACGTGAAATCGTTCTTGAAAAAATGAAAGACCAGGGCTATATTACACAGGCTGAGTACGATGAAGCAATGGCCGATGACGTATACAGCCGTATTTTGGCTGTAAATGAAGAAACTGTGGACAAATCCGTCTATACATATTTTGTAGACGAAGTTACCAGACAGGTATTGAACGATTTGATGGAAATCAAAGGATTCAATGAGACACAGGCGCACTGGCTTTTATTCAGTGGTGGTTTGAGTATTTACACAACGCAGGACCCAGATATCCAGGCAATCTGTGATGAAGTATATGAAAATGAAGAAAACTATCCTGAAACCATTAAATGGTACTTAAATTATGCTCTCACAATTGAAAAAGCCAACGGCGAAAAAGAAAACCACAGTACCGAGATGTTCAAGGCATTCTATAAACAACAAAATCCTTCCTTTAACCTGCTATACGCGACAAAAGACGAGGCATATGAAGCAATTGAAGCCTACAAACATGACGTCATGTCAGATGGGGACAAAGTTGATGGAGAACGCATCACACTCACTCCACAGCCACAGGTATCTATCACTGTAGAAGACCAGTCTACTGGACATATTGTCGCCATTGTAGGTGGACGTGGTACAAAGGAGGCAAGCCGTACCCTCAACAGAGCCTCCAACACAACAAGACAGCCTGGTTCTACCTTCAAAGTAGTCTCGACCTACGCACCAGCTCTCGACAGTGCAGGTCTAACGCTTGCCGATGTACAAAATGATGCACCATTTAATTACAACAGCGGACGCCCTGTGAAAAACTGGTGGGGAAATAATTACAGAGGACTTCTGAGTCTTCGATATGGCATTGTACAATCTGCAAATATTGTGGCCGTTAAGACACTTACACAGATTTCTCCACAACTTGGCTTTGACTATCTGCAGAACTTCGGTTTCTCTACACTCGTTGACAAACGTGTTGAAAAAGATGGTTCTATTGTATCGGATATTGGACAGCCCCTCGCACTTGGCGGAATCACAGACGGTGTTACCAACATGGAATTAAACGCTGCCTATGCTACTATTGCCAATCAGGGAACTTATGTCAAACCGAAGTTCTATACAAAAATTATTGATCACGATGGTAATGTTATGATTGACAACACCACTCCTGAGTCTACGCAGGTGATTAAAGCATCCACTGCATGGCTGCTTACAAGTGCTATGGTTGACGTTGTTACATCTGGTACTGGTGGATCTGTCAATTTTGGAAATATGGCAATTGCCGGAAAAACAGGTACTACTTCTGATTACAAAGATGTGTGGTTTTCTGGTTATACACCATACTATACTGCTACAACATGGACTGGTTACGACAATAATGTCAGTATGAAAACTTCAGCCGAAAAGAATTTGTCAAAAACCATGTGGAAAAAAGTCATGTCAAAGATTCATGAAAACTTGGAATACAAGTCATTTCCCATGGCGAATGGTATTGTCACAGCTTCCATCTGTTCCAAATCTGGAAGACTCCCAATTGCAGGAGTATGTAATGGCAGTGTCAAGACAGAATATTTTGCAGAAGGCTCCGTTCCAACTGAATATTGTGATGTACATTACTTCTCTAATATATGTGGATATTGTGGACTCTCGGCAGCAGAAGAATGTCCTTTTAAACAGGCATCTGTTATTGAGCAAATACCAAGTCGACTTCTGGACAATAATCTTGCCTCATCACTTACAACGCTTCCTGCAGATAAAGGCACAGAAAACACACAGCTTTGTCCACATAATAGTACATTCTTTGCAGCACCAAACGCGCAGGAAGTCCTTCAGCAACAAATATTGGAAATGCAGCTAAGAGCTGCTGGTATCACACCACCCTCGCCAGAGGCGCCACCTGCGGAACCACAAGCCCCTGCATCTGATACAGACTGACACAAATATTTCTAAAACTATCCCAAGTACAGGCGTAGCAAAGGCTACGCTGAGTCTTGGGAAATAATACGCTCATAAAATTAGGTAAATCATCCCTACTCTATTCTACTCTACTATTTGCTCAAAAATTCTCAAACTCTTAGAAGAATCAAAAATATAAGTTACCGTTGACTATATTTTATAAATCGAGTAAGGAAAGTTTACCTTCCCCTACTCGCGCTTCTGCTTACAAACTTCACTTGGGTGCCCATATACATAAAAATAAAGACTTTCTGAGATTATATCTCAAAAAGTCTTTATTTTTATTAGTTTTAGAGCTGCTAACCAGAATCGAACTGGTGACCTCAACACTACCAATGTTGCGCACTACCGACTGTGCTATAGCAGCTAACTTATAACGGCCTTACCGTTATCACCGGAATCTATGTTACCATAATCAGCAAAACATGTCAATTATATTTTTTAAATTTTATTAGAACGACAAAATACAAGGTTACAATTCACACCCACGCCAGTTTTTATCATGTTATAAGTTATTGAGGTG
>ERZ778503.1905-NODE-1905-length-12765-cov-13.132022_pt1 | contig 12765 bp, 10 predicted proteins | sample MGYA00510047_ERZ778503 | MGnify/ENA primary metagenome ERZ778503 (study PRJEB29527, sample SAMN07138965) | mouse gut metagenome | material: feces | host: mouse | place: China:Nanjing | collected 2016-01-25 ... | reverse complement strand
TCTAAATTTGCAGGTAAATAAATTACCTGTGATGTATAAAAAGATAGCCAATCGTTTATGCCTGATATTGAGGCCGGCGACGGTGTTGTTGCTTTTAATGGTTATGGTGTCCGTAGCAGAGGCAGTGGATTTCCGTAGCGAGGCCGATAGCTTTCTGCGGGGCATGCCTAAGGGGCTACAGGAGCGGCAGACTCGCGCCATAGAGGATGCCATAGAGGGAGATGTCAGCAGCCTGGAGGCTGTAAGGAATGCGCGGAATGCAAAGCCCGTACTTCCCGGTGATGTCCGCTGCGACAGCATAGGAGAACATGCGGTATTGTTCCGTAGCGAGGCTTATAGAAACGATACGGTGCCTTTGCTGGTGTATTTTCATGGCGGGGGATGGACGATAGGCAGTATAAACAGTTGTTCGCGCTACTGTGGTGCGATGGCTGCAGGAGGTGTGGCCGTGCTTGCCGTGGATTATCGTCTTGCCCCGGAATATCCTTATCCTCATGGCCTTGACGATTGCCGGAGGGTCGTAGAGATGGCTGCCGATAGCCTTGATACATGGCGATGCCGAAGTGTTTCGGTTGGGGGCGATAGCTCGGGCGGCAATCTCGCCATAGTTACGGCAATGAGTATGCCGGCCGGGAAGCTGGAGTCGCTTGTCGTGTTTTATCCGGTCACCAAGGCCTATGCCGATGGTTCGGAAAGTTGGAAAGAGTACGGAAAGGGATACGGACTTGACAGTCGGTTGATGGAGGCGTTCAACCGGGCTTATGGCGGAGGATGCGACAATCCGCAGGTGTCACCAGCTCATGCCTCCGACAGAGAGCTGCAGACGTTGCCACGCATGATGATTGTGGGAGCCGACCGCGACATATTGAGAGACCAGGGGCGTGAGTTTGCCGACAGGCTAAGTCGCCTTGGGGTGGATGTAGATTACAGGCTTTTTCCCGGGTCGGTGCACTTGTTTATTACAGTCGCCGGACAGACTACGGCATTTGACGAGGCAGTCAGGTACAGTCTGGAATTTTTGAAAAAGCACTGACGTCGAGCACTCTATGCTGTGAAAAGTTGTTATTTTAATTGAACAACGGTAAGGTATCCCGCTTGAGGTTGGTGGAGTGGCGGGATTTTGGTAACTTTACGGTTGTAAACCTGACAATCTCTAAAATCAGTATTATATAAATCAGTCAATCTTTCAGAAGATTGTAGAAAGGAAATTTGATGATAACAAGATACATATCACTTGTTTTCAGTGCTGTGGCCGTGTGGGCTGCGGTCATCGCCGGAATTACGCCGGTATTGTACGGTTGCTCGTCGGGTAGCTCTGAGGCAGAGGCTGCCGTAAATGACACGGTCTACGTAATGGTCAAGGAAAAGCCGGTGGGGAGGAATCCTTATGACAGGCATCTGGATTCGATGCCTGACGACGAATGTGTCAAAATGAAAATCAATCCAGTAGGGGGTACACTCGGACGAGTGTTCAATGACAGCAATTATATCCATCTTGATGAGGCTGAGCGTATTGGGATAAAGCCTATAGAATCGATTGCCGATGTATGGCGGCTTAAACGGCCGGTGTGTCATATACGCAGTTGCCGTGAGTACGGGGTGGACTCTCTTACTCATTCACTTCCTTATCTGGTGCCCGAGGCCGCGGCTCTGCTCAGAGAGATAGGGGAGAGATTCAACGACTCGCTCCAGGCCCGTGGCGGTGGTTCCTACCGGTTGAAGGTGACGAGTGTGCTTCGCACGAAGCATGGCATAAAAAAGTTGCGTCGCAGCAACCGCAATGCAGTCGAGGCCTCGGCCCATCAGTATGGCACTACGTTTGATATCAGTTATGCGAAATTCCTGTGTGACTCTGTCACGGTAAACCGTACGCAGGAGGATCTCAAGAATCTTCTCGGCGAGGTGCTTAAGGCGATACGCGACGAGGGAAAGTGCTACGTGAAGTATGAGAGGAAACAGGGTTGTTTTCATATTACAGCGCGTGACATACGTAAGGAAGGAGAGAGCTGACATCTATGGTAAAGAAGATACTTAAGTGGGCGGCATGCACTGTGGTGGGGTTCATACTCCTTGTGGCAGTCGCGCTTACCCTGATTGTGTGGATAATGACCCCGGCACGCCTTACGCCGATAGTGGCTCGTGTGGCAAATGACGCGCTGGAGGCGCATGTGGGCATCGGTCGGGTGGAGCTGACACTATGGCACACGTTCCCGCATCTTACGGTCGACATCGATTCGCTTACGATAGTCTCCGAGGCATTCGACAGCCTGCCTGTCGGGCAAAAAGCCTTTGTGTCGGCGGAAAGCGACACCCTACTGAGGGTTGGGCGTTTTCATGGCGCGGTCAATGTGGCGGCTCTTCTGGCTGCGAAAGTCAATCTGTATGATATAGAGCTTGAGGGAGCAGCGGTCAACGTGGTGGCGCTTGACTCTCTACATGCGAATTATGATATTTTTCCTGCAACGGAGCCTGCCGACGACTCTACCGGTCCGGTGTTTGTGCCGGATATATCGCTCAACCGCTTTGATATAGTCGATTCGCTGTCTGTAAGCTATCGTTCCATTGCCGATAGTGTGAATATAAGGCTTGTGCTTGCCAAATCGCCGTTGGTGGAGAATGCCGAAGGTGGCTATGCTCTGTCGGTAGAGTCGATGCTGGACATCGACATGCCTCAGGCGCTTGTGGCGCGTCCGGTGACAATTAATCTCGGCGGTGCCGTCAAATGGAACAGCGACAAGCCTATGCTTATGTCGCTCAGTGATTTCGGACTGGATGTCGGTACTCCGTCAGGAGGCAGTATCAAGTCGGTATGGAATACTACGCTGGATTTTACCGAGCCTCTCGCAATCACCGAACTGACATTTGAGGTTGGACCGTTTGCACCCGCTGCGGCTATAGGTCTCCTTCCGGAGCATATACGCAGTGAAATAGGCAGTATCGACAACGGTATGGAAATCGTCGTGACCGGTGAGTTTACAAAGCCTTTCAGACCGATGACCGACAGCATTCCATCAATGGCACTGAGCATAAAGATACCGCGCTGCAGCGTTGTGTATGACAGTACGGTAAAGATTGACCGTATTGAAGCCGATATGGATATTGCGCTTCCCGGGAATATCGACTCAATGACGGTAACTGTCAATGCTTTAAGACTTGGTGGAATGGGCGCCGACATCACCGTAAATGGAGTGGTCGGGAGTCTGACTACCGATCCGGCTTTCACAGGCAAAGTCACTCTGGAGAGCCGTCTTGCCAGACTGCCGCGGCAATTGCTTGCTATGCTTCCCGACTCTACGGTGGTCGGAGGGATAGTGCGTCTTGATACCGGAATGAAGTGTAGGGCAAGCGATTTTTCGATGGCTAATTTCCACAGACTGATACTTGACGGCGCTCTATATATTGATGACTTTACCTTTGACTCTCCGGGTTATGGAGTGTCATGCTATACCCGCCATTCGGAGGTAAAACTCGGCACATCCGGTAGTTTTGTCACAGCCAATAATGTAAAGGTCGACTCGCTACTCACTCTGTCGATGAGCACTGATACCATATCCGCCATTGTCGACGGGATGACAATCCGTCTGAAGAATGCCAAGGCTGGTGCAGGATGTCTCAACCGTCCGCCCTCGGCCGACAGTACGGCAGTGATACCTTTCGGTGGTATGCTGAAGGCCGATATGGTCAGCTATGTGGATACAGATTCGTCAAGGATGCGTCTGGCAGATATCGCGGCACGCTTTGCATTGCGTCGCTATGAGCACAATGCCCATCTGCCTCAGGTAAATGTGAATGCCGATGCGGGCAGTATATTCTTTACCGACAGGAAAAACTTCATGGGTCTGCGCAAGAGCCATTTCGAAGTAAACGCACATATAAAGCCCAGGCGAGTCCGCAACCGGGAGTTCACGGCAGCCGACTCGGCTCGTTTTGCCGCCCGCCGGGCCGGTTGGGAGGCCGAGAGGGCGATGCATGCCGGAGCCGACAGTATAGACCTCAGCGTCGATGAGTCGACAGGACGTCTGTTGCGCCGCCTTCAGATGAGCGGACGTCTCACAGCCGAGCGTGGCGGAATGTTTTCACCATATTTCCCTCTGCGCAACCGCATATCCGGATTTGACATGGAGTTTTCGACCGACAGTGTGGTATTGCGCAATGTGAGATATGAGTGCGGCAGGTCCGACTTTACTATAAACGGCTCTGTGTCAAATATACGCAGAGCTCTGACGCGTGGCGGCAAACTTGAACTGGACTGGAATCTACACAGCGATTCGCTCAATGTCAACGAATTGGTTCAGGCGCTTTACAGAGGCGCAGACTATGCGGCCAAGTCCGACGGCACCGCTGTGAATGTCGATGCACGGTCGGAAGCCGACCTTGACAGGATGGCCGACAACGCCTCTATGTCGGCCGACAGTGTGAGCGCAGTACTCATACCGATGAATCTCGACGCACGGCTTAATGTCAGCGCCGACAATATAGTATATTCCGACATGGATATGCACGATTTCAAGGGCGAACTTCTTGTAAGCGAGGGTGCTCTTAATCTACACAATCTTCATGCCTCGTCGGAAATGGGTCGTGTGAGTCTCAACGCACTGTATTCAGCTCCTGACAGGAAAGAGATGCGCTTTGGCATGGGGCTGGACCTCACCGGCATTGATATAAAGAAATTTGTAGGCATGGTACCTGCGGTAGATTCTCTGATGCCTCTGCTCAACAGCTTCGAGGGCATTATCGACGCGAGCATAGCCGCCACAGCCGATATCGATACTACGATGAATATAGTTATGCCGTCGCTTGACGCTGCCATAAGACTCAACGGACGCGACTTGGTGCTTCTGGACGGAGAGACATTCCGCACACTGGCCAAGTGGCTGATGTTTAAGGATAAACAGAAGAATGTAATCGAGCATATGGAGGCAGAGATGCTTGTGCGCAACTCGATGGTACAGCTGTTTCCGTTTGTATTTGATTTCGACCGTTATCGTCTGGCCGTGATGGGAAGCAACGACCTTGATTTGAATTTCAAGTATCATATATCGGTGCTGAAGTCGCCATTGCCGTTTAAGTTTGGAATAAACCTGTCGGGAAATCCGGATGACATGAAGGTGAGGCTCGGGGGCGCCAAATATAAGCCCGGAGATGTGGGCGAAAGTATGGCTATTGTGGCGGACACAAGGGTCAATCTGCTTAAGGAAATTGACAATGTGTTCAAGCGTGGCTCCAGGGCCGCCCGCCTGGGTGCGCTGAAGATTGAGGGGGCTGTGCCACCCGTTACCGATGGCCGGGAGGTAGCTGACACGATATCGGCCGCCGACTCGCTGGTGTTCATTAAGGAGGGTCTTCTCCCGGCTCCGCCACCTCTGCCTGTCAACGGAGATGACGATGTGGCGCCCGTCGACAAGAAATCCAAAAATAAAAGAAACAAAAACAAGAAAGAATAAATGGCAATGACTCCTGAACAGATGGCTGTAAGCCGCTATCTGAAGCGGCACGACTTGATTAGCTTCTCTCCGACAGCGGCGCTTATCGATATGGACGGCACGCTGTATGACTCTATGCCACGGCATGCCGACGCGTGGTACCGTCTGATGACGGAAGAGGGTGTGCCCTGTGAGCATGACGAGTTTTTCATGTATGAAGGACGCACCGGACGCGATACGATAAGACTGTTGTTCAAGCGTGCATTCGGACGCGATGTCACTGATGAGGAGTGTGAGGCTCTGTATCTGCGCAAGACACAGTATTTCAAAGAACTGCCTGATGTCTCACCGATGCCGGGCGCTGATAGGATTATAGGCGAATTCATGCGACGCGGCATTACTACGGTACTTGTCACCGGCTCAGGCCAGCGCTCGCTTATCGACCGTCTTGACCGGGATTATCCGGGAGCCTTTCCTGCGGGTATGCAGATTACTTCGAGCGATGTAGTTCATGGAAAGCCACATCCGGAGCCTTATCTGAGGGCTATGGAAAGAGCGGCAGCAACGCCCGACAGCAGTATTGCTGTTGACAACGCTCCCATGGGGGTGCTCTCGGGCGCCGAATCGGGTGCATTTACCATCGGAGTCACAACAGGGCCGATTCCTGAGAAAGAGCTTGTCAATGCCGGTGCCGATATCGTGTATCCGTCGATGCCTGTGCTTGCCGAGAGGTTGCCTTTGCTTCTTGACGTATTCGGCATGTCAATATAACTGTGTCGGTAATTCCCGAACAACTATAAATCAAGAACATTAAGAAACGCTTGTATGCAGAAACTGATATTTACAAATGAAGTGGCCCGCGAACTTTCAGGACTGATTGCTGCGGCCAATCCCCATGGTGTTTATGTGCTCGCCGACAGCAATACCGCCATGCTTGTATGGCCTTATTTAGCAGCCGATTGTCCGGCCTTGTCGGATGCTCGGCTGATTACTGTTCCGGCGGGAGATATCAACAAGAATCTTGACTCGTTGTCGCATATATGGAGTGAATTGCAGAAGCTGGGAGCCAATCGCCACTCCATGTTGATTAATGTCGGTGGGGGTATGATAACCGATATAGGCGGGTTTGCTGCATCGACATTTAAGCGTGGCATGCGGTTTATAAATGTCCCGACTACCCTGCTCGGGGCTGTTGACGCCTCTGTCGGAGGAAAGACGGGTATAAATTTCGGAGGACTTAAAAATGAAATCGGAGCTTTCCGTGAGGCTGAGGCTGTGGTTATATCTACAGCTATGTTTTCATCGCTGCCGGATTCGGAGATGTATTCAGGCTACGCCGAGATGATAAAGCATGGTTTGCTTGATGGCGAGGAGGCACTTACGGCATTACTTGCATATAATCCATGTGTACATGATTTCAATTGCATGCTTGAGCTGTTGGAATCGTCGGTTGGAGTGAAACGGCGTGTTGTCACCGAGGACCCTACTGAGAAAGGGCTGAGAAAATCTCTCAATCTGGGACATACGGCAGGGCATGCCTTTGAGAGCCTGGCTATGGAGAAAGGTGCGCCAGTGCCCCATGGCTATGCTGTGGCGTGGGGCATTGTGGTGGAACTTGTATTAAGCCATATGCACAAGGGATTTTCTACAACTCTGCTGCGCAAGATTGCCGGCTATGTGCGTGATCATTACGGTGTTCCGTCGATTACATGTGATGACTATCCACGTCTGCTTGAGTTGATGCATCACGATAAGAAGAATCTTGACGACAGGATAAACTTCACCATGCTTGAGGCTCCCGGAGTTGTGGCAATCGACAGTATTGCCGGCGAGGAGGATATCAAGGTGGCTCTTGATATTTTCCGTGATCTGATGTCGATGTAGCGCATATCTCTGACGTACGGGCATAAAAAAAGCTGATCACTTTGTGTGGTCAGCTTATTTCATGCTGTGATTCCAGAGTGCACTATGGCACGGAATTCACTGCTGTGTTGGGGCGAGCAAAAATTACTCAGCAACAACGGCAGAGTCAGCGGGAGCAGCTACGCTGTCAGCAGCTACGCTGTCAACAACTGCAACTTCCTCTACAGCAACTTCCTCTACAACTACAGAGTCAGCAGCGTTAGCCTCGGCGTTAGAGTTGCCACCGCAAGAGAAAAGTGATACGCTGAATACAACAGCAAGTAATAAAACTAACTTTTTCATTTCGTTTTGTAATTAATAATAAAACAATTTTTTAGCTTCAAAAACGATGCAAAGTTAATACATTTCCTGGAATTGCAAACACTTTTTTTCTGAAATTTTTGCAAGGAGAGCTTATTTTTGCAAAAAATCCGAAAATCGGGTGTTAATTAATTAAGTTATGTTAAATTAATGTACTGTGAATAAACATCAACGGCGATACGTGAGGTATCGCCGTTGGTATAATGGATATTTCCGGAGGGGCAATCACTTCATAAAATGATGCCGTGAGATATCCGGAAGAAATCGAGTATTAAATTTATGCGCAAATTTGCTTATCAGAGGTATTTTCCGAAATCGGTGAGGTGCATGTCGCCCTGTGCGTTGAATGTCTCGTGCATTGCGAAAGCCGCGCGAAGGGTATGGGGAGTCTGTCCCATACCGAGGCGTAGGTATTCGCGGAGCATCGGACGGTAGTCGGGATGTGCGCAGTTTTCAATGATGGCTTCGGCACGCTGTACGGGATCTTTGCCGCGGAGGTCGGCTACACCTTGCTCGGTAATGATTACGTCTACGGAGTGTTCGCTGTGGTCAACGTGGGCTACCATTGGCACGATTGCCGAGATGAGGCCGCCTTTGGCTACCGACGGGCATGAGAATATCGAGATGTAGGCATTGCGGGCGAAGTCGCCGGAACCGCCGATACCGTTCATCATCTTTGTGCCGAGCACATGTGTCGAGTTGACATTGCCGAAGATGTCGGCTTCGAGAGCGGTGTTCATGGCAATCACACCGAGTCGGCGTATTACCTCGGGGTTGTTGGAGATTTCGCTCGGGCGCAGGAGCACTTTATTGCGGAAGAACTCGATGTTGTCGTACACGTGGCGCATGGCATCGTCGGTGATGGTCATGGCACATGTTGAGGCAAATTTACAGCGCTCGCGTTCCATGAGGTGGATTACGGCATCCTGGATAACCTCGGTGTACATTTCGAACGGTGGTATCTCGGTAGCGTCGGCAAGACCGAAGAGCACGGCATTGGCCACATTACCCACACCGCTCTGGAGAGGGAGGAATTCTTTGGGTATGCCACCGCTGCGATACTGGCTGATAAGGAATCCGGCAACGTTGGCTCCGATGCGCTTGCTGATGTCGTCAAGTTCGGAAAACTTCTTCACACCGTCGGTGACGTCGCTCTTCACGATGCCGATAATCTTGGATGGGTCGACACGCAGAATGGTGTCGCCGATGCGGTCGCTTGGCTTATATATAGGTATCTCGCGGCGGTAGGGAGGGTCGAGGGGGATATATATATCGTGGAATCCTTCAATCTCTGGCGAAATCGAACTGTTGAGCTCAATCACAATCTTCTTGGCCATGCGGGCCAGAGTAGGGATGTTGCCTACGCCTGAGCCGAGCACGATGTTGCCTTTGTCGTCGACGCTTGCAGCATCGATGATGGCGAAGTCGATGCCGCCGAGCTCACCGTAGCGCAGTGTCTGGGCAAGTTCGGAGATGTGCATGTCGAAGTAGTGTGCATCGTGGGAGTTGATGCGCTTGCGGAGATCGGGGGTGTTCTGGTATGGCGAACGGCGGTCTAATGCGTTGGCACGGGCGAGGGCGCCGTCGGCATGTTCCTGGGTGGATGCGCCGGTGTATACGTTTACTTTGAACGGCCGGCCGGCTGCATGTTCGCGCTCAGCTTTCGCAGCCAGTGCTTCAGTGACAAGTTTCGGGGTGCCGGATGCCGTAAAACCTGACAGACCTAAGGTATCTTGATCTTTAATCAGTTCGGCAACTTCCTGCGGAGTAAGAACGGGGAATGCCATATCTTGAATATTTTGATAATGATATTGTAATGACAATAAATTGGTAGGTGGTCTTTTCGAGAAAGTGGCCTACTTTTTGTAATTTTGCACAAAATTAGGAAATAACCGTCCACAAAGCAAATTTTCGTTGCACAAAGTTGATACAAATGAGCAATAGACAATCAGATACAACTGCTACGACCTTGTCGGCTGAAGACAGTCGCCATCTTTATATAGAGACTTACGGTTGTCAGATGAATGTGGCCGACTCGGAGGTCGTGGCCTCAGTGATGGGCATGGCAGGCTATTCGGTAACGGACAATCCGGATGATGCCGATGCCATATTGCTGAATACCTGTTCGATACGCGATAATGCCGAACAGAAAATCGTAGGCCGCCTGCAGGCTCTTGCCGCAGTCAAGCGCAAGCGCGGAGGCAGGCTGATAGTAGGTGTGATAGGCTGTATGGCCGAAAGAGTGAAAGACGACCTTATAGCCAATCATGGTGTCGACCTTGTGGCTGGCCCCGATTCCTATCTGTCGCTGCCCGAACTGTTTGCCGCAGTCGAGGCGGGAGAGACGGCCATCAATGTGGAACTCTCGACCACAGAGACCTACCGCGATATCATACCGATGAAGATTACAGGCAATAGGGTGAGCGGCTTTGTCAGCATTATGCGTGGGTGCAATAATTTCTGTACATATTGCATTGTGCCCTATACCCGCGGACGCGAACGCAGCCGTGAACCGCGAAGCATTCTTGCCGAGGTTGCCGATTTGCGTAGCCGAGGTTTCCGGGAGGTGACGTTGCTCGGCCAGAATGTAAATTCATACGACTGGGTCGGAGAGGATGGCAAGCGTGTGGATTTCGCAGGTTTGCTCGCCATAGTGGCGCAGGCTGCTTCCGACATGCGTATACGCTTTACGACAAGTCACCCAAAGGATATGAGCGATGAAATCATTGCTACGATTGCGCGCTATCCTAATGTGTGCCGTCACATACATCTGCCGGTACAGTCGGGGTCGAATGCCGTGTTGAAGAGTATGAATAGGAAGTATACACGCGAATGGTATCTCGACCGTATAGCCGCGATACGTCGAATGATACCAGATTGCGGCATATCGACCGACCTGTTTACCGGTTTTCATGATGAGACAGAGGAGGATTTCCTCCAGACGCTGTCGCTGATGGAGGAAGTGGGCTTTGACTCTGCGTTCATGTTTAAGTACTCGGAACGTCCCGGCACTGTTGCTGCGAAGACTATGCCCGATAATGTGGCCGAAGATGTGAAAATCGAGCGTCTCAACCGCATGATTGCGTTGCAGAACCGACTGTCGGCCGAGTCCAACCGACGTGACGAGGGGCGTGTGCTCGATGTGCTTGTGGAAGGCGTGGCCAAGCGCTCCAAGGAGCAGATGGTGGGACGCTCGAGCCAGAACAAGGCGTGTGTGTTCCCGCGCGGCAATGCTAAGGTAGGCGATTTCGTCAAAGTGAGGGTTGTCGGATCGTCGTCGGCCACTCTGCTTTGCGAGCTTGTCGAGGAGTAGCAGTAAAAACGAATAAGTTATAAAACGCTTCACCCCGATATCCGCACGATATCGGGGTGAAGCGTTTTATGTCAGTGTCGAGAAATTGTTGCAGTGTGTAGATTTCAGTCGGCCGAGGTATTCAGTATCTCGAGAAGCGATTCGCGTGAATGGATACGTATCTCCTGATTGTCATAGCCAATAATGCCGCGCTGCTTCATGCTTTCGAGTGTGGCTATGAACGAAGTGCGCTGTACCCCGAACAGAGCATACAGGTCACGAGCCTTGCATGTGAGAGCAATGTCTTGTCCGCCTTTCTGAGTCAGTGATATAATCCAGAATGCGATACGCTCTTCAAGGGAGCCTGCGGTAATCGACAGGATGCCTTCTACGACTTTCTGGGCGCTCATCGACAGGGTGTTCAGAAAGTTGTACATGAATATCTCAGTGGTATAAAGAATTTTCATGTAGTCGTTTTTAGAAATCTGCAATACACCGGTAGGTTCAAGGGCAAATACTGAATTCGGGTAGAACGGGGCTTTGCCGAAGAGGAATTCGGGCGCTATTACACATGGCGCATGCAAAGTCTGCGACACTTTGAAACGTCCGTCGGAGTTGGAAATAGTAGAGCGTACGCTCCCGCTTATCACAAACTTGATGTGTGTGCATGGTTCGTGGGCATTTATAATCGGGTTGCCCTCTGTATATTTGAGAAAGTGGAATTTGGCTTTTTCCACAATCTCGGATATTTTATCGTGGCTTACACCTTTGAATAGTGGAAGCCCCATGAGTATTTCATACATGCTGTCCATAGTGCACCTTATTTATATAGGTTAACGTCTGTGTCCCGTAAAAGTTCCTGAATCTGTGTTCAAGCATTTCTTTTGATACCAATTTTATCATTTCGGTTCCGGAGATATAGCTGTAGGGAGTTTATGATATTTTGCCAGGCCACGTATGCCGCAGGCCCGACCGACGCTATAGGGTCGAGATATGTCAGCGACATCCATATTGCCAATACCGTATTTTTCTGGCCGAGTCCTTGCGCTCCGGAAATCCTGTCGCCATATCTGCGTCCTACGATACGGCCGATTGCGAATTGCAACACACATACCGCAAGCGAGGCCGCTGCGATAATAATCATCTCAGGAACTCGTGATGCGGGCTCGTGGATTATGAAGCTGACGGCATTTCCGACAACAATGATAAGGGCGCATGCCCAAAGGTAGAATGACAGTGACTGGCGAGATGCTATCGCAGCATGCACGCGTGGCATATATGCCCTGAATAGCAGCGCAAGAGCCAGAGGAGCGAGGATAAGAGGAAGTACGCGCTGGCTTATGAGAAGTGTCGAGTCCATAAAGGATATATCGGAATTATATCCTATGAAGGAGAAAAGAACAGGTGCCAGCATGGCCACTGAAATATTGCTGATGAGTGAATATGTGGCTAACATAGTCACTGATCCGCCAAGCATTCCTGTGATTACCGGCGCTGCTGTGGCTGTTGGACAGAATATGCATATAAATGTGCCTTGTGCGATATCGGTGCTAGCTGGAGCTATGGCAATGTATACGGCCACTGCTCCAATAATCTGGATTGCAAGTAGTATCCATATGAATCTGCCTATGTGAAATTCCTTAGGATTAATTTTGCAGAATGTGAGCAGAAGCATTGTAAATATGAGGTATGGCGATAGAAATGCCAGATAGTGGATGCTGTCGTGGAATATTATTCCCATAAGCATAGCTATCGGGAGCATCCATGGTTTTATCGCTTGCCTGAATTCGGTTATATTCATTGCGGCTGTCGTGGCTTGTTCGGAAT
>ERZ778503.1904-NODE-1904-length-12775-cov-4.080660_pt1 | contig 12775 bp, 10 predicted proteins | sample MGYA00510047_ERZ778503 | MGnify/ENA primary metagenome ERZ778503 (study PRJEB29527, sample SAMN07138965) | mouse gut metagenome | material: feces | host: mouse | place: China:Nanjing | collected 2016-01-25 ... | reverse complement strand
TTCTGCAGGTGAAGCATCTCCGATGCTTTTAAGCCTGACTGTCGTATTGGATTACTTCGTGCCCACAGACGCAAAAAGACGCCTGCCGAATGCCGGCAGGCGTCTTCCAGAGAATGTATGGGGCTCAGTATTACTTCACAACCACTTTGGTGGCCTTGTTGCCCTGACGGCGAACATAGATACCGGGGGTGAGGTTGTCGGCTTCGACAGCTACGCCCTGGAGGTTGAAGTACTGTACGGGGGCTTCGGAGTTTTCAACGTCTACGTTTTCGATGCCGCTGCTCTTGGTGATTGCGAACTCGGCCTTGGCGGGAGTAGTTGCAATGCCGCTGTAGGGAAGTTCGTAAACCTTGTAACCACCGTTACGACGGTCGAACACATGGAGGTTGTTGCCGGCGTCGAAGGTCATCTGGCACCAGCGGGTGCGGCCGGTGTTGGATTCGGGAGTGGGGAAGGTGTAGAGTTCGGTGAATGTGGGTTCCATGTACTCATCGTAGGAAACTGCGAACACGTGGATATCCATCGAGTTGTAGCGGCCGAAAGCTGCCATGGTGCCGTCGGGGGTGATGGCGAAGCCGGCGTTGGTGTTGGGGATCAGGTCGAGGTTGGCGCTTGTCCATACTTTGTTGCCTTCGGGATCGAAGAGCATCAGAGCGGGAACGTTGCCGTCGTTGGCGTCGGCACGGCCCTGGCTAACATAGAAGTATCCGTTGTCGAGAGCTTCAACTTCAACGTTCTGGCTTGCGAACTGACCTTTCGATTCGAATACGAAAGTGGGAGCGGCGGTGATCATGTCGGCGGTGCCGAGGTCGTAGCGAACCACGGTGTTTTCGTAGATGTCTTCGTCGTAGGCGAACATCTTGGTGTCTTCGCCCTTGCCGCCGAATGCTACCACGCAGGAGCCGGAACCTGTTTCCACGCCGTTGTAGGTCACGGTGCCGTCGCCGGCCTGTGTTGCGCCTTCAACCATGAGCATGTTCACGGGTTCGGTTTCGGGGTTGAGGGGGTCGATACGCCAGTAGCCGGAGCCGTGGTCGGACCAGTCGGCGAATACAGCGTAGTTGCGGAGGGCGTCGCCACGGGTTGTGGAGGAGCCGTTGGAAGCGGTGAAGCCTGCGAAATTCTGGTGGTAGAGCTTGTCGCCCACGAGTTTGCCTTCGGGGTCGAAGACTGCGAAGCCGCGTGCCATGCCATGACCTACTACCATATAGCCATAGGAGTCATATTCGGCATCGCGCATGAATACTACGCCGCCGGTAATGTTGAGGCTGTTCTGCCATTCGGCGGGAGCCTCGTAAATGATGCCTGCTGTTTCGTTTTCGCGGTCAGAGATGAGTCGTACAAGCCAGGTGTACTTGCCGTCTTCGAGGTCGGAGATGCTGAAAGTGACCTCGTTGTCGCCCTTCACAACATTACTGATGGGGAAGTTGGCTACGGTCTGGCCTTCGGCGTCCTTGAGGACAACGTCGCCTTCGTCTGCGGCTTCGGTAGCTTTGAAGGTAACTTTGTAGTTGTCGTTCTCAACGACTGCGCCCTTCACTTCGTAAGCGAAAGCTTTGCGCACGCCTTTGCGGAAACCGTTAACCACAAGAACAGGAGCTTTGGTGATATCCTTGGGATAGGTGAGGGTGAAGGTGGCATTGATGAGGTCGGCTTTGAGGTTGTTGTCCATGCCACTGCGCTGGAGTTCGAATGTGCCTGCGCCGTTGGCGTCGGCAGCACCGAGGCTTACGCTCCAGTCGGCACTGCCGATCTTGTAAGCGCCGCTGATAGCGGATGCGGAGTAGGTGTAGATAACATTGCCGTCTTCGTTAACCTCGCCATTGGAAGTCATCTTGTATGCGTCGGAAGCGGTCCATTCGTTGAAGTCGCCCAGGAGGTAGAGGTCGGGAGCGGTGAAGGTTGCTTCACCCTGGATGTCGAAGGTGAGGGCTTCGAGGTCGACAGTAAGAGTGTAGTTGCCGGTGGGAACATTGATGTTCTTGTCCTTGCCGGGGACAAGGGTGTAGGTGTTGCCGGGGAGGCAAGCGTCTTCATTCACGCCGAGAACACCGGCGTTGAATTCGTCCCATGTACCCTTTGCGGTAGAAATCTTGAAGCCGTCGGTGCCGGTCTGTGCGAGTTCGTAGGTGTACTTGCCGTCTTCGCCGAGGGTGAATTCCAGCGGATTTGCGGGATCCCAGCCGTTAACGCCACCTGCGATGTAGAGCGATTTTGCGGGTTCTTCTCCGGGAAGAGTGATTTCGTACATTGCCACGAAGCTCTGGCCTGCATAACCGGAAATATAAATTTGGTAGAGCTCAACCTTGGTATCGCTGACCTTGCGGGCGATAAGGTTGCAGCCGTTGCCGGTCTTGCCTGCGTTCTCGGGGTCGCCGCCGAGCTCGGGAGCATAATTTGTGGAGAAAATAACGTGGCCGTTCTCATCGCTGATGATGAAGTTGGACTGCCATGCCTTGTAGGAGCGGGCACGTACAGCATAGGTGTGTTCGCCGAGAGTGAACACGTCCATACCGTTCTGATTGGCAGGACCTACGTTGGACCATCCTGCGGGGAGTTCTTCTTCGGCGATGGCGGGGAATTCAGCTATTTCACCGTTCTCATCGAGATATTTTATAACACCGCCGTTGGCAGGAGTGTAGTAGAACGCAGTGTGGTAGTTGCTGTCGTCCATGTCGGCAAAAGGCATTGAGGGCTGTGCGATAGCCATGTTGTTGGCTGCGCCCATGTCGACATCGGCACCATATTCGAGTTCTGTGAACTCACCTTCCATGAACATCATGGGTACGGGGAAGGTCTGTTTCTGCGCAGTGAGGTAGAAGATACCGCCTTCGCCGAAGAAGTCGCCGGAGGCGCGGCCTACAATGTCGGTACGTCCACCGGCGTATATGGAGTTTGTGGGAGCCGAGACTGTAACAGGTTTTACTGTCTGGAAGTCGTTGGAAATAAGCAGCCAGTTGGTCCAGTTGTTAGCCGAAGTAGGCCATGTGGGCTGGATAGCGATGTTGCCGGCGTCGTCCATTGTGAAGCCGCGGTTGAGAGCCGATGTGTGGGTATAGACCACTTTGCTCTGCGATCCGGCGGGAGCGGAACCGTCGATTTCGATAATTTCGGCAGCGTTGGCAATATAAATTTTGCCATTCACACCATTTCCGTTACGATAGTTTGTGGAGTTACCTTCGGCGGGGAGGCCTTCCTGGGTAAACCACTTCTGAGTAACGACAGGCTCCTGCGCGTTCATCGCGCCGAGAGCAGTCATTGCCGCGCCCAGAGCAAAAGAGCGTAAAGAAAGTTTCATGTTACTGATTTTTTGGTTGATAGATGATGAATAATTGTGATTTCTCAGTAAGAATGCTTGGTTAATTCGCCAAAGGTAGCTGTAAATCCGCCGACATGCAAGGTTTAACAAATTCTTTTTAGAATATTTAACCCTACAGTTAGCTAAAAAGCATTTTAAAAGTCTATCCATTTTATTGCCGGATACGTACAATCTTTCGATAAAAACAGCCATTATTTGGTTATTTTATAAGCCGGAACATTATATGACACGCACATCTGGCAACCAAACATATTATTGGTTGCGGCGTTACACAATAAAAGTTTGCTGCAGAAGAAAAAATTCGTAATTTTGTAACCAAAACACTAATAATTATGGAGACGACAAACACTATCAGAATCCCCAAACCATCCAGGGAATTGGTCGCTTTCATAGAAAGAGCGCAACGCCAAAAGAAAGAACGCATGAAGAAAATATGCGACAAATACCGTAAGCTTACCAACGGTTAATGGAATCCATAGAAACTATCATTCCCGATAATGAGGGCAATCATTTGGTGATTGTCCTCAGTTTTTATGATGATAATGACAAAACGGGTACATTCCAGATACCACAGGAATTTGTAGAACTGGATATTGCTGATATTTCAATCGACAAATTACATATAGATCTGCCGCTCAACTTAAGCGCGTTCTTTAAAATGTGCCAATGGCTGATTGATCAGTTCTCAATATTTCCCAATGCTGTATTCTCGTTCATATGCTCGACCGATCCATTGGAAACACATCATTCCGCAATGGCATCCGAGCAATACAGATGGAATCTTTTTGAAAATTTATATCAACGCAATATCCCTAAATTGACTGAAATGGGGATAGAGTCAGGGGATATAATTGTCGGAACCGACGGGTATCAGACATTCGCACGCGTGTTTTATCGGATAAAACATGCTCCCGTTATCCACCTGGTTATCCAACATCTCACCAATAAATATTCAGCATAAGCGCGATTATAAACTTTTTTTCGCCGGAATGTAATTTTCGGCAGACAATTGCGTCTTTTATAGCGAGGCTTCCTATCGGAGCGTACTTGCTATGATACATCTTAAAGACGTAAATAAAACCTACCCCGGGGCGGTGCCCCTGCACGTGCTCAAGGATATCAACCTTGATATCGCCCACGGCGAGCTGGTGGCCATCATGGGCGCTTCCGGCTCCGGAAAGAGCACACTGCTGAATATCCTCGGCATTCTCGACAGCTACGACACCGGAGAATATGTTCTCGACGGCATTCTGGTGCGCGACCTCGGCGAGAACCGCGCCGCCGACCTGCGCAACCGCAAGATAGGTTTCGTTTTCCAGTCGTTCAATCTCATAGGCTACAAGAACGCCCTCGAGAATGTGGCTCTGCCGCTGTTCTACCAAGGCATAGGGCGCAAACGGCGCAATGCTATGGCCATGGAACAGCTCGAGCGCCTCGGCCTCGCCGACCGCGCCCACCACCTGCCCGGCGAGCTTTCCGGAGGCCAGAAACAGCGAGTGGCCATTGCCCGCGCACTGGTGACAAATCCTGCCATCATCCTCGCCGACGAACCCACCGGCGCCCTGGACTCCTCGACATCGAAGGAGGTTATGGAGGTGTTCCGGCAACTAAACGCCGAAGGCATGACCACGGTGATTGTTACACACGACCCCGCCGTAGGAGCCGCCACGAACCGAATCGTGCGAATTGTCGACGGCAGAATTGTCGACTCCGATGCTTGACCTCTTCCGCGAAATCGGCCAGACCATGCGCAGCAACCGCCTGCGCACCATCCTCACAGGAATCTCGGTGAGCTGGGGTGTGTTCATGCTCATCCTGCTGCTCGGCCTGGCAAAAGGCCTTGTGAACGCCTTCGAGGCAAACCAGACATCCGAAAGCATGGGCAAAATCAACGTGTGGAACGGTATCACTTCCAGACCCTGGAGGGGATACTCCGATGGCCGCTACATACGCCAGCGCAACTCCGACCTGCAGCCGGTGGTGGAAAACAGCCATGGCCTCATAGCCTCCGGCAGCGCTTTCGCCACAAACGACACCGCAAAAATACACGGCCCGGCCGACTTTGTATCCGGCGGCTTCATGGCTGTATATCCGGCGGCCATCGAGTATGAGGGAATCGACATGCAGAGCGGTCACTTCATCAACGACCTCGACATGGAGCTGCGCCGCCGCTCGATAGTGATTTCGGCACGCACAGCACGCCTTCTGTTCGGCAGCGAAGACAATGCCCTGGGCAAAAAAGTGTCGGCAATGGGTCTGGCGTGGACGGTTACCGGAATATTCAGCCACAACTGGCGCAACACGTCCTATGTACCGTACTCCACATATGCATCCATAACCGGCGGCGACGACTTCGTGTATCAGCTGCAGTTAGAGCTGGCCGACAATGTGGCCACCGAGGAACAGGCCGATGCCGCCGAGCAGAGTCTGCGCCGCACCATGGCCGCCCGCCACAACTTCGACCCCGACGACAGCAATGCCTTGTGGATGTGGAATTCATTCAAGTCATATCTCACCAACAAGGAGGTGAACAACTATCTCGTGCTGGCCGTATGGGTGCTGGGACTGCTCACACTGCTCACTGGCATAGTGGGCGTGAGCAATATAATGTTCGTGTCGGTGCGCGAGCGCACTCACGAGATAGGCATCCGCCGTGCCATTGGCGCGCGCCCTCGCTCGATTCTGGTGCAGGTTCTGTGCGAAAGCGTGGCCATCACCGCTCTGTTCGGCTATATAGGGGTGTTTTCAGGCATGATAATCCTTCAGTTAGCTGATGCCAACATCGGCGACAAAAATGTGATAAACAATCCCACCGTGGATATCAGTCTGGCCATGCAGGTAACCGTGGCGCTTATTGTCGCCGGCGCACTGGCAGGGCTTTTCCCGGCCCTCAAGGCCATAAAAGTAAAACCCGTGGAGGCACTCCGCGACGAATGAGCCATGAAAGTCACATTCTTCGACCTTGAAAACTGGCGCGAGATAGCCGCCACCCTCGGCCGCAACAAAACGCGCACCTTCCTCACCGCCTTCGGCATTTTCTGGGGCACGGCCATGCTGGCACTGCTCTGGGGTGCCTCGCGGGGATTCGAAGGCATAGTCAGCCGCCAGTTCGCAGGCCTGGCCACAAACATGGGAGGCGTATCGCCCGGCACGCGCAGCATTTCCTACCGGGGCTTCAACAAAGGCAGCTCATGGAACATGAACGTGGCCGACATCGCCGCCATCCGCCGCACCGCCCCTGCTATAGAATATTCCACCGAACTCGGCTTCGCCAATGCCCGCGCCATCAATGGCCAATACAGCAAGAATGTGCGCATAATAGGAGTCGAGGCCGAGTACAATCTCATAACCTCGCCTGTGCTCTACGGCGGACGTCTGCTCAACGACTCCGACGTGGCCGGCTCGCGCAAAGTGTGCCTCATAGGCAACAACCTCGCCAACGAGCTGTTCCCCGACGAAGACCCCGTGGGGCGCTCGGTAACCATCAGCGGAATCCGTTTCCTGATAATCGGACGTGCCGGCCAGCTCGGAGAAGTGAGCATCGGCGGCCGCCTCGACGAGAGCATACTGATGCCGGCAAGCACTCTGCGCCGCGCCTTCAATCAGGGCAACAACGTATTCTTCTTCCTGTACACGGCACCTAGAGGCCATAAGCCTTCCGACAACAAGGAGGCCATCCGCAGGGTACTGTCGTCGACCCATGTGATATCCCCCGACGACGAGAACGCATATGACTTCATGGACGTGAGCGATATGTTCGACATGGTGAACAAGCTTTTCATGGGCATATCGCTGGTTGCCCTTTTCATCGGCGGCAGCTCGCTGATGGCCGGAGTGATAGGCGTGGGCAACATAATGTGGATTATCGTGCGCGAACGCACCCATGAATTCGGCGTCCGCCGCGCTTTGGGAGCACGCCCGGCCGACATAACCATGCAGGTGCTCAGCGAGAGCGTCGTGCTCACTCTTGTGGCGGGTACCGCCGGCGTGTGTTTCGCGGCGGCCATTCTTGCCGCGGTGGAACACGCCACCGCCAAGCCCATGCTGCCGCCGGCAGGATTCCAGCTCAGTTTCGGCGTGGCCATGACCATCGTGTTCATGTTCCTTGTGCTGGGAAGTGCCGCCGGCACTCTTCCAGCAGTAAAAGCTATGAAAATAAAACCTATAGAAGCTATCCGAGAAAAATGAAAAAATTCTTCCGCACTTCCCTGTGGATTCTGCTGGCGCTGCTCGCGGCGGGCACTTTCTTCTTCCTTTGGCAAAATTCCCGTCCGCGCCACGACAGATACGAGAGCGTTGTTCCCGCTTTCGACACCATAGAGCGCACCACTGTGCTCACCGGCACCATCGAGCCTCGCGACGAAATTCAGATCAAGCCCCAGATATCCGGCATAATCGCGGAAATCGCCGTCGAGCCCGGCGACCAGGTGCGCACCGGCGACATAATAGCCCGAATCAAGGTTGTGCCCGAGGCTTCGCAGCTAAGCTCCGCCCAGAACCGCCTGAGCGTGGCCACCATAGAACTTGACGAGAAAGAAACCGCCTTCAGGCGCGACAGCGTGCTATACCACCGGCAGGTTATTTCCCGCCAGGAATTCGAGACATCGCTCAACGCCCGTGCCCGTGCCCTCGAAGAAGTGGCTGCCGCCACCGATGCCCTCGCCATCGTGCGCGAGGGTGTGAGCCGCTACAACGCAACCGAGAGCAACACCATGGTTCGCGCCACCGTCGACGGCCTGGTGCTTGATGTGCCGGTGCAGGTGGGCAGCTCGGTAATCCAGGCCAATACCCTCAACGACGGCACCACAGTGGCGGTAATAGCCGACATGTCAGACCTCATTTTCCGTGGAAAGGTCGACGAGACCGAGGTGGGCATGCTTCGCGCCGGCATGCCTCTCACAATCACCGTGGGAGCAATCCCGGAACTCGAGGCACACTCGCAGATAGAATACATAGCCCCCAAAGGCGACAACAGCAGCGGCGCAAATACATTTGAAATCAAGGCCGCTATCCCTGCCGAGAATACCGCCGGCATGCGCTCGGGCTACAGCGCCAACGCCACCATAGCCCTGGCATCATCGGGACGCGTGCTCACACTTCCCGAAGGGGTGATAGAGTTTGCCGGCGACAGCGCCTTTGTGCAAATTCTCGTCGACAGCCTCGCCGAACCGCGGAAATACCGCCGCCAGGCTGTGACAACCGGCCTCAGCGACGGCATAAATATAGAAATCACCGCAGGCATCGACAGCACGGTCATAGTCCGCGGCAAGAAAACAGTCGAATGACAATGATACGCCGACTCCTTACAATAGCAGCCATTGCAGCGGCAGCCGCCACAGCGCAGGCCAGGGAATGGTCGCTGCAGGAATGCGTGGACTATGCCGTGGCAAACAACATTGATGTGCGCTCACGCGCACTGGAAGTGAGCAGCGCACGCCTTGACCTCGACGACGCCCGCAACCGCTTCATGCCAACGGCCTCGGGATATGCCGGCCAGAACTTCAACTTCGGCCGCGGCCTCACCGCCGACAACACCTACGCCAACCGCAACACATCGTCGTTCTCCGCCGGACTCAATGTCAACATACCCGTGTTCCAGGGACTGGGCGCCGTGCGCCGTCTAAGCTACGCCAAAGCCAATCTCGCCGCCATGCTCGAGCAAGCCGAAGCTGCCAAGGACGATGTAACCCTGAATGTGCTGAGCGCCTACCTGCAGGCACTCTACTCCGCCGAACTGAGCGCCGTTGCCCGCGAACGACGCAATATAAGCGCCCGGGAACTCGACCGCACCCGGATTCTGGTGGAACAGGGCCGGCTGCCCGAACTCGACCTGGCATCGGCGCGCTCGCAGCTCGCGCAGGACGAACTCGGTGCCGTAACAGCCGCCGGCGACAGCGCCCTTGCATTGCTCGACCTCGCCCAGATTCTCAATCTCGATTCCACCGACGGTTTCGCAATAGCCGCCCTCACCGACAGCCTGCCGCCACTGATGAGTGTCGACGATGTATTTGCATCGGCACTCGCCGGCAACCACGCGATGCGCGCCGCCGGACTGTCTCTCGAAGCTGCCGAAAAGAACGTGGCTGTGGCCCGCAGCGGCTACCTGCCCACATTAAGCATTAGTGCCGGAATAGGCAGCAACTACTACAACAGCAGCGGAATACCCAACGAAACTTTCGGCAGCCAGATGCGCCACAACTTCTCGCAGAGCATAGGCATCAACCTGTCGGTGCCGCTGTTCGATGCCTTCGGAACGCGCAACAGCGTGCGCAGGGCACGGCTTGCCGGCGAAAGCGCCCGCCTGAGAGTCGACGACACCCGCAACACCCTCTATAAAGCCATCTGCCAGGCACACAGCCAGGCCATGGCCGCATACCAGAAGCGCACGGCCGCAGCCGCCGCACTGGAGAGCGCCCGGGAGGCTTTCAGGGCTGTAAGCATCAAATACGAAAACGGAAGGGCCAACGCCACCGAACTCGAAAAGGCCAAAAGTGACTACATAACAGCCATGGCAGAAAGCGTGCGCGCACGCTACGAGTCGATTCTGCGCTCGCGAATCCTTCTTTTCTACAACGGCGACCGGTAAGCCGGCTACTGCGGCTTGCGGTATTTGTCGGGTTCGTCGTCGGTGTCGTTCACAATGCTCAGATATGAGTTGTAGCGGCTGGCCGCTATGCGGCAGTCATCGACAGCCGCGAGCACGGCGCAACCCGGTTCGTGGGTGTGCGTGCAGTTGCTGAAACGGCAGTTGTGCGACTCCTCGAATATTTCAGGAAAGAAATGCCCCACTTCGGCACGGTCGAAATCGACTGTGCCGAATCCGCGCACTCCCGGGGTATCGATTATGTTGCCACCTCCCGGCAGAGGATACATTTCCGAGAAAGTTGTGGTGTGCATGCCGGTGTCGTGGGCGTCGGAAATCTTCGCCGTGCGCAGCTGCAGCCCCGGCACAAGCGCGTTGATAAGGCTGCTCTTGCCAACCCCGGAATTTCCCGAGAAAAGGGTTGTCTTACCCGCCAGCAGCTGTCGCAGGCCATCGAGTCCCAGACCTGTCTTTGCCGACACTTCCGCCACCTGGTAACCGATTGAGCGGTAGAGGTAGGCCACCGCGTCGAGCAGCTCGCGGCTCTCGGCATCGTCGAGAAGGTCGGTTTTGTTTATGGCCAGTATCGCCGGCACACCATACGCGCGGGCGGTAGCCAGAAAGCGGTCGATGAATGTCGTCGACGTGGATGGATGAGCGAGAGTGACCACCAGCAGTGCGGCATCGACATTGGCGGCGATGATGGATGCGGCCTTTGAAAGATTGGAGGCGCGCCTGATAATGTAGTTGCGCCGAGGCTCTATGGCCGTTATCAACGCCACTCCGTCGGGTCCCGGTTCGTCGAACACCACCCGGTCGCCAACGGCAACCGGATTGGTGGTGCGTATGCCCTTGATTCTGAAATTGCCTTTGATGCGGCACGACACCTCTTCGCCGCCGTCGGTACGGACGGTATATGCCGAGCCGGTGTTGCGTATTACAGTACCTTTCATCAGAATGTGGCTCGGGAGCCTATGGTTACAGCCACGGCCGAAATGCTTCCGGTACCGGTTGTCGCGGTATAGCCCGCCGACGCCGTTGCGGCGAAAGCGGTAGTGAGCTGCCATGCCAGGGTGGCACGGACGCTGCCGGCAGCGCGCCAGTGCTTGCTATCGGCATCGTAGCGGGTGAGCGCGGCAACACCGCCCTGGAGTTCGGCTTCGAATGCCAGACTTCTTGCGGGAAGCTGCCAGTGGCCGGTAAAGCCCATGGTGAGCAGTCCGCCGCGGCTCGGGCGCTTCAGAGTGGCGGCATTGCGCGCCATGGCCAGAATGCCTGCACGGGCGCTCACGCCCCAGTGGCGGGCAAAGGGCAGCACTCCGCGCACCGATGTGGCGAAGCCCGATTTATAATTGTCGTCCAGTGGTATAAGTACGGTTGATTCAACGTCGATTGCCGGAGCGAACACGGCATCGGCTCCGGAGGGGTGGCACTTGCGGCCGAAGATAAGGTCGGAGAGCATGCCGCCGGCCTGCGCGGAAATTATGCCTATGGCCGCACCGGCAGCCACATCACCACCGTAGTGCCTGCCTTTCCACACTCTGGATGTTCCAAGTCCGGAGGCCAGCACGTGTGCGCCCATCCCCACCCAGGGAGTCGTACGGTAGAACTCGCGCGAAAGCACCGAGGAAGCCGCAAAGGCCCACGACGCATGCCGCGACGGGAAAGAACGGTCGTCGCTGCCATCGGGGCGCCATTCATGAACGGTATGTTTGAATGTTTCGGTAATACCGGCATTGAGTGCCAGCGAAATACCGGCATCGGTCACTGCCGGCCACAGGCTCAGGCGGCATGCGGTGCTGTCCGATGGTTCTGCCGCCGTGGCCACAAGGGCGGTCGCGGCAGCGAGAGTAAGGAATAGACGACGAAGTTTCATAGTTTTTTACTGTATTTCCCCTTAGTTGTCGGCCAGGGCTTTATAAACTGTACTGAAAAGTGTGGGACGAATATTGAGTCCGTTGAAAACGGGTGTCTCGCGGGTTGGGTAAACGCGGTTGGTCAGGAAAACAAAAATCAATTCTTTTTCAGGATCGACCCAGAAACAGGTGCCTGTGAACCCGAGGTGCCCGAATACCGAAGCTCCGGCTTCCTCACACGTGGGGGAATAGTCGGGATTGGCCATGTCAGGTTTGTCGAATCCCAGACCACGGCGGCATGTAGGACTCTTGGCTGTGGTGAACAGGTCGGCGGTGTTTGCGGATAGCACACGCACATCGCCGTAGGTGCCTCCGTTGAGCAGCATCTGGCATATCTTGGCGATATCGCCGGCAGTGCCGAAAAGACCGGCATTGCCCTGCACGCCACCGGAGAAACTGGCGGTCTCGTCGTGCACGTAGCCGTGCACCACCTGACGGCGCAGGAAAGTATCGTTCTCTGTAGGCGCTATCTCGCTTCGCGGTATGCGTTCAAGAGGGCGGTATCCGGTGCGGTATGCACCGATGGGACCGAAGATTTCGTCCCGGACAAACTGCTGGTGTGGCCGGCCCGTGAGCCGCTGCTCGATGTCCATGAGCAAGCAGAAGTTGAGGCAGGAGTACGTGTAGTTCCGGTTCTTTCGCAGCGGGATATCATAGATGCGCCGCATCACGGTGTCATATGCGGCCTTTCCGGCAAAGATACCCCGGGCGATTTCTGTGGGAAAGCTGTCGCTGCGGCTGGTGGATATGATATCGGACCGCATTCGGGCGGAATTGTGGCCGTAGGTGTTGCGTGCCACACGAATGCCGTGGCTGGCATCGCGGCGGCGGGAGAACAGTTTGCCGGTATATGAACAGGTGTCGATCATCAAATTGTACATGTTCAGTGCCGGCGGCATGCCCGACTCGTGGTACAGCAGCTGGCGCACGGTGATGGTGCGTTTTCCGGGGTCGCTT
>ERZ778503.1902-NODE-1902-length-12787-cov-5.998115_pt1 | contig 12787 bp, 9 predicted proteins | sample MGYA00510047_ERZ778503 | MGnify/ENA primary metagenome ERZ778503 (study PRJEB29527, sample SAMN07138965) | mouse gut metagenome | material: feces | host: mouse | place: China:Nanjing | collected 2016-01-25 ... | reverse complement strand
CCGTTACCTCATACAGTTGCATATCACAATTTCCTCATATCCTGCGACGGCTCATTCATCCCTGACAACAACAGTCACTTATGCTGTAACAATGCCCGACAGGAAAAATTCTTAGTCCCTGTATTTTTCGATGCAGACATTGAGCAAAACATTGAATACACACCATCAGGAGAAGCAAAAGCCGCCGACAAAGCCAGACAAAAGTCAAATATAACAGTGGCAATCTCTGCCGCAAAACTTAACTGTAAGCCTCTCCGGGAAATCCGACGGATATGGTATTGTCTCCGTCATATTGATCTTGATACAATCATTAGTGCCGTCAATGACCGCAGGACAAAGATTATTCTTATTATGAAACACTGCAAGGACAGCAATCTGTTGAATAAATATACCATATACCCCTACAAATGGGAACTGTTATTATCTTATTCATGGTTTCATAGCTATTATAAAAAACATTACGACAATAAGTGAAAAACATCCACATCACAATCATCCGTAATTATGCAATAAATTCACTACAATTAGGTATTTTGAGATTGGAAATTAGTGATTAATTTTGCAGTCGGTAAATTACGCATTGACTATGAGACTATCGCAGCTCACCACCGGAGAGACCGGCGTCATTATAAAGATATTAGGCCACGGAGCATTTCGCAAACGCATGATCGAGATGGGATTTGTGCGCGGACAGGACATCAAGGTACTGATGGCCGCCCCGCTCAAAGACCCCGTCAAATATGAAATTATGGGTTATGAAGTGTCACTGCGCCGTGCCGAAGCCGACCTCGTGGAAGTGGAACCCACCGTCGACGGCCTGCCCCACGAATCCGTGGCCCACACCAACACCGTGGACGACACATGCGAACAGGTCACTGCCATACGCCACGAGAGACACAAGGTAATCAACATCGCCCTTATCGGCAACCCCAACTGCGGCAAGACATCGCTCTTCAACGTAGCCTCGGGCGCACGCGAGCACGTAGGCAATTACAGCGGCGTGACGGTCGACGCAAAGAAAGGCTCATTCACCCACAACGGCTACCGATTCAACATCGTCGACCTTCCCGGCACCTACTCTCTCGCCTCCTATTCGCCCGAAGAGCTGTATGTCCGACGCTATCTGCGCGACGAGACCCCCGACGTAATCATCAACGTGGTTGACGGCTCCAATCTCGAGCGCAACCTCTACCTCACCACCGAGCTTATCGACATGGACCGCTCCATGGTGATAGCCCTCAACATGTATGACGAGCTGGAGCGCGACGGAACACAGCTCGACTACCGCACTCTCGGCGAGATGATAGGAGTGCCCATAATCCCGACCGCAGCCAAGAGCGGCCGCGGCATCAACGAACTGTTTGACACCGTGATACGCATCTATGAAGGCACCGAGCCCTCGGTACGCCACGTACACGTATCGCTCGGCTCACAGCTCGAAAAAGCACTCTCAGGCATCAAGGACGAACTCAAATCACACCCCTCCGTAGAGCGTCAGTTCTCACCGCGCTATCTTGCCATAAAGCTCCTCGAAGGTGATGCCGAAGTGCAGCATCAGGTGCTCTCGCTCCCCGACGCCGAACACTTGCTGAAGATGCGCAACAAAAGCGTCGAGGAATTCAAGCGTGTCAACCCCACCCTCGACATCACATCGGCCATCGCCGACGAAAAATACGGATTCATAGCCGGCGCGCTCGCCGAGACAATGGTCAAAGAAGAGAAAGCCGGCTACAGCTCCACCCACATCATCGACACCATCGTCACCAACAAACTGTTTGGTTTCCCGATATTCCTGGCCATAATGACCTTCATCTTCTGGGCCACATTCTACATCGGTTCATTCCCGATGGAATGGATCGAATCACTGGTAAGCTGGCTCGGAGACCTCTCACGCGAATATCTGCCAGACGGATGGATCAAAGACCTCCTGGCCGACGGCATCATAGGAGGCGTAGGCGGCGTCATCGTATTCCTGCCCAACATCCTCATCCTCTATGCATGCATCTCGTTCATGGAAGACTCCGGCTACATGGCCCGAGCCGCCTTCATCATGGACAGACTCATGCACCGACTGGGTCTGCACGGCAAGTCATTCATACCGCTCGTAATGGGATTTGGCTGCACCGTACCCTCCATAATGGCCACACGCTCCATCGAAAGCCGTTCGAGCCGACTCATCACCATACTCATCAACCCCTTTGTGAGCTGCTCGGCCCGACTCCCCATCTACGTGCTGCTCATCGGCACATTCTTCCCCTCGCATGCCACACTTGTATTTCTGAGCATCTATCTCTTCGGCATATTTGTGGCCGGACTCACTGCCAGACTCCTGCGCCGCTTCTGGTTTGGTGAAGACGAGACCCCTTTTGTGATGGAACTCCCCCCCTACCGCGTGCCCACCTTCAAAGCCACCATGCGCCACATGTGGGGCAAAGGCGAACAATATCTGCGCAAAATGGGCGGCATAATCCTCGTGGCAAGCATCTTCGTATGGGTGCTCAACTACTTCCCGCGCCACGAACAACCCTCACCCGCAGCCATGGAGCAGACCGTGACACCGGCCGACGACTCGGCCATCGACCCCTCGTCCGACTCCTACCTGCAGATGGTGGGCAAAGCACTCAACCCGCTCATGGAACCGCTCGGCTTTCACTGGCGTGCGACAGTGGCAGCCATAGCCGGCGTCCCCGCCAAAGAAATTGTAGTATCAACGCTCGGAGTACTCTACACGGGCGACGAAGAAGCAGAGGACAGCACCCTCTCGACACGTCTCACGGAGACAAACCCCGTCACCGGCCGTCCCGACTTCACCCCGGCCATGGCACTGAGCTTCATGATATTCATCCTCCTCTACTGTCCGTGCATAGCCACAGTCACAGCCGTTGTCCGAGAGACCGGCAATCCCCGCTACGGCCTCTTCACAATCATCTACAACACCCTCGTCGCCTGGCTCTTCGCCTTCATCGTCTACCGCATCGCACTCCTTGTGCTGTAATTTTTTTCAATTATTTCTCGGCGGTCCGAGGATTTCGAAGGTGTCGACATAGATTTCGGTGACCGTACGCTTGATGGCTGTGCGGTCCTCCCACGTGCGGTAACGCAGACGGCCTTCGACATACAGGCGTGTGCCCTTGCGTATGTAACGCTCGGCCATCTCGGCCGCCCCGTCCCACATTATAATATTGTGCCATTCGGTGCGGCCGGGACGTTCGGTGCCGTCCGGAAGCCTGACAGGCCGCTCGTCAGTGGCAAGCGGAAACGAGGCTATCGGACGAGTCTCCACATAACGTATTTCCGGGTCACGCCCTACGTTGCCAAGAAGTATTACCTTATTTACGCTCATAGATGTCGGTTGGATTTATGCAAAATTAGCGAATTTAAGTCATATTTCTAAACATCTGTTTGTATTTGTGTGTTGATAAAGTAAATTTTTGCACGTATGAAATCTTTATTATCTCTCGTACCGCTCTTTGAACTGCTTGCCGTCGGTTCGATAGTAGTGTCATGCAGCAACAGTGAAGCACGTTTCGCCAAAGAGATTCCCGGCACATGGCAGGGAACACCCGAGACTTTTTCGGACAATTCGGCCATCACAGCCACTATCATAGACACCTATGAGTTTCTACCAGCCGCCATGACCGCCAACGAGACTCTGTCGGGGTCTGTCACTGTCACAGGCATGGTCAACACCACCACACAGATAGTCGGTGACAGCGCGCTCATAGAGCCGCTCAGTCTCTCGGCCTCGGCCCGCACGTCAATATCGGGCACATGGACTGTGGTTGATGACGATGAGATAGCCCTGTCGCTCGACCCTCAGTCGCTCGTGGTGGAGGTTGACCCTGACGCTGTAGTGGCCAACAACAATCCTCTGGCCCTGTCGTCACCCGCTGTCGACTCCATACGCCCTGACCTGTGCAAGACTATCGAGCACGGCATACGTGTGGCCCTCACTGCCCGATATGCATCCATGCGCCACATGGATGACGTGAAGGTCAAAGGCGCGCTTCTGAAATATGAGTACAACCATGAGGATTTCGTATTGACCAAGCAGACCGAATAGGCTGTTTACATATGCTAAAATTGACTCCGACCGACACGTAGTCTCGGAAAATATAATTATCTTTGCCTTTCCAAACCATTCTCATGAAGATGTACAGGAAAGGCAAACTTTATTTCCGCTACGGCACTATGGGATCGGCCAAGACGGCCCTCCTCCTTACCACCGCATATAACTTTGAGGAACGTGGCATGCGCTATGTGTGCTTCAAACCCGTCGTCGACACACGCGAATCGACCAACGTGATACGCTCGCGCATAGGCATCGAGCGTGAATGTCGATGGATATATCACGACACCGATCTCTATGAGATGGCGCGTCAGATGTGTGAGGAGGACAAAGCCGTGACTGACTGGATACTCGTTGACGAGGCCCAGTTTCTCACCGCCGATCAGGTCGACCAGTTGGCACGCGTGGTGGACGACTTCGGAAGCAACGTCATATGCTACGGACTGCGCACCGACTTCCGCAGCAACCTGTTTGAAGGCTCGCGCCGCCTCTTCGAGATAGCCGACACTATCGATGAGATAAAATCGACCTGCACCTGCGGACGCAAGACCATAATCAATGCCCGCATAGGCAGCAACGGTGACTTTGTCGAGGAGGGTGCGCAGGTGGAGATAGGAGGCGACGACCGCTACATGGCCGTGTGCCGCAAATGCTGGCGCAACAAACGCATCGAGCAAAGCTACCGCTCGGCTTTGCCGTTTGATCTCCCGTTGCCGGTCGGCGATATGGAAGATTAAACCATCGCGCAGCATGAATTGTCTATATTGAAAGGGGGCTCTCTTAACTCCCCCTTTTGAATATCTAAAGTTATGAAACGTATATCCATTCTCTCACTCCTGTGGCTGCTGATGTGCATCCCGGCGATGAGAGCGCAGTCATCACCCACAGTAAGTCTTGTCGACGAGACTCTTACCTATGACGTAATATACAAGTGGGGGTTTATCAACAAAGTGGCCGGATATGCCACCATGAGTCTGCGCAACGACGGAGACTGCTACAAGGCATCGGTATTTGCCGAAAACGCGCCGTGGGCCAACAGTATATATATGTTGCGCGACACGCTCTACTCCACTATGACCAAAGAGGGGCTGTATCCTCTTAAATACACCTATATAGCCCATGAGGCCGGTAAATACAAGAAGGACATAGTGACGTTTCACCATTCGGGCAATACCTTTACAGCCGAAGCTGTACGCTACAAGCGAGCCTCGGCCGGAGCTCCGCTCTCGACCTCGACAATCAATCTCGAGGCCCAGGGCATGACGGTCGACATGCTCAGCGCGTTTTTCTATCTGCGCACACTCGACTTTCCTTCGATGAGCAAAGGCCACAGCGTGACAGTCAACATATTCTCCGGCTCCAAGAAGGAACTGCTCACCATCACCTATATGGGACGGCAAACCGTGCAGCTCAACGGTGAAAACCTCCCGGCGTTTTACATCAACTTCAATTTCACCCGCCACGGCAAGGTGTCATCGGCCCCCATCGAAGGATGGATTTCAGCCGACGACCGACGCATACCTCTCAAAGTGGAAGGCCAACTGCCCGTAGGTAAAGTGCGCGCACTCTATACCGGTCCCAATCCATGAGAAAAGTATTCAAGATAGCCGTGACAGGCGATGTCCACGGCATGCTCTATCCCTATGATTTCACGACTCTCTCACCCGCTCCAGGCTCGCTGGCGCGGGTGTCGGCTTATGTGAAAGACCTGAGGTCACGTCTTGGCGAAGACCGCGTGGTGCTGCTCGACAACGGCGACATACTGCAAGGCCAGCCGCCGGTCTATTTCTATAATTTTATCGAGACCGGAGTGACTCATCCCGTGGCACGCATGCTGAAACGTATGGGTTACGACGCTCAGACTATAGGCAACCATGACATAGAGACCGGCCATCCGGTCTATGACCGCTATCGTGACGACCTGTCTCCCATACCGCTGCTCGGAGCCAATGTGAAGGACACTGCCACAGGCGAGCCCTATTTCAGACCCTATGCCGTCATCGAGCGCGACGGTGTGAGATTTGCCGTGCTCGGACTGCTCACCCCGGCCATACCGGCATGGCTGCCTGAGGAACTGTGGTCGGGCATGGAGGTGACCGACATGGTGGAGAGCGCACGCCGATGGGTGGAGCACATACGCCGTCATGAGCGGCCAGACATGGTGATAGGACTCTTCCACTCAGGCTATGAAAGCACTCATCTGACAGGCAAATGGCTCGAAAACGCCTCGGGACTTGTGGCTCGCGAAGTCGAGGGCATCGACCTCATATTCATGGGCCACGACCATCTGAGGGCTGTGCGCCGCGAGTCGACGGGAATACTGCTGCTCAACCCCGGCGCGCACGCCCGTCTTGTGGCCGAAGCCACAGTCACGGCCGATGTGGCCCCCGACGGCCGTGTGGCCATACTCGACGTCGAGGGCGACCTCGTGCGGCTCGACAGCTATGCCCCCGACCCCACATTCATGGCCGAGTTTGAACCGGAACGCACACACACGCTCCAATTGGTCGGACAGGTAATCGGAGAGGCCTCCGGCGAATTTTCGGGACGCGATGTCTATTTCGGACCATCGGCCTTCATGCAACTCATACACACCCTCCAGCTTGAAGTGTCGGGAGCCGACATCTCGCTGGCGTCACCCACCTCGTTTGACGCCACTCTCCATGAAGGACCGCTGCGCATCAGCGACATGTTCACACTCTACCGTTACGAAAATCAATTGTGCACACTCTCGCTGACAGGTCGCGAGATTAAAAATCATCTCGAGATGAGCTACAATCTGTGGACAGCCGTAATGCAGTCGCCCGACGATCCGCTGCTGAAATTCTCGACCGGCAACCATATCAAAGGCGACTACACCTTTCTCATCAATCCATCCTACAACTTCGATTCGGCCTACGGTATAATCTATGAAGTCGATGTCACTCAAATGCAAGGCAACAAGATACATATCATTTCGATGGCCGACGGCTCACCGTTTGACCTTGACAAGACCTACAGCGTGGCAGTCAACGCCTACCGGGCCAACGGCGGAGGCGAACTACTCACACGCGGAGCCGGCATACCGTCCGACCAACTGAAAAGCCGCATCATACACACCACCCCGCTCGACCTGCGCTACTATCTGATGGAAGCAATCAAGCGCAAAGGCACAATAAGCCCGACCGTGACCCCCAACTGGAAATTTGTACCCGAGCACCTCACGGCCAAGGCCATTATCCGTGACAGGGAAAGACTGTTTCATCAACAAGACACCCGCCAGGATTAGTGTCATAGTGCATTAGTACACTATTACACTATGACACACCGCAGCATCATTTCACCCCTCACATCCTAAGCCCCATATAAGCGTGACATAATCCATTAAAAATCCATTTTTGCATAAAAATTTCAGTCTTTCATTTAAATATTTAAGTTTTTAGCGCATCTCACATCAAAAAAATCACTATTTTTACATCTAATTTTTAAAAAATTAATATTAATGAAAGTCTTAAAATTCGGAGGCTCCTCAGTGGGGAGCGTCATTGGGATCAAGAATCTCAAAGAAATAGCCCAAGGGTGCGACAAGCCTGTGGTGGTAGTGGTCAGTGCCCTTGGCGGGGTCACTGATATGCTCATCTCCACGGCCGTCACAGCCGCCGCGGGCGATGAGACTTTCCGCGAAGGCATGGCCGGCCTCACACTGCGCCACCATAATATAATAGACGAAGTCATCACCGACGACCCCGCGTCGCTCAAGGCCAGCGTAGACACACTGCTCGACGAGCTGGCCTCGATATATCACGGACTCTTCCTCATACGCGACCTGAGCCCCAAGACACAGGCCCTCATCGTGAGCTATGGCGAGCGTCTGAGCTCGCTGATAGTCAACCGTCTGGTCAAAGGCTCGGTGCTGCACGACTCGCGCAGCTTCATACGCACCGAAGTCAAGCACCACAAGAGTCTGCTGGCCACCGAACTGACCAACCAACTTGTACGCGCCGAATTTTCAGGTCCGGAATATGAAGGACACATACACATCGTGCCCGGCTTCATCTCGAGCGACGCCGTCACAGGCGAAGTCACCAACCTCGGGCGCGGAGGCAGCGACTACACAGCCTCAATCATAGCGGCCGCCCTTGACGCCGAAGTGCTGGAGATATGGACCGACGTCGACGGCTTCATGACCGCCGACCCGCGTGTCATCCCCACAGCCTACACCATCAACTCGCTGAGCTATGTCGAGGCGATGGAGCTCTGCAACTTCGGAGCCAAAGTGGTGTATCCTCCCACTATCTACCCGGTGTGTGTCAAAAACATACCAATACTCGTCAAAAACACCTTCCGTCCCGAGGCTCCCGGCTCAGTGATACGCAACGTCATCGAAGATGACCGCAAACCGATCAAGGGCATATCGAGCATCAACGGCACATCGCTCATCACTGTTGCCGGACTGTCGATGGTCGGCGTCATCGGTGTGAACCGACGCATATTCACGGCTCTGGCCGACAATGGCATCTCGGTGTTCATGGTGAGTCAGGCTTCATCGGAAAACTCCACCTCGGTAGGCGTGCGCGACGAGGATGCAGCCGAAGCCGTGCGCGTGCTTGACAACGAGTTTGCCAAGGAAATCAGCACCGGCGCGATGTTTCCCATGCATGCCGAGAGCGGCCTCTCCACGGTGGCCATCGTGGGCGAGAACATGAAGCACACCCCGGGCATCGCCGGAAAGCTCTTCGGCGCGCTGGGCCGAAGCGGCATCAGTGTCATAGCATGCGCGCAAGGCGCGAGCGAGACCAACATCTCGTTTGTGGTCAACGGACAGTCGCTACGCAAGTCGCTCAATGTGCTCCATGACTCGTTTTTCCTCAGCGAATACAAGGAGGTCAACCTCTTTATATGCGGCGTCGGCACTGTCGGCGGCATGCTCATCGAGCAGATACGCTCACAGAAGGAGGAGCTTATGCAGACCCACCGTCTGAAACTCAACGTCGTCGGCATCGCTTCAAGCAAGCGTCTCGTCCTTGACCGCGGCGGCATCGATCTGGCCAACTATCGCGAGGCACTCGAGACCGGCACACCATCGACTCCTGCCTCACTGCGCGACGAGATAGTGAAGATGAACATATTCAACAGCGTGTTTGTCGACTGCACGGCCTCAAAGGAGATCGCCGAACTCTATCAGACATTTCTCGACCACAACATATCGGTGGTAGCAGCCAACAAGGTGGCCGCTTCCAACTCCTACGAAAGCTATGCCCGGCTCAAGGAGACCGCTCTGCAGCGCGGAGTGAAATTTCTCTACGAGACCAACGTGGGAGCCGGCCTCCCCATCATCGGCACCATCAACGACCTGCGTTCGTCGGGCGACCGCATACTCCGCATCGAAGCTGTGCTCAGCGGCACACTCAACTTCATATTCAATGCCCTGTCGGCCGACACACCATTCTCCGAGACCGTACGTCTGGCCAAGGAGCTCGGCTACAGCGAGCCCGACCCGCGCATCGACCTCAGCGGTACCGACGTGATACGCAAACTTGTCATCCTTACCCGCGAGGGTGGCTACCGCGCCGAGCAGGACGAGGTGGAGCGCAATCTTTTTGTGCCCGACGATATCATGAACGGCTCAATCGAAGACTTCTGGCGTCGTCTGCCCGAACTCGACGCCGACTTCGAGGCTCGCCGCAAGGTGCTTGAAGCCGAGGGCAAACGCTGGCGTTTCGTGGCCCGCATGGAGATGGGACGCATGAGCGTAGGACTTGAGGCTGTCGATTCGCGCCACCCGTTCTACGGATTGGAAGGCTCCAACAATATCGTGCTGCTCACCACCGAACGCTACCGCGAATATCCGATGCTCATACAGGGCTACGGAGCCGGTGCGGCCGTTACCGCTGCCGGAGTCTTCGCCAACATCATATCTACAGCTAATACTTAGAGTTTAAAAAAGTTTAGAGAGTTTAGAGAGTTTAGAGGGTTTAAAGAGTTTAATTTCCCTCTCTTTTACACACTCCATACTATTTTATACACTCCATACTATTTTATACACTCCATACTATCCTATCCTCTCCACCCCATATACATAGAACTAATGAAACACCTTATAATACTCGGTGACGGCATGAGCGACCATCGGGTGGAACGGCTCGGCGGAAAGACTCCGCTGGAATATGCCGACACACCCAACTTTGACCGCCTTGCCTCGCAAGGACGTTCGGGATTGCTGACTACGGTCCCCGAAGGTTTCGCGCCGGGCAGCGAGGTGGCCAATACTGCCATACTCGGCTATGACCTCAATGAAGTATACGAGGGCCGCGGGCCGCTCGAGGCTGCGAGCATAGGCTATGACATGCAGCCCGGCGACATGGCCATGCGATGCAACATTCTCACTCTCTCTGCCGCCGGTGACATCACCAACCACCACGGCGGACATCTTACTACCGAGGAGGGGCGTGAACTCATCGAAATGCTCGACCGCGAGCTTGGCGACGACCGCGTAAGATTTATTCCGGGCATACAATACCGCCATCTGCTCGTCATACGCGGCGGCAACAAGCACATAATCACCACCCCGCCCCACGACCATCCCGGCGAAGCCTGGCGGCCGCTGCTCGTCAGACCGCTGCCCGACGCTCCGGCCTACGAGGAGGTGACGGAGGAAGGCCGCATGTCGGCTGCCGAGACAGCAGCTTTGATCAACAATCTCATAGAGCGGTCACAGGCTCTTCTCGCCTCTCATCCCGTCAACCTGCGCCACTCGCAGCAGGGACGCCCCATAGCCAACTCCATATGGCCCTGGAGCCCGGGTTACCGTCCCTCGATGCTTACGCTCAGTCAGATGTATCCGGCCATCAAGACAGGCTCGGTCATCACGGCGGTCGACCTCATCAGAGGCATCGGACGTTATGCCGGACTGCGCCCCATCGATGTGGAGGGAGCCACAGGTCTGGCCGACACCAATTATGAAGACAAATGCCGTGCCGCGCTTGAGTCACTGCGCAGCGATGACTTTGTGTTTCTGCACGTAGAGGCTACCGACGAGGCCGGCCACGACGGCGACATAGACCTCAAAGTCAAAGCCATCGAATATCTCGATCGACGCGTGGTCGGCCCGATACTCGACGAGGTGACCCGCACAGGCGAGCAGATAGCCATAGCCCTGCTGCCCGACCACGCCACCCCTGTGGAACTGCGTGTACACAAGGCTGAGCCCGTGCCTTTCACCATATGGCACCCCGGCATCACACCCGACAGCGTGACAGCCTACTCCGAGGCACAATGTGCCCGCGGAGCCTACGGCACTCTCCGGCTCATGGAGTTCATGCATGAGTTCATGAATCTGTAACAACACTGATGAAAATGAAATATTACAGCACCAACCATACATCGCCCGACGTGACACTGGCCGAGGCCGTGGTCAAGGGGCTCGCCCCCGACCGTGGCCTGTATATGCCCGAACGCATAGAGAGACTTCCGGCTGAGTTTTTTGACAACATCGACAGCATGTCGTTTCACGAGATGGCCTGCACGGTGGCCCGGGCTTTCTTCGGCGAGGATATACCCACCTCTGACCTTGACGCCATCGTATGCGACACTCTATCGTTTCCCACTCCGGTGGCCGAAGTCGAGCCGGGTATTTACAGTCTGGAACTGTTTCACGGCCCGACATTGGCCTTCAAGGATGTAGGTGCGCGCTTCATGGCCCGTCTGCTCCAATACTTCATAAGCCGGGGCAATGACCGCCGCAACGTCCATGTGCTTGTGGCCACGAGCGGCGATACAGGTTCGGCCGTAGCCAACGGTTTCCTTGGCGTGGATGGCATCAACGTCCATGTGCTCTATCCCAAGGGCAAAGTGAGTCCCATACAGGAATGTCAGTTTACCACGCTCGGACGCAACATCACAGCCATCGAGGTCGACGGAGTGTTTGATGACTGTCAGCGGCTGGTCAAGAGCGCGTTTCTCGATGCGGAGCTCAACGACCGTCTGCTCCTCACATCGGCCAACTCCATCAACGTGGCCCGCTTTCTCCCTCAGGCGTTCTATTATTTCAACGCATATGCCCAACTGAAAAAAGCCGGCAAGGCCGACAATCTTGTGGTGTGTGTGCCGAGCGGCAACTTCGGCAATATCACCGCCGGACTCATAGCCCACCGTATGGGTCTGCCCATACGCAGATTTATCGCTGCCAACAATGCCAACGATGTATTCTTTGATTATCTGCAGAGCGGGGTGTACACCCCTCGTCCGAGTGTCGCTACCATCGCCAATGCGATGGACGTGGGTGACCCGAGCAACTTTGCCCGCATTCTTGATCTCTACGGCAACGACCATTCGCGTATAGCCTCGCTCATCTCGGGTACTACCTATTCGGATGGTCTCATTGCCGAAACTATGGCCGACTGTCACCGCCGCACGGGCTATCTACTTGACCCACACGGAGCTGTGGGCTACCGTGCTCTGCGGCAGATGCTTTTGCCTGGCGAGACAGGAGTGTTTCTCGAGACTGCCCATCCGGCTAAATTCAAGGAGACCGTGGAGGCCCATACAGGCACAATGGTAGAGTTTCCCGACCGACTCAAGGCTTTCATGAAGGGTGCAAAACAGTCGGTGGAGATGAGTAAGGATTATGAAGCGTTCCGCTCATATCTGCTTGCACTTTAGGTAACAAGATGTCTTTCAGACATCTCCAATGATACAATCCTCGTGCCGTAAGCATCCTGAGCCTTCCAGGCTCAGGAT
>ERZ778503.1901-NODE-1901-length-12793-cov-9.313707_pt1 | contig 12793 bp, 10 predicted proteins | sample MGYA00510047_ERZ778503 | MGnify/ENA primary metagenome ERZ778503 (study PRJEB29527, sample SAMN07138965) | mouse gut metagenome | material: feces | host: mouse | place: China:Nanjing | collected 2016-01-25 ... | reverse complement strand
AAATGTATTTCCAATTGAGATACATCTTCTACTGAAGAAACGTTCTGCTTTATTTCTTTTCTTAGAAAATAGACAAAACAAACAAATAAAAGGATAAGAAGGATAAATTCTCCAATAACAACCATTTTTATTGAAGCATTTTTAAGAACTGTAAACCATGAATACCGAATAAAAGGTTCCACTTCAATTTCATTGGAAAGTCCGGCACAAATAGTACTAATCTTTTTATATTTAGGCAAAAACAAGGTAGAATCTCCACAGGTTAGTACATAGCTACTATCGACATGAACATGTATTTGTAATGCGTGCCTAGAAACAATATTAGCTTCAGACATCTTTTTACCCCATAAAGCTAAGAAAGCATCAGCATCAACCCCTTCTTTTGCTAAAACGGTATGATGCATTTTATTTTCAATATCTGAACTGACTATAATCTTATTTGTTTCAATCAAAATATCTTTTATTTTTTTACCTTCAGCACTGGTTACAGTACAATGCTCAAATTTCCTATCCGGTCCTATTTTATAGCCAGCCTCATACAATCCCAGTGCCTTATATTGTGCATTGAGTCCATCTTCTATTGCCTCCAATAAAGTTATTTCAGCTTTTCCTTTAAGTGTAACTTCTCCTGATGTATAAAGCATTCGTTCTAATGTAATTGCAAGAATTATCATTAAAATAAAAAAGAGTAAAGCCATTCGTCTGTCTGAATTCATAATCTACACCAATAACAAATTATTATAAATAGTTCTTATCATGTTTCTTTTTATATATTTCTCAGCCACAAAGATAACATTATTTAATTAATTAACGAATAAGCCAAACAATATCTATAGTGAGAGAAACAAAATTCTTGCAGTTTCAGCAGAGAATGCTCTGACGAAATATCATAATTAGCACTTTATTACAAACTATATGCACCACAATAACATATAAGCAGAAGCAATACAGATTTTCATAATGCCTGATTACTCGCATATTTGCTTAAGCTCCATATACTGTTCAGATTTCAAGCAAGAGAAACGCATACAGTATCCTATTTTTATGAATAAAAAAACGCTCCCTGTATAAATGGAAGCGTTGTCTTTATCATTTTAAAATTCACAATTTTCTGTGGTAATCCTACTACAAGCTTTTTATTTCTTCAATGGATAGTCCTGTAACTTGCGAAATGGTATCAAGTGGAATATTCAAAGATTTCATATTATGTACCATTTCTCTTTTTTCTTCCATACGACCTTCCATAAGTCCCTCGGCACGGCCCTCAGCATGACCCTCAGCACGACCCTCGGCACGACCTTCTGCACGACCTTCCGCACGACCTTCCGCACGTTCGGTATATATATTGTCACGTAGAATTACTATATTATCCAAATGACGATAATAAGCACTTAATTCTTCTTTAGTCATCTTATCCAGTTTCAGGCGTTGACGAGCCTCATCCAACCCCGGCGCTGTCGCACCATCAGGTATATCACCTGTATTCATATAATAAATCCATTCTTCCAACGGACTCCGGGCCACTTGATTGAAATCATTGACCTTCAGAATATAATATTCGGGATAAAGCTGACTGACACTATCTACTTTGAATGTCTGTTTCTGGAAAGGAGTTAATTCCAAAACATCTCCCTGATGGATTCCGCGGAATTCAGTTTTTCCATGATATACGATATCCTTTCCACTCCCTAAAGAGAAATATACAATATTGACACTATATACTTTCCTTACTTTGTCATACCCTTCCCCGCGGTTTATGTATTCGGTCACCAATTTAGAAGTGCCGAATAACATACGTTGGAAATACGCATACTCATTATTGTTTTGAACTTCAATCAAAATGAGTTCACCCTTTGAGTTTTCCGCAAGCATATCCACCCGATTATACTTGTCAAACTCGTCCTCTTGATTGCTTTCACTTTCCAACAGTTTCTGAATGACTATCTTTTCATTTAGAAGAGTGGTAAGAAAACCCTCGAGAACTGCAAAATTGGCTTTATTACGCAACAAGCGTTTCATTGCCCAATCGAAACGAATATAATTACTTGTCATAAGTTCGTCTCCTTTACCGTTTTCTTTTTTCATGCTGACAAAGGTAAGCAGAATAATGTTTGATTTCAAATAAAGTGCTCCATTTTTATGTATGGTCGTGTTTTAATATGAAAGTAACTTCTCCAACCAAGCTTTCACCTCCTCAGCAGTAGGATGAGTAGCCAATTCCAATAAAAAAGAAAAACAATATCCTATCAATAATAAGAATGTAATGTACTATCAATAATAACTATCGACAACAAAAAAACACATGTAGTTCCTATATGGAGATGGCTATTAAAATGGTGACGCTATCCCACCAACATAGTGACGGTATGTGCTCAGGATAGCGTCACTATCCCAGGCACATACCGTCACTATATTTATGCCAGATATTTCCGGACTATTTTCCCCTTAAAATCAACGTTGTGTAGGCAAAGTAAACTCCTGAGAATCGCAAATCATTCCGTTCTCGTCCGCCACTGCTACACGGAAAGTCACTTCACCGTCTTTCAGCTTCTCGCCCGCATGAATCGAGGCAGTGTAACGGATGCCTTCGCCCGGAAGGATTTCCTCTATCATCACCGAAGGAGAGATGCCGAGATGTTTCACCTTTCCGACCGTTTCTACGACAGGAACCACATTATATACGGGCTTCCGGCCTTCGTTCATAATTTCAAAGATTATCTTACTGTTCTCCCCTGCATCAATCACATGACTGCGGTTATCATCAATAAAACGAATCCTGCGCAATTTCAGTTGGGCAAGCGGGCGCTGAACCTGCTGCGGCTGCTTCTTGTATTTCTGAGCACGGACTTCACGCACTTCAGGAACATAAGCGTCATCTTCTATCGGGGCTTGTTTAGGTGCAGTCAACACGCCTCCGATAGCTGCTCCGGCAATAGTTCCTACAATATTTCCGATGGCAGAACCACGGTAACCGCCGCGCCAGCCACGATTATTATCTCCGATAAGCCCGCCTATCGAACTTCCCAGACTACCACCGATAGAAGCACCTGCCACGATAGCTCCCGGATTCCCCATACGCCCGGACGCACATCCGCTCAAAATCAAAGCGGAAAGCAAAATTACTGTTAGTTGTTTCTTCATGAGCCTCTCTATTTTTTTATCTTATTCTATCACCTTAAAACGGGCGAAACGCAATAATAGTTGCTTGTCACCCGCATTTTTGAAATGAATGGTGGCTTTTGCGTTATCTCCCGTTCCTTCCACTTTTATCACTTCTCCGAGTCCGAAACGCTCATGTTCTATCATTTGCCCGGCTTGTACACCTGCTACCGATGCCGAACCGGAAGATACTGCCTGATTTCCCCCACTGCTGCCTATCGCACTTACCTTCTTCAAGTTTCTCGGTACACTGGGAGCTATAATCTGCGCCTTCGGTCGTTCACGCTGTTCAGACGAAGATGTACTTCCGAAAGGTGTACGCGATGGAGAAGCAAAACGGGTAAATCCGCCTTCTATCTCTCTGCGGAAGCGTCCCGCACCTTCATCAACCGAACGGCTGACTCCCGATTCATGCGGCATCCGCAAGAAATTAATATCAATATCCCGCAAGAAACGGCTGGGACTTCCAAATTCCATCTTTCCGTAACGGAAACGGGTTTTGGCAAACGACAGATAACAATGTTCTTCCGCACGGGTAATGGCTACATAGAACAAGCGGCGTTCCTCTTCCAACGCACGTGGCGAATCTCCTACCATGCCGCTAGGGAACAGGTTTTCTTCCATACCAACCACAAACACGTTCTTAAATTCCAATCCCTTGGCGGAATGGACAGTCATCAAAGTGATCTTCTCCCCATCATCTGCCTTATCGGAATCTTGGTCGGTAAGTAACGAAATCTCCGAAAGGAAATCGGTTAGGGATATATTCGGATTGCCTTCTTCCTGCCGTAAAGCGCAGAAATCATTCATACCGTTTACCAACTCTTCTATGTTTTCCTTGCGGCTCAGATTCTCAGGAGAAGTGTCCTGGCAGACATCATTGATAATGCCGGATTGGCGGATTATATCTGTTCCTATCTCATAAGCGTTCTTATCCGCCTGGTCGGTAATAAAACCTTCTATCAGTTCACGGAAACCCTGAAGTTTGGTATGCATCCCTTTGTTGATATTCAAGCCATAGCTCAACGGTTCGCAAAACACTGCCCACAGGCTGACTCCATTATCGGTAGCTGCCGATATTATTTTGCCGACGGTAGTATCTCCAATGCCACGGGCAGGATAATTGATGATACGCTTGAACGCTTCTTCGTCATTCGGATTCACCACCAGACGAAAATAAGCAATAACGTCTTTTATCTCCTTTCGTTGGTAGAACGAAAGTCCGCCGTAAATCTTATAAGGCATCGTTCGCTTCCGAAGAGCTTCTTCAAAAATACGGCTTTGCGCGTTCGTACGATACAGGATAGCAAAATCAGCATAACCGTAGGAATGTTCGCGACGCAGTTCGGCTATCTTATTCGCCACAATATCACCCTCTTCCACATCGCTGTATGCCTGGAACACACCGATAGCTTCCCCTTTCTCTTTTTTGGAGAATACGGCTTTCCGTATCTGACGCTCATTCTTCTCAATCAGGCTGTTGGCAGCACAGACAATGGTCTGTGTGGAGCGGTAATTCTGCTCCAGTTTAAAGACTTTTGTATCAGGATAGATTTTCGTAAAATAAAGGATATTGTCAATATCCGCTCCACGGAAAGAATAGATGCTTTGTGCATCATCCCCTACGACACAAACACGCTGGTTCTCTTTGGTGAGTTGCAGAACGATGCTGTGTTGGGCATAGTTGGTATCCTGATATTCGTCTACGAGCACATAACGGAACTGCTCCCGATAGCGGGCAAGCACATCCGGAAAATCACGGAACAGAATGTAGGTATATACCAGCAAATCATCAAAATCCATAGCTCCCGCCTGGCGGCACCTTTCCCAATAGCGGGTATAGATGTCACGGATAGCGGGCATCTTAGCCGCCATATCGCCTTCATACGCTTCCTTATTGGCAGCATAGCCTGTAGGAGTGACCAGATGATTCTTAGCATTGGAGATGCGGGATTGCACAGTCCCCGGCTTATAGGTCTTTTCGTTAAGCCCCATTTCTTTGATGATGGAACGGAGCAGGCTCTTACTATCGGCAGTATCATAAATGGTAAACTGGGAAGTAAATCCGATATACTGCGCTTCGGCACGAAGGATTCGGGAGAATATGGAATGGAAAGTCCCCATCCACAAATAACGCGCCCGCTCCATACCCACCTGGCGGGCAATACGCTCTTTCATCTCACGCGCCGCCTTATTGGTAAAGGTCAGTGCGAGGATGTTCCACGGATTGTAACCGTTCTCAAGCAAATAGGCAATTTTATAAGTCAACACGCGCGTCTTTCCCGAACCTGCACCGGCTATCACCAGTGAAGGGCCGTCGTTGTAAGTCACTGCTGCACACTGACTTCTATTTAATTCCTCTATATAATTGGTATTCATAACAGCATTATAAAAACAATGAGTTTTTTAACAAACTCTTGGCGTTCAATTTTGTTCTCAATACAAAAGTATAACATTCATGCGAGAATGAAGGTATTTTTACGATTTTTCATCACTAACTATTTTAACCTAACCCCCAAAAGCAATGAACCGTGAAATATTATAATGCGGGACAATGGATTTGCCGTACGAACCGGGAAAACCCGAAAGAAGTGGAACGGATACAGTATATTTATAAATAAAACAAGATACTGTGAACATTTTGCGGAAGGCTTCTGTTATTATAGTATATCAAGCCAATTAAAACTTGTAACATTATGAATAGTATATTAATGTCTTTAATTATAATGACCATGACTTACGAAATGCCTAAACTTCCTTACGCAAACAATGCGTTGGAACCTGTAATCAGTCAGCAAACAATAGATTTCCATTACGGGAAACATCTACAAACGTATGTAAATAATCTGAACAGCCTCGTTCCGGGAACAGAATATGAAGGTAAAACGGTGGAAGAAATCGTTGCCACAGCACCGGACGGAGCTATATTCAATAACGCCGGACAAGTATTGAACCACAACCTGTATTTCCTGCAGTTTGCCCCGAAACCAACAAGGAAGGAACCGGCAGGCAAACTGGGAGAAGCTATCAAAAGAGACTTCGGCAGCTTTGAAAACTTCAAAAAAGAATTCAATGCAGCAGCAGTAGGATTGTTCGGCTCGGGATGGGCGTGGTTGTCTGTTGACAAGAACGGCAAACTGCACATCACCAAAGAAGGAAACGGCAGCAACCCTGTACGTGCCGGATTGAAGCCGCTTCTCGGATTCGATGTGTGGGAACACTCTTATTATCTGGATTACCAAAACCGCCGTGCCGACCACATCAACGCCTTGTGGGACATTATCGACTGGGAGGTAGTCGAAAAAAGAATGTAACCGGATTTATTAACTAAACTATATTAATGAAAAGGTCGTTGTGAAAATCACAGCGGCCTTTTTTACGACAATAATGAAAAAAAAACTGCCGATTTAGTGTTTTTCTGTTTCTTTTTCGCTTACTTTGCCCCCGTAAAGACAAAGGGGTGCCCCATGAGGGGCTGAGATTATACCCTAAGAACCTGATGCAGTTAGTACTGACGTAGGGATTGTGTTTCTTCTTATCGCCTTTCTATAAAAGCACGCTCTTTGTATTTACTTTCAACTTATTTATTCTGATAGGACAATGAAAGTACAAGTGAACAACAAAGAGGTGGAAATGATTCCCAACTCTACCCTGACACAACTGACAGCGCAACTCGAACTTCCGGTTCAGGGCATCGCTATCGCCGTAAACAACAAAATGATTCCCCGCACCGAGTGGGAACGTTTCACGCTTCATGAGAACGACAACCTGGTTATTATCAAAGCGGCTTGCGGAGGATAACGGAATGGTCAGTCTACAATTTATCACGCATCAGACCGAACGGTATTCGTACCTCGAATCGGCACGCATGGCTCTCGAAGGCGGATGCAAATGGATTCAACTACGCATGAAGGAGGTTTCTCTCGAAGAGGTGGAAGCAGTAGCTCTGCAACTGAAACCGCTTTGCAAAGAACATGAAGCTATGTTAATTCTCGACGACCACGTCGAACTGGCCAAGAAGCTCGAAGTGGACGGCGTGCATCTGGGTAGGAAAGATATGCCTATCGACCAGGCACGACAGATACTCGGAGAAGCCTTTATCATCGGTGGTACGGCGAATACATTCGAAGATGTCGTACAGCATTACCGTGCCGGAGCCGATTATCTCGGCATCGGTCCCTTCCGGTTTACTACTACCAAAAAGAATCTGAGCCCTGTACTGGGTTTGGAAGGATATGCCACTATCATGTCACAAATGAAAGAAGCGAACATCGAACTGCCTGTCGTAGCTATCGGCGGAATTACCGCTGAGGATATTCCCGCCATTCTCCGTACAGGAGTCAACGGGATTGCTATGTCCGGCACGATTCTACGCGCGGAGAATCCGGTAGAGGAAACACGGAGAATCATTGATAGTGATTAATAATTTGTCAGATGATAAATGGGAATTTAGCTATACACTTAAATATACACAAAATGGAAAAGTTAGTAATTGCAGGACGCGAGTTTAACTCCCGCCTTTTCTTGGGAACAGGAAAATTCAATTCCAATGAAGTAATGGAACAGTCCATCCTGGCTTCGGGCACAGAGATGGTTACGGTTGCCATGAAACGTATCGATATGGACAACAAAGAGGACGACATGCTGAAACATATTATCCATCCGAATATCCAGTTATTGCCCAATACTTCCGGCGTGCGCGATGCGGAAGAAGCTGTATTCGCCGCACAACTGGCCCGTGAAGCCTTTGGAACAAACTGGCTGAAACTGGAAATCCATCCCGACCCCCGTTATCTGCTTCCCGACTCTATCGAAACATTGAAAGCTACGGAAGAGCTGGTGAAACTAGGCTTTGTCGTATTGCCTTATTGCCAGGCCGATCCTGTACTCTGCAAGCGTCTGGAAGAAGCCGGCGCAGCGACCGTTATGCCGCTCGGTGCTCCGATTGGCACAAATAAAGGTCTGCAAACCAAAGAATTCCTGCAAATCATTATCGAGCAAGCAGGTATCCCCGTTGTAGTGGATGCCGGTATCGGCGCGCCAAGCCATGCTGCCGAGGCGATGGAGCTGGGAGCTTCTGCCGTATTGGTGAACACGGCAATCGCCGTTGCCGGAAACCCGGTAGAGATGGCAAGGGCTTTCAAAGCCGCCACCGAAGCCGGAAGACAAGCTTACGAAGCGGGATTAGGGTTACAAGCCGATAATTTCATAGCGGAAGCAAGTTCACCTTTAACTGCTTTTCTAAATAAATAATTATGAATAAGTAGTTGATAATAAAACAACAATTATGGAACAAAGAATAAAATTCCCCCGCTCTCAAAAAGTATATTTACCCGGCAAACTTTTTCCGAATATCCGCGTGGCTATGCGGAAAGTGGAACAAGTGCCCAGTGTCAGTTTTGAAGGCGAAGAAAAGATAGCGACACCAAACCCCGAAGTATATGTATATGACACCAGCGGGCCGTTCAGTGATACAGAGATGAATATCGACCTTAAAAAAGGATTGCCGCGAATGCGCGAAGAATGGATTGTCGGTCGCGGTGATGTGGAGCAGCTTCCTGAAATCACCTCTGAATACGGACGGATGAGACGGGATGATAAAAGTCTCGACCACCTGCGTTTTGAACATATCTCCCTGCCCTATCGTGCGAAAAAGGGAGAAGCCATCACTCAAATGGCATATGCGAAAAGAGGCATCATCACCCCCGAAATGGAATACGTAGCCATCCGCGAAAATATGAATTGCGAGGAGTTGGGAATCAAGACGCATATCACTCCAGAATTTGTCCGCAAGGAAATAGCTGAAGGCCGTGCTGTACTGCCTGCCAACATCAACCATCCGGAAGCGGAACCGATGATTATCGGACGTAACTTCCTGGTAAAAATCAATACGAATATCGGAAACTCGGCTACAACTTCGAGCATTGATGAAGAGGTGGAAAAAGCATTGTGGAGCTGCAAATGGGGCGGTGACACTCTGATGGACCTCTCCACAGGAGAGAACATCCACGAGACACGCGAGTGGATTATCCGCAACTGCCCCGTTCCGGTCGGTACGGTTCCTATCTATCAGGCACTCGAAAAAGTAAACGGTGTGGTGGAAGACCTGACTTGGGAAATCTATCGGGATACTTTGATTGAGCAATGTGAGCAGGGAGTAGATTATTTTACGATTCATGCGGGTATCCGTCGCCATAATGTGCACCTTGCCGACAAGCGGTTGTGCGGCATTGTCAGCCGTGGGGGAAGTATTATGAGCAAATGGTGCCTGGTGCACGACCGGGAAAGTTTCTTGTACGAGCATTTTGACGATATTTGTGATATTCTGGCAAAATATGATGTAGCGGTATCCTTAGGTGACGGACTACGTCCGGGTTCCATCTATGATGCCAACGATGAAGCCCAATTTGCAGAACTGGACACGATGGGAGAACTCGTGCTCCGCGCTTGGGACAAAAATGTACAGGCATTTATCGAAGGCCCCGGCCATGTGCCGATGCACAAGATTAAGGAGAATATGGAACGCCAGATTGAGAAGTGCCACGATGCGCCATTCTATACGCTCGGCCCGTTGGTGACGGATATTGCTCCGGGATACGACCATATCACTTCCGCCATCGGTGCAGCACAGATAGGCTGGTTGGGTACGGCAATGCTTTGTTATGTAACTCCGAAAGAACACCTTGCCTTGCCGGATAAAGAGGATGTACGCGTAGGAGTCATCACCTATAAAATTGCCGCTCACGCCGCAGACCTTGCCAAAGGGCATCCAGGCGCACAAGTACGGGACAATGCATTGAGCAAAGCTCGTTATGAATTCCGCTGGAAAGACCAGTTCGACTTGTCTCTCGACCCGGAACGGGCACAGACATATTTCCGTACAGGACATCATATTGACGGAGAATATTGCACGATGTGCGGTCCGAACTTCTGTGCGATGCGGTTATCACGTGACTTAAAAAAGAGTAAAAGAAATGATTAATAAAATGTTCTCAGACGAATTAGAAAAAATATCCTGGGAAGAGACGACAAAAGCCATCTATTCCAAAACAGATGCCGATGTACGCCGTGCGCTAAGTAAGAAAGAGCATTTGGATGTCAACGACTTTATGGCGCTGATTTCACCCGCCGCCACTCCTTATCTGGAAGTGATGGCACATCTCAGCCAAAAATACACGATGGAACGGTTCGGCAAAACAATCTCCATGTTTGTCCCGCTCTATCTGACTAATTCATGTACTAACTCCTGTGTCTATTGCGGCTTCCACATCAGCAATCCGATGAAGAGGACGATACTGACAGAGGAAGAGATTATCAATGAATACAAAGCAATCAAGCGGTTGGCTCCTTTTGAGAATCTCCTGCTCGTGACGGGTGAGAACCCTGCGGCAGCCGGAGTTCCGTATATCGCCCGTGCGCTGGATTTGGCAAAGCCTTATTTCAGCAATCTGCAAATTGAGGTAATGCCGCTTAAAGCGGAAGAGTATAAGGAACTGACAAAACATGGACTGAACGGTGTAATCTGTTTCCAGGAAACTTACAACAAGGCAAACTACAAGACGTATCATCCAAGAGGCATGAAGTCTAAATTTGAATGGCGAGTCAACGGTTTTGACCGCATGGGACAGGCAGGTGTACATAAGATTGGCATGGGTGTCCTTATCGGTCTGGAAGAATGGCGGACAGATGTAACGATGATGGCATATCATCTGCGCTATCTGCAAAAACATTATTGGAAAACCAAATACAGCGTAAACTTCCCACGTATGCGCCCGTCGGAAAATGGAGGTTTCCAGCCGAACGTTATCATGAACGACCATGAACTGGCGCAACTGACATTCGCCATGCGTATCTTCGACCATGATGTGGACATCTCCTATTCTACCCGTGAAAGCGCAGAAATCCGGAATAACATGGCAACACTGGGCGTAACAACCATGAGTGCGGAAAGTAAGACAGAACCGGGGGGATATTACAGTTATCCCCAGACATTGGAGCAGTTCCATGTCAGCGATGAACGGAAAGCGGTTGAAGTGGAACGTGATTTGAAGAAGTTGGGGCGTGAACCGATTTGGAAGGATTGGGACCAGTCTTTCGATTTTAAAAGATAAGCGGATGCGATACGACAGGCAAATAATCCTTCCCGAAATCGGAGAGGGAGGTCAGAGAAAACTACAGAAAGCAAAAGTTCTTATTGTAGGTGTGGGAGGGCTGGGCTCTCCCATCGCCCTTTACCTGGCGGGTGCCGGTGTGGGGTACATCGGACTGGTAGATGATGACGTGGTAAGTATCAGTAATCTGCAGCGGCAAGTGCTTTATTCCGAGAAAGAGTTGGGCAAGCCTAAGGCAGTTTGCGCAGCGGAACGGCTCTCTGCCCTCAACAGTGAAATCAAGGTAGCACATTACCCTACCCGACTGACAGAAAATAATGCCCGTGACATTATCCGGGAATATGACATGGTTGTGGATGGCTGCGACAACTTCACCACACGTTACCTGATTAATGATATTTGTATCGAGCAGGGAAAGCCGTACATATATGGTGCTATCTGTGGTTTCGAAGGACAAGTTTCAGTATTCAATTACGGCAGCCGGAAGAAAAGCTACCGTGACCTTTATCCTGACGAAGAGGAAATGAAACGGATGCCGCCACCCCCTAAAGGGGTGATGGGAATAACTCCCGCCGTCGTAGGAAGCATTGAAGCTACGGAAGTCCTGAAAATAATTTGTGATTTTGGCAACGTTTTAGCGGGTGAACTATGGACTATTGACTTGCGGACATTGCAATCTAACAAATTTTCACTATAAACATTGGTTTGTGATATAGTTAATTGCTAACTTTGCTAAACAATCCAAGTTAACAAAGGAAATGAAATTAATTGTAGTCACTACCCCCACTTTCTTCGTTGAAGAAGATAAAATTATTACCGCTCTTTTCGAAGAGGGTCTGGATATTCTACATCTTAGAAAACCGGAAACTCCGGCTATGTATTCAGAACGATTACTGACACTTATCCCGGAAAAATATCACCGTCGCATTGTCACACACGAGCACTTTTACCTGAAAGAGGAATTCAACCTGATGGGAATCCATCTGAATGCACGTAACCCGAAAGAGCCGCATGACTATGCGGGACACGTCAGTTGCTCCTGTCACTCTGTCGAAGAAGTAAAAAATAAAAAGCATTTCTATGATTATGTTTTCATGAGTCCTATCTATGACAGTATCTCTAAAGTGAACCACTATTCCACATATACTGCCGAAGAATTGCGTGAGGCCCAGAAAGCTAAAATCATTGATTCTAAAGTAATGGCATTGGGCGGTATCAATGAAGATAACCTACTTGAAATCAAAGATTTCGGTTTTGGCGGAGCTGCCGTACTGGGTGACCTTTGGAATAAATTTGATGCTTGCTCGGACCAGAATTACCTAGCTGTGATTGAACATTTCAAGAAGTTGAAGAAGTTGTCGGATTAAAGAGAAAAACTTACATTTATTAATCTTATTCACTCAATAATAAAAAAGCCGTTGCAAATCATCTTCTGCAACGGCTTTCTTTGCTATATACTGTTATCAGAACTTATATCCTACAACAATAGAGAAGTTCATGTTTTTAGGATTACCCACTTTCTG
>ERZ778503.1898-NODE-1898-length-12820-cov-7.355738_pt1 | contig 12820 bp, 10 predicted proteins | sample MGYA00510047_ERZ778503 | MGnify/ENA primary metagenome ERZ778503 (study PRJEB29527, sample SAMN07138965) | mouse gut metagenome | material: feces | host: mouse | place: China:Nanjing | collected 2016-01-25 ... | reverse complement strand
GAACATGAAAAAAGAGCGGAAATTCGGGCTTAAAGAGTTTCCGAGACCGCTCGAAAATTTAAATGGAGGATGAAAACAATGAACATTAAACAGGCAAAAGAGGATATTAAAAATGCGGTATCAGCCTATCTGACAAAAGATCAGTTTGGAAATTATGTGATTCCCATTGAAAGACAGCGCCCTATTTTTTTGATGGGTGCACCGGGTATTGGAAAGACAGCAATTATGGAACAGATTGCACAAGAGTTACAGATTGGTCTGGTCAGTTATTCTATGACACACCATACCAGACAGTCTGCATTGGGACTGCCATTTATCGTCAAGAAAACATATGGTGGTGAGGAGTATAGTGTCAGTGAATATACAATGAGCGAAATTATTGCGTCCATTTATGATTTAATGGAAGTGACAGGATTAAAAGAAGGGATTTTGTTTCTCGACGAGATTAACTGTGTTTCAGAGACACTTGCGCCTTCCATGTTGCAGTTTTTGCAGTACAAAACATTTGGGCGTCATAGTGTTCCTGGCGGTTGGATTGTTGTCACCGCAGGCAATCCACCAGAATATAATAATTCTGTGCGAGAGTTTGATATTGTGACATGGGACAGATTAAAACGAATTGATGTAAAAGCGGATTATGAGGCATGGAAAGAGTATGCTTATGCGAAAGGTACGCACCCTGCAATTACGACTTATCTGGATATTAAAAAGGATGATTTCTATAAAATAGAAACTACTGTAGACGGGAAAAATTTTGTGACGGCACGTGGATGGAGTGACCTTTCTGACATGATAAAACTGTATGAGCAAAAAGAGATTCCTGTTACAGAGCAACTTATAGTACAATATTTACAGAATAAAAAGATTGCCAAAAGTTTTGCTGTTTACTATGATTTATTTAAAAAGTATCGGTCTGATTATCAGGTTGATAAAATTATGACTGGAAAAGCTGGAAAAGAGATTGTTAAGCGTGCCAAGGAGGCAAAATTTGATGAGCGCTTGTCCCTTTTAGGATTGCTGATAGATGGGTTAGTCAATGTACTGCGTGAAGTTTCTGCACAAGAAGGGGCCGTGATGGAGCTTGTGAACTGTCTAAAGCTAATGCGGGCAGATTTTGTTGTGGAAAAGGATTTTACAGAGGTTGTAAAGCGGCAGATATCAGCAGAGCAAAAGGCAATTTCTGTCGGAAAAAAAGCGGGAAACCTTTCGGCAGACCGTGAATATATGCTGAATATTACAATTGCTGCCTTGGATGAGCAATTAAATTTGATTGTCCAAAAGATTCCAGCAAGTGGGGACGCTGCATTTAAGCTTCTAAAAACAGATTTTGACAAAAGAAAAAAGGCACTTACAAAGCTTGTTTCGCAAACAGACAGCCATCTAACGAACGTGTTCCAATTTTGTGAGGAAGCTTTTGCAGCAGGCAGTCAGGAACTTTTGATTTTGGTGACAGAATTGACCATCAACAGTTATGCAGCACAATTCATTGGCAAATATGGTTGTGAAGCTTACTTTAAACATAATAAGGACATGCTGTTTACAGAGCGAAAGAAAGATATTTTGGCAGAAATAGATGCGTTGATGAAATAGGTTTTGTCGTGGTTTATGGGGGTTTATTTGCCCATTTGTGGAATGTATATCAGATGTGGTATGACTCCCGCCTGTATAGGCGGCGAGCTGCTTATTTGTATCAGTGGCGGGATTCAATCCCCCATCTGATATGCCTCCAGCGGATTGCAGAAGCGCGCAGAAGAACATTATCATGCTATGCATGATGCGCGCTTCGCAGCAAGAACGCCGATGGCGTTCTTGAATATAATGGAAACAATATTTTGTAAAGGAAGGGAAGTTCATGTTTTTCAGAATGATATCAGTGTTGTTGTGTAGCTGTCTCTTGGCGGTGAGTATACCACAAGTCAGTTATGGGGCAGAAGAAACGGCGATAGAGGAAGCTATGACAGAAAGCAGCATCGCACAAGATACAGAAGAATCAGAGGAGGAAGCACCTTCAGAGCCAGAGGCGTCCTCAGAAGATGAGGAAGCACCTTCTAGTGAAGAACTGCCGGACGAAGAACCTTCCAACGAGGAGTTTTCTTCGGAAGAATCTTCTGTAGAAGAATCTTCTAGCGAAGAACTTTCCAATAGTGAATCTTCTAGTGAAGATCTTTCCAGTACAGAGACTTCAAGCAGCGAAGAATCTTCCAGCACAGAGACAACAAGCAGTGAGGAGTCTTCCAGCACAGAGACAACAAGCAGTGAAGAATCTTCCAGCACAGAGACAACAAGCAGTGAAGAATCTTCTAGCACAGAGACTACGGACAGTGAGGAGTCTTCTAGTACGGTGGTAACGGACACTGAAGAATCTTCCAGTACAGAGACTTCAGATACACAACAGAGTACAGAGGAGGAGACATCAGAGGAACAAGAGACAGAGGAAGATGAGACTACGGAGGAGGAGACAGAAGAAACTACAGAAGAAGAAACTACAGAAGAAACTACTGTAGAAAAGGAATTGACAGAAATACCAACGATAGTGGAAACACCAATGTTAAATAATATTGTAGAGGTAAAAAATGGTACTTCCAAGACAGTACTCTTAAAGTCCAGTGAGGCACAATGGTTTAAATTTACTGTGCCAGAGACAGGATATTATAATTTTTACGTGCAAGGGAGCAGCGTGAGTGGAGTATCTTTGTCTGTATATAATCAGCTTGCAGATAATGTTAAGCTAAAAGGGCAAACTTACCAGAATACAGTGCGTTATGCATTGATGTACTTGGAAAAAGGGCAAACCATATATCCGCAGTTAACTTATGTGGAAAGTGGATCTAGCATAGAGAAAAACATTCAATTTGGCGTAACTAGAGTGAATATGGCATCTGTAGGGAAAACGAGTGTCGGTTATACAGCAAGTACAGGAAATTTTACGGCGCAGATTGGTTGGAGGGCAGCCAGCAGGACGGTATCGGTAGATATAAAACTTTCTGCCAAAAATGGCACAGCGCTCAACGGCAATTATTACTGGCAAATTCGATATGGAAACAATGAGAAAGGATACCAATTCATTGAAGAACAAATTTCGCCAGAAGTGAAAAAAGAACGTATGATTAATGCATTAAATGCAGGGACAGAGTACAATTTTACGATGTATCTAATCAATGCAAATACACTGGCGCTTGAGGCTGTTCTAATACCGGAAAGCAACCCAATCAAAATGCAGACAGGAAGTTCTCATGAGAATCTAATTTTTCGCAGTAAACGTGCAGGATATGATAGTGTTACGCTTGAGGTGGAGGCAGTGGAACCTGTGGCAAAATACTGCTATGGCCCACTTGGAGAATATGATAAGGAAGTGACAGTACAACGTCAGATAAATGGTATTTCAAGTATTACAGTGACGGGACTTGAACCAGCGCAGACCTATTATTTTGAGTTTTATAATCGAAATGGCGTTACATTTGCATATACAACAGTAGATACAAAGGAATATCCAGCAGTGGTAAATTACAGTGCTAAGGCATCAGGACCAGACAGTGTTGCACTGAGAGCAGATATCACTGCATTTTCAGGAAAAGTTCCAGCGTATTTTAATCTGTGTTACGAGATTACGGACCAAAAGGGCAAACTGATTGTTTCCGATATAGAAAAACTTGCGACGAAAGACCGTGATAAGTGGTCAATTATGGCGTCTATTTCTGATTTGGAGCACAGTACACCATATCTTGTTACTATGTGGATTAATGAGCCAGGTTATTCTGCACATTTTAAAGAAAAGACGATAGAAGTTAAGACAGATCCAGCACCTTTTCCAGAGAGTGCATTATCCATTTCGGTCAAACAGAGTCGGGAAAATGGAACAAAGGCAGAATATATGATTCGTATAGCGGACAATACAATTAATTTGACTGGAAAACTAAAGTACCGAATGAAAAATTCTCTTGGCGCATATGAGACGAAAGTGATTTATGTGAAAGACAGCATGGCAAAGGGAAGTATTACAGATTTGCAGGAAGGCGCTGCATATGAATATGAAGTACGGATTGCTGGCATTGTAAAGCGCGGTACATTTCAGATGGGAAAAGCGCGTATCAACCCCCGTCTGGCAGCAGATACAGGCGCATATGATTCTATACTTAGTTATGAATTAGACAAAACGGAACTGAATAAAAGTTCTGCGTACAGCTATAAATTATATTATTATAATGAAGAAACAAAACTTTATGCAGAGCTGCGTACAAAAACAACACTCACAGTAGTGGATGACTATTTGGTGTCTGTGCAAGCGGCGGATTATTTTGCACTTTCGCCAGACACAGAGTATGGATTTAAATGGGAGCTTTTTGAGGATAATACACTTATAAATACGCAATATCAGCGTATTCACACTAAAAAGTCAGAGGTGGCAGTTTCAATCACAGCAAACTTGTCAGAATCCATAACATGCACGATCGCACTTAAAGGAAGGACAGAAAATATTACAAAGGATATCACTTTGTTTGCATATGTCCAGGAAGAAGATGGAGCATACTACAAAAATGGTTCCAGTTTTAATCTCTATGCATCAAAGGGATATCAGACAACAGGATATACGATTTCGGATCTTGTAGATGAGCGAAAATATACAGTTTCTTTCCGCGATATCAAAGGAAAGGAGTACGGAAGCTATGCGTTTACATTTGATGCAAAAATTGATGGTGTGCGGGTGAGCGCTGGAAATCAGATTGCAGGGGCACACAATATTACATTACAGATGCAGATTGAAGGAGTGCCAGCGTTAGGGTCTTATCTTGTGTTGTTTTTTAAGGAGAAGAATGAGGTAGATTGGGATATTCGAACCACATTGCTTGCTGAGAATCAGACAGAGTGTAATTTTGAACTTACAAGTTATCTGGGAGATGATGTAAATGCTGATACGATCTATGAGTTTGTGGCAGGTATTAGTAGTGAACAGTATCCGCCAATTACAGCTACACTAGACGGATATTGTTCGGGTGAGATATTGACACAGACAGATGGCAGGAGTCTTACAAATGTGATTGCGGCGAGTGGATACTCCTATATTTCAATTAAAGCCATGATTACAAATAATCCAATTAATACCAATTCCTATTTATATGTATTTTATAGAGAGAAAGGGGCAGAAGACTGGATTAAGAGCAAAAAAAGTTATATTATCAGCAAGACAACTGGCGGAATGCTAACTTTTATTAATGGTCTGAAACCTGGTACAGAGTATGAGTACAGAGTGGCTGTGAGCGATAGTGGTTATGATGTTGCACTTTCTGATATAGAGGAAGACAGACAGGTCGGTGGAAGCATTGTGACACAGGCACACGAATTTTCACTTGATCTCATTAATCAACCGTGGAGTGCCAACCATGGTGCAACTATAAAAGTCAAGGCGGATACAACTGCGCAGGAAAAGAGCCTCAAGGCAGTACTATCATTTGACAATGGAGAAGTAAAAGAGTTGTTGCTGCCTCGCACAAAGAATTACAGTGGTATTTTGTATTTAGAGGACCTATCTTTTGGAGAGCGTTGTTCTGTGACCAATGTGGAACTTCAAGTTATGGAGACAATTACTGGAGAGTGTAGTTATGTTACAGTTGCGTCATTTTCTCCAGAGTGCGAGGTTGTGGCACCGCCGCGCAGTGGTCAGGTGAGTTTAACACGAGAATGGAAAAAGATATCGAAAAAACCATATTTAAGTGGATTTGTGCTGTATAATAATTAAAGGATTACAAATAATATAAGGGAGGAGCGACACCGATAGTCCTATACATAATATTGTAAAAGGCAGGGAAACAGTATGAATTTTTTATTGCGAGGGGACTATCAACGGGTGGTGTTATATATTCTGACATCTGTGTCGGTTTTACTTGCCCTAAAGTATCTTCTTCCATATTTTTTACCGCTGTTAGTGGCACTGCTGATTGTGGTGCCTCTGCAGCGTTTTTGTCAGCGCAGGGAAAAGTCTGGACAGAAAGGATTTATGGCGGGAGGAATTTTATTTGGTATTATTTTGATTGTAGCGCTAATTATTGTGGGGATTGGCACTTTTTTAATTAGTAAAGCGCGTATGGTCGTACAAAATGCAGATTTTTGGACAAATAGCATTGCACAATTTATCACAGATGTAAGTGTGACTATTGAGAATTTTTTTCAACTTCAAAGGGGAACTGTTGAACGGTGGCTTTTGGATCGAGCAGTAGAGATAAGAGATTGTGTTTCAAGGTCTGGCGATGGGTTGCTTACTGGAAGTTTACGTTATCTGTCTGTGGCAGGGCGCGCAGGCACCTTTCTTGTGGTGAGTTTTATCTGTGTTGTTTTGTTTGCAAGAGAGATTGAAAGCTGGCAACAAGGACTTTTGAATTTGGCGGCAATTGAACCTGCGATTGACCACATTTTATCAATTATTCTGCGCATTGGCAAAAAGCTTGGAGGAATGATAAAAACGTATCTTAAAACACAGACAATCATACTTCTGTGTATTAGTGTCATCGCGACGATTGGTTTGTATCTAAGTGGCTCTAAAGAAGGTTGGTTTTATGGTCTTTTTGCAGGATTTATGGATTTTTTGCCGTTTATAGGAACAGGAATTGTGCTGATTCCGCTAGGCGTTATGAGCTTTTTAAGAGGGAATATAGGAAGCGGTGTGATTATTTTTTTGACGTATTTTGCGTGTGTGCTGATTCGGGAATTTTTGGAGCCGCGATTATTAGGAAATGGATTAAAGTTTTCGCCAGTGGCAATTTTAATCTCAGTTTATGCAGGGATTATCTATTATGGGCTTGGCGGTTTTATCTTAGGACCAGTAACTCTTTTGATTTTAGTGGAGTTAGGACGAGAAATTTTTATGCCAAAGTATACGCAAGATGAAAGCGATAACAGCTCTATATAACTTTTTGTACAAACTGATATTGATTCCCGCAATAGAAGGAAAAGATATCTAGTGGAGTATCTGGGGAATAAAATGCAAAAGACAATGTTTTTCATATCTATTTGCACCGCCAAAGGCGGCATGAAGGAGGATTATAATGGACAAAAATAAAGTTTTAACAGACCCTAAAAAATTAGTTAGACTTGAATTAAGAAATAAGGGTTTCGATATTGATACAATCAATGTACCAAAAAGAGTTTATCTATTGGCAGACAGTTTATATGATAAAATGATTTTAAAAAATTGTGGAATATATAAATATCCTTTAGGAGGAGAACTCTATGTTTTTCATGCAAATGAAAATATTGGTTTTGTAAAAGGAAATATGTGTTCTCCAGCGATAGCTACACAAGCTGAAGATTTAATAGCAGGTGGCGTGAAAGAATTAATTCATGTAGGTTTTGCGGGTGGCTTGCAAACGGATATGCAACTGGGGGATATTGTTATAACGGACGGTGCATATAATGATACTGCAGTGGCTCGTCTATATGGATATAATTTGGATGTTATTCAATCCTCAAAGCAATTGACCAATGAGTTAGACAAGGTATTTTCTAAGAATCAAATTGCATATCGGAGAGGAATCCATTGGACAACGGACGCTGGATATATGGAGACATGGGGACAAATTTGTGAATATAGACAAAAAGGTGCTTTATGTGTTGAGATGGAGGGGGTAGGCTTATTTACAGTGGCAGCATATCGAGATTGCTTCGCCACAGCAATTTATGTGATTTCTGATGTTCTTATAGAAAATAGTTGGAAGCTTGGATGGGATGAGAATAAACTAGAAGATTCTATCCAGAGAGTGTTGGATAGAATTGTTTCTTCTTTATAATTAATGAACTGCTTTTTAACTTATTTTTCTGGATGTGTATACATATGTGATATTTAGTTTTGTTAAAATACTTTTTAGGAATCATAGATTTTATAAGACTCTTTAAAAATTTTTCTTGAAAGAATGGACAAATTTGGTATAATTAGGGTATAGAATTTAATGGAATTTTAAGAAAAATTTAATGGGGGTTTTAAAGTGGCGACATTTACAGTATCAGAATTGGAAAGTATGGTTGTTGTTAATATGGGGGATTATAAGACAGCCAAAGGGGAAAAGAAGTTGATGACAAAAGATTTAGGGTCGTGTATCGGTGTTGCATTGAGAGATCCTCACACAGGGGTAGGAGGATTGCTTCATGTGATGCTTCCTTATCATAGAGCAACAAATAGGGAGCATTTCGTCGCGGCAAAGTATGCAGATACAGGGCTCGACGAGATGATCAGCACGCTAGTACAACAAGGGGCGAACAGGAACCATCTAGTAGCAAAAATTGCGGGTGGTGCACACATGATTCGGTGTGAGCAAGTGCCTGAGAGTACAGATATTTCTTCAAGAAATGTGAATGCGGTGAAGAAGAAGCTTGCTGAATTACAAATACCATTGCTTGCTTCTGACGTGGGAGAGTATTTTCCAAGAACTGTAGTGTTTGAACCAGGAAGCGGTACATTTAGGATACTTACACCAGGAAAGGCGGAAAAAACAATTTAGTATATTTTTGCTATATTTAGATTAGGAAAGGCGGGATAAAGAATGACAGAAGAAAAGAAAGAATTAAATGAGATGGAGCTGTTAGAACAAAATATTATTAAAAATTATAATGAACTGTTAAAAACATTGCTTGAGGAGGGGGATATGGACACCTTGGAGCAGGTAATTACAGATGATGCGTATCGATATAAACTGATGGATATGCACACGCGCAAATTGCGAAGTGAACATGAACTTTAAGAAATTGTGTAGACAAAGCTTTTTTGTGTGCCGTTTAGCGGCTTAGTTCTTCTGTACGGGTCTGTGCAATCAAGTAGAGAAGATTCATCTTCTCCCTACTCGCGCCGGACGCGGGCAGCATTTTGCTGCATAGTTCCTCTCTGTGTCCATGTACATAAAAAAATGCGTTTTCATTGTAGAAAGCGCATTTTTTATGTAAGAAAATGAATATTATTGGTTTAATAAAGAAAGTGCAAGTTTTCTTTTGTGATGACGATACATGCTTGCAAAGTGATTGTACACCCAGAATCCCTCAACAAGAACATGATTGAAAACGCCAAGTTTTCCTTTTACAGTGCCTTGATAGTAATCTCCGCCATATTTTATGTTCTTTTTGTCTTTCATATATTGAATCAGTTCAGACTCACACGTAATATCAGATTCCAATTCTGTGTAGGCTGTGCCAACGCAGTCTGGATGATGAGAATCACTGCCACCAAACATTGGCAGATTGTATTGGAAGGCAAGTCTGCGTGCTTCCATGTTTGAATCTTGTGATTCACAGGCATTAAAACCTTCTAAAAAGTCAAATTGCTTCATTATATCAGGATTTTTTTTGTAGGCGCGTGTGCGCGTAATACTCAGATGACGTTCTCCACATGGATGTGCAGGACCAAGAATACCACCATGTCTGTGAACGATATCTTGCAAAACTTTTACAGGAAGACCACGACATTCCATCAAAAGAAGTTTTACATTTTCGGGTAAAATTACAAGAATGTGTCCTGCATCAATTGTATCGTATTCAATTCCTTTTAGAACAGTAAAATCATTGATAGAATCTTTTAAAGAATCACGATATTTGCGAAAACCATTATAGGAATCATGATCTGTTACAAGCATACCATGAAAACCTTTTGATTTTAAAATTTTAATATACTCCGCAATTGGAATCTTTCCATCCATAGAGCCTTCTTTTGTATGGCAGTGCATATCTAATCTCATATACAGGGAACCCTCCAAAAATATATAATAAAAAATAATGGATTAAAACATTAATAAATTCTTGATTGTATTAGATTATTCTCACTTATTTAATATACTTGAAATAATCGAAATAATCAAATATCAATTTATGGAAAACAGATAAAAAAGTTTACAAAGATTTTAGAAAAGAATTGTGAATTTATTTTAGCTAATTTTTTTCTAAAGAAAAAGAAATATCATAATGTACATAAAATAAATAAATTTATTATAATATCTATTTAAAATATATAAAAATATTTTTGTAAAATGCACAAATAGCGCTTTTTGGTATTAAAAGAAATGGAAAAATAGATTAATTTCTTTTGGTTTCCTTAAGATTTTATGAAGAATGCAAAAGATTGCAATTGGAAGTTGACTTTATACAATGCATACTCTATAATGAGGGACAGTTCATAAAGAATGGTTTCGGAAATGCTTTTAATGTTAAAAAATTTAGTTTTTAAAAGTATATTTTAGCATTGTGGAGGGAAATAGTGTGAAATTAAAATTTCACACCTCCTGATTTGTACGCCTGCTGAAGCAGGCAGATGGGAGTTATTGTGAAAATAAAGAAAAATAGCATCTACAAATGGGGAACAGGACTGATTGTACAATATAAGTCATTGGCTATTATGACTGTGTATGCAGTGGTTTATCTCACAGTGTTTTTCTATCTTGAGAGAAGAAATGTGGCAGTACATGAAATTAATTTTGGAATTGATGCTTATATTCCATTTTGTGAAGTGTTCATTGTGCCTTACTTGTTATGGTTTCCTTATGTGGCACTCACAGTCGTTTTGCTGTGTATTCGAGATAAGGAAGAAAGCGAGAAGCTTGTCGCTTTCTTAATGGCAGGAATGACAATATTTATTATTGTGTCAGCGGTATTTCCAAATGGACATAATTTAAGACCAAAGACATTTGCACAGGACAATATTTTTATTGATTTAATTAAAAATCTTTATGCGACTGATACACCAACAAATATTCTTCCAAGTATTCATGTGTATAATTCAGTTGCAATTATGATTGCAGTGTGGCGAAGCAAATGTTTTGTAAATCATCGAATTGTCAAGACAGGAATGATTGCGCTTGGCGTGAGTATTATTTTTTCAACGGTGCTTATCAAACAGCATTCTATGCTCGATGTACTTCTTGCGCTACTGCTCTCAGCAGTGATGTATTCTATCTGCTATAAGAAAACTACAGTTCGAGAAAAACGAGTATCTACAGCAAGAAACCGAGTGGGAGAATAGAGTGAGATATTTTATATAAGGCAAATAAAAATGCAGCTCATTAGAGCTGCATTTTTGGGTTAAATAGTAACATATCTTGAAACAATATTTCAATGAAGGACATTTACCGAATTATTGTCTATTACATAACGGGAAATATTGTCGTAACTTTCCTCGGCCATAATAAAAACTTTACGTCCACTTTTTAATGTGAGCGTGACTGTCTCATTGCCTTTATTTATCTCGTCGCATATTTCGTCAAAATTGTTTTTCAGAGTTGTGAAATCCATTTCTTTTAATGATTCTTTCATACTGGAATCCTCCTAATTCCTGATTTAAGGAACAGTGACTACAAAAGTAAAGCAACTTTTATAGTAATGTGACCCTGCGGTTTCAACAATACCACAGAAGGGATATTTTCTAAATACAAAGGCAGCGCAGTATCCACACAGGATACCTTATTGAATACTTCTAATATACATGTTTTTTTATATAAATTCAAGTTAAAATCAGAATATTGTGTGTATATCTGGAAAAATTGTTAAATATTACAAAAAGAAAACTATCTTAAATAAAAAATTAGGTAATATTTATATTCATTTCATTTTTTCACACAATTTTTTGCTGGCGTTCGGGAGCAAATCCTTCAAAGATAAACAGATCGAAGCTTGGAGAAACTTTTTCCAGTTCTTCTTGTGAACGAACTGTCCATGCGACACTTAAACTCTTATAAAGTTTACGACAGATTGTTCTGGAAAGCTCATTTTTATGTTTGCAATTGTAAGCAATAAAGTCGGGAGATGCATAGCAATTGCCAATAAGGTGTGAGAGCAAAAAGTAGGGAATATTTAATTTTTGTTTTGTAAAATCTTCAGAAAGTTGTCCCCGTACAATGTTTGGTCTGTGAATTTTGTACCAGCGTACTGCCAGTGGATGAAAAGATTCAATACAATACAATCCTTTATAATCAGAGAGAATATTGTCGCAGATACGACAGAGCTTGTCTGCATTTTTTTCAACTTTATATTCTATAATTAATGGGACACGGCCATCTATCATTTTTAAGATTTCTGCAAAAGAGGGGATGCGTTCTTGCGTTCCAAGCAGACGAAATTGCTGAAGTTCTTCAAAGGTGTAATCTCTCAGATTTCCTTTGACACCACAAATGCGATTTAAAGTATCATCATGAAAAACCACTGGAACATCATCTTTAGTAAGATGTACATCAAATTCAATTCCATAGCCTAAATCAGCGGCGCGCTTAATGGCAGCATAGGAATTTTCAGGGAAACATCCTTCTTCCTTTTTGGCATCTTTTGAAGACTGTCCAATAATTTTTAGGCGTTGTATGGTAGGATTCATGTTATGTAATCCACGATGAGCATACATATGTCCGAAGAAAGGTTTGTAGTCAGGACGTCCATAAAGACGTGGTTTGATTGAGATTAAGTACAAAATTGTCAGAGTGACTACGGATAATATCATTTTTAAGATAATGAAAAACATTCCCATAATAAAAACCTCATTGACCAACAATAAAATTTAAAGTTACTTAGGAACTGTTTAAAAATAATTTGTTAATTTGGCGCAATATAAACGTTCTTCTACAAAGAAAAATCTTCTATATAAAGAAGAAAATTGTAGACGACAAAAGTATAAAAAGCAATGTTTTCCGTCAAGATTTTCCGATGAAGTGGATGCGCATTAGACAAAGCAAATGGATAGATTATTTATTAACAGTTTCTTAAATTATATAGTACGCGCTTTAAAACCATTTGTAAACAGTGAAATGCAGATTTATTTTATGATGTTGGGGTCAAAAGGTATTTTGCCCCCTATGATACCACGGATTGC
>ERZ778503.1885-NODE-1885-length-12912-cov-9.411371_pt1 | contig 12912 bp, 7 predicted proteins | sample MGYA00510047_ERZ778503 | MGnify/ENA primary metagenome ERZ778503 (study PRJEB29527, sample SAMN07138965) | mouse gut metagenome | material: feces | host: mouse | place: China:Nanjing | collected 2016-01-25 ... | reverse complement strand
GTTTGTTATGCCCTATAACATTTTTTCAATTCTAATTTTAAACAGTTTCTTAGAAATGCAAAATTAATAACTCGACCGCTAAAAATGCAATAATTACGGCCTGGAAATTTGCAGAGAAACATAAAATTCTATAAATTTGTCTTTTAGAATGGCATTGAGTGCGGCTTATGGCATATACCCGCGACTTTGCCACGTTGCCGCAGGTCTGAGCCTTTCATGCCGGAAGTCACCCCTGCAGCCAATGAAGTCGTTTAAACTTTTTTCAATCGCAATATCCATCAGGATTTTTAAGTTCGCGTAAAAAGGTTAAAACGACTTCAATAAGTAATGTTCAGATTTAAACGATGAGAGTAAGTGGAAGAAAATCGCTTTATAAAATCTGTGGCCGCGTTGTTGCCGCCTCCGGCCAGTCGGCAAGTAGGATATGTCATATTCTACTTCACACTGCCCGGAAGCGACTGAAAAGCAACCCCGCATATTGTATAAATTAAATTTGAACACTTACTTGCTGACCGCAATAAAACAAAACCATGGATAAATATCAGGAAGCGCTCGCCTCAAGCAGAGTCCTCAGCGATGATGCCGCTGTGGCCGAAGAGGTAAGAAAAATAGTAGAGAAGGCTCATGAATACGCCTCGCCGGAGGTATATGCCTATCTCTTCAGTTCGATCGATCTCACCACCCTCTCATCAGAGGATAATGAACCCGGAGTGGCCGCCTTTACCGAACGCGTCAATGCCTTCGACAGCGAGTATCCGCAATACCGCAACGTGGCCTCAATCTGCGTATACTCCAACTTCGCCGAGGTAGTGAATACCACTCTTGACGTCGAGGATGTGGATGTATGTGTCGTAGCGGCAGGCTTCCCGTCGAGCCAGACATTCCAGGCCGTCAAGGTGGCCGATGTGGCGATGGCGGTGGCATCGGGAGCCAATGAAGTCGACATTGTGATGAACGTAGGGCAGTTTCTTGCCGAAGACTATGAGTCGCTCACCGATGAGATTGTAGAACTGAAACACGCAGCCCGAGATGCCCGCCTGAAAGTGATTCTGGAAACCGGCGCCCTGCGCACCGCCGAGAACATCAAGCGAGCATCGGTGCTGGCCATGTATTCAGATGCAGATTTCATAAAGACTTCCACCGGTAAAATCTATCCCGGAGCCTCGCTTGAAGCCGCATGGGTGATGTGTCAGTGCATAAAGGAATACTACCTGAAGACAGGAAAAAAGGTCGGATTCAAGGCAGCCGGAGGGGTGCGCACAGCCGAGGACGCACTCCATTACTATGCCGTGGTCAAAGAAGTGCTGGGAGATGAATGGCTCAACCGCGACCTTTTCCGCATAGGAGCATCCTCGCTCGCCAATGCACTCCTAAGCGAGATGGAAGGAAAAGAAATTAAATTCTTCTGATTGGAAAATACGCACAGACCGGATTCATACCGAGCCCGGGCGGTGCCGCCTTGCGGCGGCCGCTGCCCGGGCTCTTACGCATAATCCGGCCACATTGCAGACAATTCAAACTAATCACATAACATCACATTCCCATGAGACGTACGACACTCCTCCTGCTGCCGGCTCTGGTCACTCTTCTGGCCTTTGTAGGATTTAATGCAGTTCATGCCGGTGCAGCCCCGGAACCCGGTAAGAAGCAATACCAGATGTACGGTGTGGCCTTCTACAATCTTGAGAACCTCTTTGACACAATCAACAACAACGGCAAATACGACCTGGAATTCTCTCCGCAGGGGAGCAACAACTGGAACAGCCACAAATACAACACCAAACTCGACAAACTCGGATACGCCATCTCTCAGATGACCACCACCGCCACTCCAATGGGGCCGGCAATCATCGGATGCAGCGAAATCGAGAATGAGTCGGTGCTGCAGGATCTGGTGCGCAACAAGCATATTCGCAAATGGCATCTTCAGGTTGTGCACCACGACAGCCCCGATTTGCGCGGTGTCGATGTAGGCCTGCTCTATAATCCCCGCTTCTTCCGCCTCGAAAACGTCACCAACCACACGCTCCGCATCCCGGAGCTCCCCAACTTCAAGACACGCGACCAGATGTGTGTCGTAGGTGAGCTGGGTGGCTCAAGAGTAGCGGTTATCGTCAATCACTGGCCATCGCGGCGCGGAGGCGCCGAGCAGAGCAGTTATCTGCGCGAAGCGGCAGCGGCCCTCAGCCGTTCAATAGCTGACTCTGTGACGGCTCTGTATCCGGGCATCGGCGTGATAATCATGGGCGACCTTAACGACGATCCGGGCAACCGCAGCTGCTCCGAAGTGCTCGGAGCCGTCAAAAATCCTAAGGACTGCAAGCCCGATGGATTCTACAACCCGTTCTGGAAGAAACTCGACGATGGTATAGGCTCTTACGTGTACCGTGGAAAATGGGACCTCTTCGACCAGATAATCATCAATTATAACCTGCTCACCGGTGCCGATGGCCTCAAATTCAAGGAAGCTCAGGTGCTTAATAAGGAATTCCTCAAGCAGCAGGAAGGAAAATACAAGGGATATCCCTTCCGCACTTTCTCCGGAGGAGCATGGATCGGCGGTTATTCCGACCATCTTCCCACCGAAATTTTCCTGGTCAAGGAAGTGAAATAAACAATATAGGTAAGTGCGCCGCTCTAACCGACGGCAGCAATGCGGGATCGCCACCGATGCGACAAGCCGGAAGCGGCAGAAAAAGAAGCTGCGGATTGTAAAAAAGATGGTTCCCGATAAATTGTTATCGGATTCCATTTCAATTGCTATCGGTTAAATCCGAACACCTGCTTATACTGGATTCGCAACCTTTAATGTCAGTCTCCAATAAGATTCCGGCATATATGAATCTTAATGAATCCTGCCATTGAAAAAAGTTCAAACGACATATATTTCTGACGATACGTAACCTCAGATATGAACAGATTATCAATTCTATTACTGCTGGCCGCAGGCGTCACATCAGCCTGGGCCGCACCCACCGGACTGAAGGGGCATGTGATCGATGCCCGTACATCGGCTCCGATAGGCAACGCCAGCCTGTTCCTCAACGATCAGGGAATAATGGTCAATACCGATGCTCAGGGATATTTCCAGATTACTACTGCCGGGCCTGGCACAGATGTGCTTCAGGTTGTGGCATACGGCTACTCGGATCTCTACGTCGATGTGGATATTGTGGCTGATATGGTCAAGAACATCGGCGACCTCGGGATGTCGGTCAGCGGCTACGGCGGCTCTCAGCTCAATTCCGACTCATTCATCTTCGACGAAGACCAGATCAACGATGATGAAAGTGCGCAACAGTATGTAGGCACAATCCAGGGAGCCTCCGACGATATATTCTATCAGGCTGCAAGCTATCAGTATAGCACAGCGCGCTATCGAATCCGCGGCCTTGACTCCAACTGGCAGGAGGGATACATCAACGGGGTGCGTTACAACGACCTCATGCGAGGCCGGTTTAACTATTCCGGCCTCGGCGGAATGACCTCATCCGCTTTCCGCAACAAAAGCACTGAAATAGGCCTCGCTTCATCTGCCTATGGATTCGGCTCGCTCGGCGGCTCGCAGAACTTCACCACCTATGCCTCGCAGTATGCTCCCGGATTCAGAGGAAATCTCAGCTATACCAACTCCAACTACATGTTGCGTGCCATGCTGCAGTATTCCAGCGGTCTGAATGATCATGGATGGGCCTTCTCTGCTTCTTTAATCGGACGATACGCTCCTGAAGGAGTGGTGAAGGGCACATGGTATAACTCTTTCGGATATTCGCTATCGCTCCAGAAGGTGTTCAATAATGAGCATTCTCTCAATCTCTCCACATGGGGTGCCCCCACAGAGCGTGCCGGCAACAACGCCGTCACTCAGGAAGCCTACGACCTGGCCGGCTCCAATCTGTACAACCCTGACTGGGGATACCTCAACGGCAAGAAAATCTCCGACCGTGTCTACAAGACATTCGATCCCTCTGTGATGCTCAACTGGCTCTGGACTCCATCTATGGGAACCACACTCAACACTGCAGTGGCATTCCGATACAATGCCTATCAGCGTTCGAGCTTCGACTGGTATCAGGCAGCCGACCCGCGTCCCAACTACTACCGTAACCTCCCGTCATACTATCTTCCCACGGCCGTCTACAATCCTGAAGACCCCAATGGCTATGAGTCGCAGCTCTACATGGCGCAGAAGGAACAGTATGATTATATGGTGAATCTCTGGCAGACCGACGAAAGTGTGCGCCAGATTGACTGGAACGGAATCTATCAGGCCAACCTCCTCAACCGCGACTACTTCGACCGCGACCCGAGCCTGAGAGGACAGTCGTCGTATATCCTCAAGAATGAGCACCAGAATCAGTCGGTATGGATGCTCAATTCATATCTCAACCACCGCATCTCCGACATATTCACGCTGCAGGGGGGGGTCAATCTCAACTATACACGCGCCCGCTACTATCAGTCGGTCAAAGACCTGCTCGGCGGCGAATTCTGGCGCGATGTCGACAACTTCTCCGAGCGTGACTTCGCCGGCGACCCCGACAAGCTGCAGAACGATATCCGCTATCCCAACCGTAAAGTCGGCGTCGGCGATACCTATGGCTATGACTATGCCATCCATGCCGTGGCGGCGCGAGCATGGCTGCAGAATGAATGGAACACCACGCGATGGAACGTAAATTATGCTGCCGAAGTCAGCAACACCAACTACTATCGCGACGGATTCATGCAGAACGGCCGATTCCCCGAATCATCTCTCGGCAAAGGCAAGAGCCACAACTTCCTCAACGGCGCGTTCAAGGCCGGAGCCACATGGAAAATAAACGGCCGCAACTACATCACAGCCCATGCAGGCATCGGGTCTCGCGCTCCGCTGATCAGCAATGCCTACATCAACGCCCGTATCCGCGATGCCGCCGTATCCGGTCTGAAATCCGAGAAATTCCTCTCCGGCGACATCTCCTACACCTGGAACTACGACCGCTTCCGCGGTAGCCTGACCGGATTCTGGACCGAACTCTGGGACGGCATGTCGCAGCGCTTCTTCTACGACTACGACCTTGCCACAATGATGACCTACACACTCTCCGGCGTGCAGTCAGAATATAAAGGCGTAGAACTCGGCATGGAGTATGAAATAATCAACGGCCTCAGCGTGACAGCCTCAGGTGCCTTCTCTCGCTATAACTACATGAACAATCCCATCGGCATACGTTCTGCCCAGAACGGCGCCATGGAGGATGTCACCCGCACCACTTATCTTAAGAACTATCACATCGGCGGCACTCCGCAGCAGGCTTATGGCCTGGCTCTCAACTGGGCTGCGCCGGGAATGTGGTTCTTTGAGGTGAACGCCAACTACTTCACCGGCGGATACGTAGACCTCGCCCCCACACGCCATGAGCAGGAATATCTCGAAGGTCTTTGGAAATACTGCACCACTACCGAGGAATATGCCGACCGTGTGGCCGAATATACCCATCAGGACCGCCTGAAAGATGCCTTCGTAATGAATCTTTCGATTGGCAAGATGATCTATACCAAATTCGGTGCGCTCAACTTCAACCTCAGCGTCAATAACCTGCTTAACAACCGCAACATACAGACCGGCGGTTTCCAGGAGTCGAAGCTTGACTACACCGACTATAACCTCAACAAATTCCCCAACCGCTACTACTACGCGCAGGGAATCCGCATATTCTTCAACTTCGGCGTCCGCTTCTGAGGCCGGCTCCGGTAATTAAAGGATACGCATCATCCATCCCATCGCTCTCTCTCTTCAGAATCAGAAACAAAAGTAATTTACAACCGAAGATTATAATGAAACGTATATCATCATACATCGTTAGTCTGATGCTCTGCACCGGAGCCGCCATGACAGTGGCCTCCTGCAGCGATGACTATGCGCAGCCCCCTATGGAAATCCCCGGTGGCTGGGACAAAATAGGCGACGGCTCATGGGAGAACCCTCTGCAGGTATGGCAAGCCAACAGCGGCTCCACCGTCGACGGACGCGAGGCAAACTGGGTCTGCGGCTACATCGTAGGTTCGATCAACCGCGATTACCCCACATACAGCGAGCAGTCAGCCGATTTCGGCGTGCCAACCACCAATTACAACACCATCATCCTCGCCCAGCTCCCCTACGACAAGGAAGAATGGGAGCGTCAGGGGTATACCTGGGAAGACTGCGTGCCCGTGCAGCTGCCGTCCGGATCAGTGCGCAAGGCTCTTTCTCTCGACCTTAATCCCGGCAACTTCAACCGAATGGTATCCATCCGCGGAATCACCGGCAACAAGTATCTCGGCGCATACGCAGTGCGCTCGGCCGCCGACTTCAAATGGGGCGAAAAGGGTAAATACGAACCCGAAATCGTGCCCATAGGCTCCGAATATTTCTGCAATTTCTCCGAAAGCCTTGACCTCAACTACTACATCGAGCGCGGCTGGACAAACCTCATGCAGCGCGGCGGCCTCAACGGATGGTCAATCTACATCAGCAACGGCCTCAGCTATGCCACATGCTCCTCTTACTATGGCGCAGAGTACAGCGGCCCCTACATCAACTGGCTCATCACCCCGGCCTTCAACCTCGACCTGGCCAAGGAGAAGACGTTCAGCTTCCGTTCGCGTGCGGCATATGCCAATGCAGGCGGCCTGGAGGTATACGTGCTCACATCGAAGAACCCCTCAGACTGCGAACCTGTCAGACTCGACTGCGTCATCGCCACCCCCGGTGAAACAGGCTATGGCAACTGGGCCGACAGCGGCATCATAAGTCTCGAGGAATTCAGCGGCACCGTCTATATCGGTTTCAGGTTCGAAAGCCAGCGCGGAGGTTCAAGCGCCCAGGTGGAATATAACGTCACCGACGTCAACTACGGCGGCGCTGACCCGGCCGAATGGGAAGTCGTCGACCCGGCATCGATAGGAGAGTTCCGTCTCACTACCGACCTTCAGTCCGACCACTCCTATGCGATGGTCTACGACTCGAAAGTGTTCCAGCCTCTGATTGAAAGCTACAGCTACGGCTATCTCTCGGCATCTGATGTGGCCATCGACAACGGGACATTCACTTCATCGAAAGACAATGCGTTCAGATTCATCGCCGAGGACGGTCACTACGTAATCAAAGACTGCTACGACCGCTATCTCTATCTCGCCCCCTCGTACACGAGCTTCCAGGTGAATCTTGTGCGTCCAGAGAGCGGCTATCTCTGGGATATGGAGCTGCAGCCCGAGGGGTCGTGGAAAATCGTCAACGTCGACCGCAACCTCGCCATTGAATATGCACCGGATTTCGGCAACGTCTCCACCGTAGCCGCCGGCAGCTATTCAGGCAAGGGGCCGCAACTCTATCTCCTGCAAGAATAATAATCTCCCATCATCAATTATCAAGCAATGAAAGCAATCGCATATAAAGCCATCGCCCGGCACCTCTTCGGAGGTGCCATGGCACTGGCCGCAATAGCCGGCGGCTCCATCACGCTCGCCGGCTGTCAGGACTCCTACGATGCTCCGGATCTGGAAGTGCCTGTGGCCACTCTGGAGGCCAACACCACACTGGCTGAGTTCAAGCAGCTCTTCGGCGATGAAATCGCCGTGCGCGTACCCTACAAGGACGAAGCATCAAAAACCCCCTATATCATCAAAGGGCGCGTCATCTCGAGCGATGCCTCCGGCAATATCTATAAGTCGCTCGTGATTCAGGACGAGACATCGGCCCTGGCATTCTCCATCAATCAGAGTAGCATGTATATCGACTATCGTCTCGGTCAGGAGCTGGTGGTCAACGTCACCGACCAGTGGGTCGGCCTTTATGCCAACTATTTCCAGATCGGTGCGCTCAGCGAATACAACGGCAATCCGCAGATCGGATTCATGCCCTTCGACGCGTTCCGCGCTGTGTCGCAGCTCAACGGGCTCCCCGACCAGGACTTCAAGTATGTCCGCTACGGCAATGATGCCCCGGCCGGCGACCCCTACTGCACCATCATCGACCTCGCCACTCTCAAGACAATACCTGCCTACGGCCCATCCTACCTCAACATAATGAGCCAGCTGGTGGAGATCCCCAACGTCAGCTTCGTCGACGCGGGGCAGACTCCGGAGGTCACTTTCGCCACATATCAGGAGACCTGCGACCGCTATATCCGCGATGCGGCAGGCAATCAGCTCAACGTGCGCTGTTCGGGCTACAGCTCATTCTGGAACGAACCCCTTCCCACCGGCACCGGCACCGTACGCGGCATCCTCACCCGTTATAATGATGCGTGGCAGCTGCTGCTGCGCGGCATGGAGGATGTGATTTTTGACACCGCAGGCTCCAAGTCAGAACCATATACCGTGCCCGAGGCCATCGCCATGAACAGCAACGGCCGCGTATGCTGGGTAGAGGGACAGATCATAGGCAGTGTGCGTCTGGGTGTGTCGGAAGTCACTTCGACCGACCAGATTATCTTCAATGCCGCAGATGCAGAAGTCGACAATAATATTGTAATCGCGCCTGCAGCCGATGCATCGCTCGATGAAATGATGGTAGTCAGTCTTCCGGCCGGTTCTAAAATCCGTGAATACGTCAACCTGCTCGACAATCCGCAGGCTCTCGGCAAGACCCTCAAGGTGCAGGGTTCGCTGGCCCGATGGCTCGGAATGCCCGCCGTGACCGACGTGGCCTCCGGAATGTCGGATTTCGAACTTGAAGGACTCCATATCCCGGGTGTCACGGATGCAGGTTCAGGCACAGCCGACGACCCCTATACCGTAATGTACATAATCAATAATCCCGAGCCCCAGGAAAATGTATGGATCGACGGGTATATCGTGGGATTCGTGCAGGGTGCGTCGTTTGACACCGGCGCCACGTTCGGCCCATATAAGGAAGGCGACGACTACGCCGGAGCCAACATCATCATTGGCGAGGCAAAAAGCACCGCCGCCACATCCGCCTCGATTCCCGTTTTGCTCAGCGGCTCTTTCCGCACAGAGTATCGCCTCAACCGCAACCCGGAGAAACTCGGCGTGCACGTCAGGATACTCTGCAACGTAGGCGAAGTGCTCGGCACATATGGAATATCATCCATCTCCCAGATAGAAGAAATAGAATGAACACCCGGTTACTGATAACCCTTATCGTGGCCGCATCCTGCCCGGCGCTTGCAAGCGCCGGGTATGATGCGGTCTATTATTCCCGCATGGACGGGAAAAAACGCGAGACTCTCAAGGCTGCCGCCAAGGAATGCGTGCAGTCGCACCGGCGTCTGGAATATACTGACCTGCCCACTTACTGGCAATACTCCGATGTATATCCCGAACTCGTCGACGGCAAGAAACGCTGGTGGGAGATGTACTCCGACGAGATGTATCTGATTCGGGCCGGTCAATCGGCCAAATCATCCTTCTCGGCCAATCATATGCAGCGCGAGCACAGTGTGCCGAAATCATGGTGGAAGGTAGGCAATGATGTGGAGTATACACCGGCATATTCCGACATGTGGAATCTCTATCCTTCCGATGGCGCCGCCAATATGGCCAAAAGCAACTATCCGCTCGGTCCGGTAGACGAAGCTTACTTCGACAACGGCGTCACCCGCGTAGGCCTCCCTGTGCCGGGTTACGGCGGCGGGTCAGGTGCCGTATTCGAGCCGGCCGATGAATACAAAGGGGATTTCGCCCGGGGATTCTTCTACATGGCCACCGTCTATGACGACATATCATGGGCCGCGCAGTACGACTGGATGTTTACCCGCTCTGCATATCCCACCCTACAGCCGTGGGCCTATGAAATGCTCCTGCAATGGGGGCGTCTCGACCCTGTCAGTCAGAAAGAGATACTGCGCAACGATGCCGTGGAGATTTCGCAAGGCAACCGCAACCCCTTTGTTGATTTCCCGGAACTTGCCGAATACATCTGGGGCACACGCACCTCGGAGGTATTTTTCTTATCCGGGCAAGGAGGGCCTGTCACACCCCCCATCACCGGCGACCCGGAACTGACCATGCCCGTCAACGGCGAATCCATCGACTTCGGCCAGACGGCCGTCGGTGGAGCCATGACAGCATATGTCACTCTGCGTGGCGGCAACTTCAAAGAGGCACTCAGCGTGCGCGTCGGCGGGGCCGACAAGGAGATGTTCAATCTTCCGGTGCGCACAATCCCTGCATCCTCAATCAATACCACAGGCGAGTATCTGCTGGCTGTGGAGTACACACCTGTCGGTATCGGACACCACACGGCGACACTCGGTATATATGACGGCGGAATGGATACTACCGTAGGTGTGACACTGATAGGAGAAGGATGCCCGGTGCCGCAGCTCAAACCGATTGTGGCTCTGCCGCCAGCCGACCTGACCGACTATGCCTATACGGCCACATGGATGCCCGCTCCGGAGAATGAGACAGTGGATTTTTACGTAATCTACCGCACCCGCTTTCTTCCCGACGGCATAGAGACCGACCAGATGGAAGTCACAGGCACATCTCTGCGTATCGAAGGGCGCGATCCGTCGGTGATGGAGACATACCGCGTGTGCTCATCGCGTCTCGGATTCCTCTCGGAAGCTTCCAATACCATTACAGTCGAGACATCCGCCGTGGATGAAATCCAGGCCGGCGGCTCTCTTATAATAGGGCGTGCGGAGGGAGGAATACGCATCATCACCGACATCCCGGTGCCGGCAATCGACATATATGATGCAGCCGGAATCCACACGGGGCATTACACCACCCCGTCTCACGGTGACTTCATCCCGCTCCGGCCTGGCGTCTATCTGGTGACTTCACCAGTATTGCGCCGCCCTGTCAAGATAATAATCTAATATCCCGACAGTCGCCTTCAGGGCGACACCATGACACATGAAACATAACTTTACAATGGCGGCGCTCCTGTCGGCGCTTGTCATCAGCGGCTCCGCCACCGATTACTCCTCGCTCGAAGGACTCTGCGGAGCTCAGCTCAAAGAGGCGGTAAAAGCAATCGCACTGCCGCATACCCAGATTTCCTATGGCGATGCCACATGGGATGCATTCGAAAAGGCCGACGTGCGTCTCATCGATGGACGTGAGGCATGGTTTGACATGTACTCCAACCGTCTGGTATGGGTGGCCAACGGCCACTCCGGTATGAATATCGAACATGCCGTGGCTAACTCCTGGTGGGGGGGAGAGAAAAATGCGGCCTACAAAGACCTGCATCACCTCAACCCCTCGGATGCCGATGCCAACGGGCGCAAGAGCAATCATCCGCTTGCTCCGGTGGCCCGCGTCACATGGAGCAACGGACTCTCCTGCATCGGTTCGCCGGCTGCCGGATATGGCGGGGGGGCCTCTACGGCGTTTGAGCCGGCCGATGAGTATAAAGGAGACTTCGCACGTGCATATTTCTATATTTTCACCCTCTACGATGATATCTCCTGGCAGAACTCGCCGGCCTGTATGTATGAACTCACTGCATGGCCCACACTTCAGCCCTGGGCTTATGCCATGCTGCTTGACTGGGCTGCTTCCGACCCCGTCGACGAGCGGGAGTCCGGACGTAACGCCGCAGTGGCCGGAGTGCAGAAGAATGAGAATCCCTTCGTGGCTATTCCCGGTCTGGCCGAACATATATGGGGTATGAAGAGCGATGTGCCCCTTTCGCTCAAGGAGGCCATGACCGAACCTGTGCCCAATCGTCCGGAAGCCCCCGTGTTCGGCGACTATACACTGGCCGGAGTCAATACATGGAGCGGCCGCTGGTGGGATTCCTTCGAGATGGAGATTACTGCTCCCGAAGGCACGTCAATCTATTACGCGACAGGCGTGGATGGTGATTTCATCCCGTATGAAGAGGCCATAACCATCCCGGCGGCCGACGAGCCCGGTGAGAGCCTTACCTTCCGTGCATATGCAGAATCACAGCTTGACGGACTCCCATACCGTAGCCCTGTGAGCACAATCACCCTGACCTCATTCCGCGAAGGTGACAATGACTTCATGCACGCCACATGGCAGCGTGTGGCCGACGACTCGGAAATCAACGAAGAGTCAGTCTACGTGGCCGTATCATCCAAGGCATTCGCCTCAATGGGATATGAAGAGGGTTCAAGCTCTACATCCAACTATATCAAGACACCCGGCAACGTGGATGTGGCCGATGGCATAATCACCCTTCTTCCCGAAGGCACGGCGCTGCTGAAACTGCAGCCCTCAGGCGGGGGAGAATGGTATGTGCAGGTATGCGACATGACACTCGAGCCTCTGGGATACCTCTGGACCGATGCCGCCAAGAAGTGCTACATCCGCGAAGAGGGTATGGCCACCGAAATCAGCCTTACAGCCGACGGCAACACCGCCATAAGCTTCGGCTCGACCTACGGCACATTGCAGTACAACGCCCAGTCGCCCCGTTTCAGCATCTATACCTCCAACCAGCAGGCCATCGACCTCTACCGCTGCACCACGCAGACCGTAGGGGTGGAGACCATCCCCGCTGCCGACGGCCGGGAATCCGATGCCGCACAGACCGAAGAATGGTACACCCTCCAGGGCGAACGCCTCAGCGGCGCACCCACTGCCCCCGGCCTCTACATCCTCGTCCGCGGCACCCGCGCCACCAAACACCTCCTCCGCTGATCCCGCAAATACCATCTGGCGATAGCGTCTGCAAAGCAATCCCGCTTACAGCACGCGCCCAGACCTCACAAATCAGATTCCCAGCATCTCCCCGGCTGCTCCGGCCCACTCGCCGCAGCAGCCGGGGAGATTCCCTTTCATACATACACCAAAGTGAGATGATGTCATATGAACTTTCAATGGTTACATATTTGTATGCATCCATGATAGAGTCAATAAAATGCGATAATTAGGTTCTGAAGCATAGCACATGACATTTTTAAGTTGGTTTAGCCGCCTCGTTTTTAACATTTGCCC
>ERZ778503.1883-NODE-1883-length-12921-cov-5.066687_pt1 | contig 12921 bp, 6 predicted proteins | sample MGYA00510047_ERZ778503 | MGnify/ENA primary metagenome ERZ778503 (study PRJEB29527, sample SAMN07138965) | mouse gut metagenome | material: feces | host: mouse | place: China:Nanjing | collected 2016-01-25 ... | reverse complement strand
GGTGAGCATGACGTAAAAACGGGACCTAGGAGACGATTTTGCGCCCTCCTCTTTCCGCATTTTTCGCCTTATCGTTCCCCTTATTTCTACCCTCTACCCTGCAAACAAACGTTTCTGATCTTGATGACAGAAGGATAAAACCAGTGGCGCAAGGCTTCCTAAAGGAGACCTTGCGCCACGAAATCTGTAAAAAATAACGATCATACATCATCGCCGTTCCGCTCTGGAACCATAGTCACGGCAGGAACAACCGACGAACATCAAACCAGCTCCAACACCACAATGCTCTTGGCCGGCAGTTTCACCGTCAGCTTGCCTTTGGAAATCTTGGCCCCCTTAAAGGGGACGGGCTTCACGGCATCGGGTTGTTCGAACGTGTTCTTATCTTCGATTTTCGAAGACGTAAGCATCGTTCCGCTCACCTCCTTCAATTTCAGGGAACCCAGGTCTACAGTCAACGTTTCCGACGTCTCCAGGTCTACATTGGCCAGTGAGATGTGCACCTTCCCGTCTTTGCTCCGCGAAGCGGAAGCGCTTACCAAAGGCAGTGTGCGGGTGTCGCCGTCCCGGCCCATCCGTGCACGCACCGTGCGCGAGTCGCAGGTCAGTTCGAGCGGCAGATACGTAGCTCCCTGATGCACGGCGTACATCTGGAACACGTAGTACGAAGGAGTAAGCACCATCTTGTCTTCTTTCGTCAGAATCATGCTCTGGAGCACATTGGCCACCTGTGCGATATTGGCCATCTTGACACGGTCGGTATATTTATGAAAGACATTCAGCGACAAAGCGGCCACGAAGGCATCGCGCATCGTGTTCTGCTGATACAGATGACCTCGGACGGTACCAGGTTCCTCGTCCCACCAAGTGCCCCATTCGTCCACCATCAGCGCCACACGTTTGCGGGCGTCGTACTTGTCCATGATAGCTACGTGGGTCTTGATACAATTCTCTATGTCTAGACATTTACCCATAGCCCAATAATAGTCGGCCTCATCAAATTGCGTGGCCGACCCTTTGCTGCCGGACCATCCGGCCACCGTATAGTAGTGCAACGAAAGACCGTCCATCTGACCGCCCGCCTGCTTCATCATCGTCTCGGTCCAGTGCGTATCGTATTCGCCCGATCCACTGGCAATCTTGAACAGCCGGTTGCCGTTGTAGTTGCGGCAATAGGTCTGGTACCTGCGGTAGAGGTCGGCATAATATTCGGGACGCATGCTGCCGCCGCATCCCCAACTCTCGTTACCCACGCCGATGTACTTCACCCGCCAGGGCTTCTCGCGCCCGTTGGCCTTGCGCAACTTGGCCATCGGACCGTCCTCTGCCGTAATATACTCCACCCATTGGGCGGTCTCCTGCACCGTTCCGCTTCCTACGTTCATCGACACATACGGCTCGCAGCCCAGCATCTCGCAGAGATTCAGAAACTCATGCGTACCGAAACTGTTGTCTTCCACCGTACCGCCCCAGTTGTTGTTCACCATGCGCGGACGGTTTTCTTTCGGTCCGATACCGTCCATCCAGTGGTACTCGTCGGCAAAACAGCCACCGGGCCAGCGCAACACGGGAACCTTCAGTTCCTTAAGCGCCTGGAGCACATCGTTCCGGTAGCCGTTCGTGTTCGGAATCGAAGATTGCTCGCCTACCCACAGGCCGCCGTAGATACACGTGCCGAGATGTTCGGCAAACTGACCGTAAATTTCTTTGGGAATCTCCACCTTGGCCTGCTCGGGCAATAAGGTAATATCGGCCTTCTTTTGGGCCGAGAGCGGTAATGCGGCTGCCAGGGCGGCAGCTAGAATCATTTGTTTCATTTTCATAGTTATATTAGATGATGTGTACAAAGATAGCGATTTATTGTAAAAAGTACACGCAATAAGATACAAAAAAGTGAACCTCATACAAAATGAAGTTCACTTTTTCCCGATGCGGCGGCACAGGATCACCGGGTCACCATCCACACCACACCGTACGTCTCACGACGACCGTCGCTCCTCACCTTGGCACGCAACCGGCAGGAGTTGTTCCCTACGACACCCTCCGGTATCGTCAGCCGGTACAGATTGCGTGCATTTACCAAACCGGTCTCCCCGGGATGGCTGTCGACACTGATTTCTTTTCCGTCCAGTTCCAGCACCACCTCCGCAATTTCCAGTTTGTTGCTTCCCTGGGTGTACTGGAAAAGCACACCGGCCAACCCCGACAGACTTTCTACCGGCAGATTCCACACCAGTTCCTTCCAGCCGTCCACCGGGAAGTCGGAAGGCGACCAACTGCCCAGCCGGCGGTCGTCCGCATCGCCTGCCGTGTCCGACGTAATCCGGGCCGCCCGCTCCAGCAACTCACGACAAGCCGCAAGGGGATCGGCATAGGGCCGGGCTTCCGACAAGCCTCTCTTCCGTTCCACCCATTCCCGTTCCCAGGCGGCCAGATCAAAAGATTCTCCGCTACGCCTACTCTTCAGATAATGCTTCCAGCGCGGCAGGTAATAGTCGCGAATCAGACCGCTCCAGATGCGGGCCGAATAATCATCGACGGGAGGTCCCCATATCGTGACCAGCCTGCGGGCATTGCCTTCGTAATAGTCCTTGAGTTCGGCGGTCCGTCCGCAATTACGTGCATAAGCCAGCCAACTTTCCAAACGCAACACGGGATGGGAACACAACAAGCGGTCGATGCCCGTTGCCAGTGCTTCAAATTCATGCTCCAAGTCGTCTGCCCTCTTCTCGTTTCCAATCTGGCAAGCCTCATCCAGCGCCCGTACCAACAGCTCCATCTTCGCACCGACATACTGAGCGGTCATCTCGATCAGGTCTGCAACAAACAAGGGGGACGAACCCAGCTCGCCGGCAGCCTGTGACAGACATTCTATACCGGCATAAAAAGACGCATCGGCACGGACGCTTCCCTTCCTCACCAATCCGGGACGAAACTGCCAGTTATAGCGCGGATGATCGGTAAACGAACCGTACACGGACGCCCTCAGCCCTTTCCAGAAATCTTGTACGTGGCGGTTAGTCTTTCCATAACGGCACACGGAATAACGTTCCAGCCAATCGTCCAAGTCTATCCGCTCGTCCGTCCAACCGCCATCGCATATCAACTCATAAATCACCTCGTTGTTTTCTATGCCCTCAGGCGCCATTCCATAGCCGGCCAGCCTCCCTTTATTGGGCGACCGCAACACATCCAGCCGACCGTTGGCATAAAACTCCAGTTGCCCGGTCAGTCCGGTCTTTCCTCCCATATTGGGAATGACACTGTAGACCCATTCCTTATTAAAAAAGCCCTTGTAGAAATCCCAGTTGTTGGAAATCCGCCAGAAACAGCGGTTATAATCCACAGCCAGATCGAGCAGCAGCATCTTGTCGTCCGGCACGCCACTGACCAGCGCCTGCAACGTCTTATAGTCCCACACGGAACGCTGATAGCCGAACATCCACCCCTGCATCACCCATGTGGCATCCGGGTTTCCCGCCCGAATGGCCCCGTAGACCTCCTTGCCGTATCGGGCCAGAAGTTCATAACGTTCCGGCGTATCCTTGGGCGGGAAAGGCACTTCCATCTCGTTGAAACTGTCCACAATGTAATATTCGTTCCTGCCGAACTCCTTTTCCCACTCTTCGATAAACATTTGGCCGATGCGGCGAAACAAAGGTTCATCGGGCGACAACATCCAGTTATGAAAAGCACCCCCGCACCACGATGTCTCGATCAGCTGCACACGAGGATACAGCCGACTGACGGCTTGCGGTACAAAACCGGCAAATCCCGGGCAGACGGGTTTCATGCCCAATGCCCTCATGCGTTTAAGTATCTTGTGTTGCAAGGCAATCTGGTCCTCGTGCCAAGAAGAAGGCAACGGACCGTCGATGCCGCTGATATTCCCCATACGCATCCACGGGAAGTGCGCCGGTCCGACAAAATAAGCCGAAATCTCCGTTTCCGTCAGTCCGAGTTTTTTCCATACGCGGGCGGAAATCGCCTCGTTGGCCACCAACGCCAACGGCATGTCTATGCCATGAAGCGCCATCCAATCGAGTTCTCGCTCCCAGCGTTCCCAGTCCCAGTAAGGCATCGTGTAGCCAAACGTCACCACGTTCAGGTAATAATGATGTTTATAGGGCGACACCACCCTATGCCGGGACATCGGAGCAAGACGTTCCGGCCAATCGAGCCGGTTGCCCGTCCAGGAGGCCATGCCCAGTCCGTTGGCTTTTACATATTCATAAAAGCCCCGACAAGCAGCCACCCCGCTACTGGCCTTCACATGCAATTTCCCGTTCTCCACAGAAGTCTCAAAGACGTCACGGCCCCCCTGCTTCTTCAGCGACAACGAAACTGTCACGGGGATCCTTTCTCCCGCAAACCGCTCTATCACTTTTTCCACCTCCGATACCGACCGGGCATGAGCCGGAGCCAAAAAGAGACACAGAGCCATACAAAAAAACAATTTTTTCATAGCACGAGTAGTTAATGCAGACAAAGATAGCGAAAAACATGCACTTCGAAGCGTTTTCTTCCGCATAAACGAAAACGACAGACGGCTTCGTGCCTCCCTTTCCCGCCGACAACCAAACATCCGTATGTCAAATCCGGGACATCCTTGTGCCGAATCTCATAAAAATAGATTAACTTTGCCCCGTAATCTTTTCAAAACCATCAACCGAAATGGACAGAAAAAAAAGACTCAAAGCGGCGGGCCTGCTGCTTGCCGCCGCCGGAATCATCGTACTGGGAACAACGTGGTTCTTGTTGTTTAAGCACGCCCCTTGCATGGAAGGTCCCGAATATGTGTACATTGACACAGACGATACGACCGACTCCGTGTGTGCGAAAATACGCGCCGTCCCTCATCCGGGCGCCATCGGAGGCTTCCGCCTGTTGGCGTCGCTGACGACCTACAATGTAAAAATCGGTCGGTATGCCATCTTACCGGGCGACAATATGTTGAACGTATTCCGCAAACTGCAACGCGGTCATCAAGAGGCTGTCAATCTGGCGCTTCCGAGCGTACGCACAATGGACAGGCTGGCCGCCGTACTGGGACGTAAACTGATGGCAGACTCAGCCACGTGGGCACATGCGTTTGCCGACACGGAGTTCTGCCGGACGTACGGTTATGAACCGGAAACATTGCCGTGCCTGTTCGTCCCCAACACCTACCAAATGTACTGGGACGTAAATCTGCCTGATTTCATGAAACGGATGCAGAAAGAGCACGACAGCTTCTGGAACGAAAGCCGCAGGCAAAAAGCTGAGGCGGCGGGTCTGACACCGAACGAAGTGATGACGCTGGCTTCCATCGTCGATGAAGAAACAGCCAACAACAGTGAGAAACCGATGGTAGCAGGGATGTACATCAACCGCCTGCGCACCGACATGCCTCTGCAAGCCGACCCTACGGTAAAATTTGCCTTGAAGGACTTCTCCCTGCGGCGTATCTACCACAAACATCTGCTCACTCCCAGCCCTTACAACACGTACGTACAGAGCGGTCTGCCCCCGGGGCCGATACGCATTCCCTCCATCGCCGGCATCGACGCCGTGCTGAACCACGTCAAACACGATTACATATACATGTGCGCCAAAGAGGATTTCTCCGGCACACACAACTTTGCGCGCACGTATGCCGAACATCTGGCCAACGCCGCCAGATACAGCGCCGCCCTGAACCGGCGGGGAGTGAAATAGCAACAAAAGGCAAGGCCGAACATCACTGCCCGGCCTTGCCCTCATTCAAACTTAACTAATATATGAAAAAACCTAATCTATAATTATATAACCCTTTTCTCTATTCTTCATCAACCGTACAAATGCCGCAGGCTACTGCGTATTTTGTCGGTAGCTTTCTTAAGTTGATACTCCACACTACGGTTGGAAAGGCCCGTATGCTCCGCCACCTCCTTATAGCTCTCCCCTTTGAAACGAATACGCACAAACACGGTACGCTCCTTGTCGGGCAGACTGCGTAAGGTAGCTCCCATGGCCCGGAACAGCTCACGCTGGCACAAACGGGTCAGCTCGTCATCCGACATTTGATCTACGGAACGAAGCATCAGCGCTTCCACTTCGTTGTAGCAGTGACGACGCCTCAACAGATCCAGACTGCGATTATGTATCATCGAGATGAACAACGCACGTACGTTTCTTTCTTCATCCAAACGATTTTCCATCTCCAGTAACTTCAACATGACATCCCCAACCACATCGCGGGCGTTCTCCTCGCCGCCCACCAGGCTTGCGGCATATTTCACAGCAAAATCATAATACCTCAAGTAGAAGGAGGCATAATCAAATCGTTTGTCACTGCTTTTCATGGTATTGTTTTTTTCAACGTCGCAAATATAATACGTGTCAACGATACACCTTGTCCGAAACGTTGCAATGTAATGTACCTAAAGTTGTTAGACCGGGAATACAACAAAATGTACACCATCCCGCAACATATCGTACAGTCCTCTCGGCTGCCTGCAATTATTCTGTAGTTTTCCGCAAAAAAACGTTTCGTTTATGCCCTGAATTCCCTACCTTTGTCGGACTATCGAAAACACACCACACTGCCATGAAACGAAGCAAACTTCATATCCTGACCGTTCTCGTCTCTTTCTTTTTCGCTGTAGCAAGCAGCGGGCAATCGCCGGCCCCGCCTTCCTATCGCCTGCTCGACACCGGCGACGGATTGTTCAACAATCAAGTCCGTTTCATGACCAACATGCCGGACGGGCGCATACTGGTGCTTACCGAAGGGATGTTCTGCCTGTACGACGGACATCATTTCGAACAATTGGATTGCGACCTGACGAAAACCTATCCGCTGGGCCTGCACAACAATTGCCGTGCCTACGACACGCAGGACGGGCTGTTATGGGCCAAAGACTTTTACCGTCTCTACCTGATCGACACGCACACGTACCGGTTCCATACCGACATTGCGGACCGGCTGGCCCCTAGCGGCGTGACGGAACCTTTGAACGATTTCATTCTCGACAACGACCGCCAGGCCTGGCTCATCACCGGCAGCGGAAAACTGTACCGGTACGACTGGAAACAAAAAGCCTGTCTGGTATATACTCCCACTCCCGAAGAAACAAAAAAGAATATCAAGGTAAGGGAAGTGGTTCAGGCCGGATCGTTCCATCTGATCTTCTTCAATAACGGACGCATGCTATGCTGGGAAGAAAAGACCGGACAGATCATAAGCACAGACGACAGTTTTACACAACCGCAACCTTCGGACTACTTCCGCATTCAGGCTCTCCAGGCCGACCGGCATCATCTGCTCATCGCCGTCAACAACGAGAAAGGCACCTTATATAAATACGGTATCTACACCCAGACCTGGGAGCCCCTGCTGGAGAACCGCATCATCAACGACATCAAAAAAGACGATTCCGGCCAGTTCCTGCTCGGAGCCGAGCAAGGTCTCATACGCTTGTCGTCCGACTTCAAAGTGCTGCAAGAGGAGCATTCGTTTCGCGTATCCTCCCACGAAGAGATCGCGGACTACATCATGAACATACTCTTCGACCACCAAGGCGGTATGTGGCTGGGCACCAGTTCGTCCGGTCTGTTACAGTACAACCGTAAGAACCAGTGTGCCGTACAATATGTCAACACATCAAACCCCACTTCCGACGGGCGGCGCATCCGGTATCTGCTGCCCTACGACGACCGGCAGTTGCTCGTGGGAACTTTCGACGGCGTATACCTGTTCCACACCGTTACAAAAAACTTCTCTCTTTTTCACCCGGAATTGCAGCACGTCATGTGTACCGACCTGAAAAAGGACCCCAAAGGACGTATCTGGATTTCTACCCGACAAGGATTAATGAAAGCAGAAAACCACACCGTAACGAAATATAACCAACAGAATACGGAAGGACTGACTACGGATATTTTCCGCTTCTGCCAACCGGCTCACGACGGTTATCTGCTGGTATGCAACCGGGCAAACCAGCTGGGATGGCTGGACCCCGAAAAAAGACGTATCGACTATTTCCGTTCCCAGTCCGATCCGTTTTCCACGTATCGCGCCATCAGTTTCGCATACGAAGAGCAACCGAACACATTCCTGATAGGCAGCCAAAACGGTTCGTTCAAGATACGGACCGGACAAAACGATATAGAGAACATACCGTGGCTGACACCGACGCAACGCTACAGCCGGAAATATAACTGTATCTACAAAGACAGTCGCAACCGTCTGTGGACGGGAACACAAAACGGGCTGATACTGCGTTGCGACAGTACACAGCCGGCCAGATGCTATACAACGGACGACGGACTGTCCAACAATTGCATACAAGCGGTCACGGAAGATAAAAACGGACAGATATGGGTTACGACATCCAACGGAGTGACGCGAATTACACCTCACGCAGACGGCAGTCTGTCCTTTTTGCGACTGGATAAAAACGACGGCATACCGGAAAACGAAATGATGGAACAATCCATCGCCTGTATGCCCGACGGCACCCTATACGCCGGCAGCACCACCAGCCTGGTGGAAATCCGCCCCGAGCCGTTCAAGGATATGAAGCCGGCACTGAAGCCCAAACTGGTAGGGTGTGAGATCATGAACCGCAGTATCAGCAACGACGGCCTGTTCAACGGGCGTCTGCTGATGAAACAGGGATTATCATATACCTCGCAAGTCACCTTGAATTACGACGAGAATTTCGTCGACCTCACCGTATCGTCGCTCAACTACCGGGCTCCGCAACATACCACCTACCGTTACCAGTTGAAAGGCGTAGACAAGGACTGGAACTACCGAACCTCAGCTACCGGATTGTGTACGGCCACCTACACATCGCTCGAACCGGGCACCTATACCTTCACCGCACAGGCTTCGGTCGATGAAAAGAACTGGAGCGACGCACTGATTCTTACCCTCGTAGTAAAACCGCCGTACTGGAAAACATGGTGGGCTTACTTCCTCTATACCTTCCTTGCACTGGCGCTTGTCTATTACATGGTGGACGTCTACATCTCCTATCGCCGGTCGCGCATGGAACTGGAGCAGGAGGGCATCAAGCACCAGCGCGAACAGCATCTGGACGAACTCAAGTACCGCTTCTTCACCAACATCAGCCACGAATTCCGCACGCCGCTCACGCTCATCATCACTCCGCTCGAAGTACTGGTCAAACAGTTGACGGACGAGAAACTGAAGAAAGACCTGGAACAGATTCTCGGCAGCGCACGCGACCTGCTCAAACTGGTGAACCGCCTGCTCGACTTCCGCCGGCTGGAACAAAAAGGCGAACACCTGTCGCCGGAGCCGGTTCCCATCCAATCTTTCGTAGAAGACTGCGTGCATCATTTCTCTCATCTGGCACACGAAAAACACATCAACCTCGTATGCGAATGTCTGCTCAACGAGCAGGACGTTTTATTGCTCGACCGTGAGAAAATGACACGGGTGATGAACAATCTGCTTTCGAATGCCTTCAAATTCACCCCCGAAGGCGGAACCATCACCGTACGGGCGGAAAGACAAAACACAACCGACGACCACCTGAACGGCCTGCATATAAGCGTGAGCGACACGGGAACGGGTATCGCACCCGACGACCTGAAAAACATTTTCGAACGCTTTTATCAAAGCAACACGAACAATTCCCCGAATTCGGAACTGAACACCGGAAGCGGCATAGGTCTCAACCTCGTGAAAGGATATGTCGAACTGCATCACGGCACCATACGGGTGGAATCCGCCGTAGGACGGGGAAGCACTTTCAGTGTGGAGATACCGGCACTGAAACCTGCGGAAAAAGCAGCGGAAGACGAGAAGCGCGAACTCTCCCCCATCGGCAACGGCGATACGGAAAATTCGTCCCCTATCCCGCCGCAAGAACCGACCGACGCCGGTCGCCCAACGGAAAAACCGACAGAAAACATCACCCTGCTCATAGCGGAAGATAACACGCAGTTCCGGCATTTCATGAAAGAAACACTACAACCCTATTACCGCATCCTGACGGCGGCCGACGGGGCGGAAGGACTGGATCTGGCGCGCCACCACAACCCCGATCTGATCATCAGCGACGTGATGATGCCGCGCATGGACGGATACAAATTCTGCAAACAGATCAAGAACGACATCAAATTCAGCCACATTCCCTTCATCCTCCTTACCGCCCGGAACTCTTCGGAAAGCCGGCAAGCGGCCTACGACTCGGGCGCCGACTCTTTTGTAGGCAAACCGTTCAACATGGACGTCATGCTGACACGTATCCGCCAACTGATCGACCAACGGGAGAAGCGCAGAAACAAATTCATCGAAGAAATCAATGTAGATCCGAAGGAAATAACCGTGAACAGCCTGGACAAACAATTGATGGAGAAAGCCATGCAATGTATGGAGAAGAACATGGACAATGCGGAATACAGTGTAGAAAGCCTGAGCCAGGACATCGGCATCGACCGGACCTACCTATATAGAAAAATGCAGGCCATAGTCGGTCAGCCCCCTTCCGAATTCATGCGCAGCGTACGGCTGAAACGTGCCGCCCACCTGCTGGAAAGCAGCCGGCTGCCGGTGCAACAGATCTCCTATATGGTAGGATTCAACACACCACGCTATTTCTCTTCCTATTTCAAGGAAATGTTCGGAGTAACGCCCTCGCAGTATATCCAAATGAAACGGGAACAGCCGGCGGACGACAACGTCTAGCCCCGGCACGCCTGATCCCTCGTACCCGGAATCCCCCGCCACGCAACGGTCGGGAGAAGACCGTCCCGCTCCCGACCACAATGAAAAAGTCCCCTATCACTAGGAGACTTTCCCGAATTACCAATAAACGTTAACCTTAAAAAACAAATTATGAGAAACAATACTACTCAATAAGTCAACCTCTTCCCAAGGAATAAGTGTAACTTGTACACAAAAGTAATTCCTTTTTCTTAATAAAAAAAATTTTTTTTGCTAAAAATGTTCTAAAACATCTTTCCCAGCCTTTTTACGTTGCAGGCGCAGCAAAGCTTCGATATAATAATAATCGGCATAAATGATGGACGCGTCTATTTCGCTTCCCGCCGGATGGTGTCCCGTACTATGCAGAAGGAAAGCCACATTGCGCTTTCCGCTCTGATAATTCCGATGCAGCGAAGCAAGCATCGCACAAGCCGCCTGTTCATAACGACGGGCGTCGGACGGCGAATCCACATACGTGCTGAGTTCGAGCAATGCCGAGGCCGTCACACAGGCGGCCGACGCATCTTTCGGAGCCGCCGCCCCGCCGGGAGCGTCAAAGTCCCATGCCGGCACCCAGTCGTCGGATGTTTGCTGCAAGCGTTTCAGGTAAATATCGGTCACCTTACGGGCAAACGCCAGAAAACGGGGGTCGCGGGTCTCCCGATAGACCACCGTATAACCGTAAATGGCCCACGACTGTCCGCGTGCCCACATGGAATGATCGGCATATCCCTGGTGCGTCACTCCTTTTATGAAATGACCGTCCGTCGTGTCGTACACCGCCACATGATAGCAGGAGCCGTCGGGGCGGAAATGATATTTCATCGTCGTCTCCGCATGACGCACGGCCAACTGCCGCAACGCATCGCCTCCCCCGTTGCGCGACGCCCAGAAAAGCATTTCCAGATTCATCATGTTATCCATGATGGTGTTGTGCGGCCAACCCTGCTTTTCCACCTCGCGCGGCCAGCTCAGAATGGTTCCCACCGTAGGGTTATACAATGCAGCCAGTTGCCGGGCCGTGCCCACGATCACTTCTTTATAACGCGGATTACGGGTCAGACGATATCCGTTGCCGAAACTGCAAAACACCAGAAAACCCAAATCGTGGTCGAAGGCCGGACGATCGGCCAGATAAGCCAGCGTCTCCGTATAGGCTTCCGCCTGACGGCGCACCGCAGAATCCTGCGAAAACTCATAGTCGTACCACAAAATACCGGGCCAGAAACCGCCGCACCATTCTTCGGGCACCGCCGGACGGCAGTTCCAGCCCGTCCGACCGGCCTCCGTGTCCGTTTTCAGAATGTTCCTAGGCATCTGACGGTAATCGTATGCACCGTCTTTTCCCAGTTCCGCCAAAGCCCGCTCTACCTGGGTATGGCAATATTTCAGATCTTTCGTCGCATGTATGCGTTGTGCGTGGCTCCAGCCGGCAAATACGCCCCAAAGCACACCCAATATAATCCCTGTCTTTCTCATTTCTTATTTGTTTTTATACCTTTCTTATAGAGACAACCAAAATCAAGGGCAGCCGCTGTAAAAAAAGAAGGGCATTCGCCCGACATACAGTTCATGACCTGATCTGCACACAACAAGACACAATGCGTACACATCAAACTGCGATTTGTACAAATGGCGTCATGTTCTGGGTTTTCCCAGCTCGCCCCTCTCCGTTTTATACCGGAAAAAGCCGTTTTTCAGTCTGCCCTCTCTTCCTATTTCCTTACTTTAATACCGAACGCGCAGAACGTCAGATAAAAAGCACAGATAAGCAACACACAGATACCGGCCGTGATGTCGAACATATCCGTCGCCCTGCCGATAACGGGCGTAACGGCCCCACCGCCCGCCACGGCGGTGATCATCAGCCCGGAAATCAGGTTCGCCTTGTCGGGCACCGCCTGCAAAGCCATCGAATAGATAATGGCAAACACACACGAACACAAGAAACCGATGGCTCCGATACATACCAGGTTGACGGCTTCCCTCTCGAAGAAAGCCAACAGCAGAATGGAAACGATGCAAAGCAGCATGTTCCAACGGAAATAAGTCATCTCGGACACCCGCGTCATAATGAACACACCCAGAAAAGCTCCCACCGTGCGGGAAATGAAATACACCTGAGGGGCAATGCCGGCCTCCTGCACACTCCATCCGAAACGGAGAAGAAGGATTTTGGAACTGATGAAGTTGGTACCCACATCAATGCCTACAAC
>ERZ778503.1881-NODE-1881-length-12935-cov-4.928804_pt1 | contig 12935 bp, 11 predicted proteins | sample MGYA00510047_ERZ778503 | MGnify/ENA primary metagenome ERZ778503 (study PRJEB29527, sample SAMN07138965) | mouse gut metagenome | material: feces | host: mouse | place: China:Nanjing | collected 2016-01-25 ... | reverse complement strand
ATATCATTACTGGGTGAGCGACAACTGGTATTGGATTGACAAAATGGGCAATAGACTTGAAATAGAGAATGAAACTGACCGATAAACGATTTTGGATAGCATGGCCTGTGCTTCTCATCTTGGCGATTGTGAGTTGTATGACAGGAGGCTGGAACGAGGATACAGCGTTGCTTGGTGCGGCTTATACGCTATCGCTATTATCGACATGGCTATGTCACAGTGTCAGACCGAGAGCAGCGTTAGGTAATCTGATTGTGATGATAGCCTATAATGCCATATTGAGTTACAATCTTGTCTTCGATAGCCGTTATGGAGAAGGGCTGACATGGTGGTTTTATGCGTTGCTGTTGAACTCTATTCATTCAATTGTATTGCTTGTTTATTGTCTTGTTATACGATTTGCACCAACCGGGCAACGGCAATAAACACTGCATGGCCCACTAATTTTGCTCAGAGTATCGGGCTGAGGAGGCGGCAGAGTGATTCGTGGGCTTTGAGAGCACGTTGGCGGCGGTTCCACTCGCTGAGTTTGACGAGAGTACAGTTCTCCTGGTCTTTTTTGAACAGTCGGGCTATCTCAGCATTGACTTCGGGCGAGTACATCACGATATTCTCCTCAAAATTATGCTCGAAACTGCGATAGTCAAAGTTGGTCGAGCCTAATGTCACAAAGTCGTCGTCGACCAGTAGCACCTTGCCGTGGAGCATTCCGGCATTGTAAAAGTATATCTTCATGCCGGCCAGCAGACACTCCTCCACATAGCTTGTCGAGGCATGGGTGAGGACGGCTGAGTCGGATTTGCGCGGAAGCATCACACGCACATCCACGCCCGAGAGGGCTGCACATTGCAACGCCGTCAGCAGCCCTTCGCTCGGCAGGAAGTAGGGGGTCTGGATATAGATGCGGTTTTTTGCTCCGGATATAGCTTTGATGAAAAGCATATGGGTGTTGCCCCAACGGTTTGTCGGGCCCGAGGCTATGATCTGCACGAGCACGTCGTCGATAGTTCTCTCTCTTGTTGCCATCGGATAAGAATCGGCCGGCTCATCGGTTATGAGGTCATACCCCATGAATTTCCAGTCAATGGCAAAGTTGTGTTGCAGGGCGAGGACTCCTGGGCCGGTGAGGCGCACGGCCATGTCGCGCCAGCATCCGAATGAGCCGCCGTCGACATATCTTTGTGCCACATTGATGCCGCCGATATAGCCGATGAGGCCGTCGATTATTACGGCCTTGCGGTGGTTGCGCCAGTTGAGTCGGCCGAGCTTTTCGGGAAACTGTATGCGGAAAAACGAGTGTACCTCTATGCCGTGGGAGCGCAGACGGTTGAATAGTATCTGGCTGTGCGAGCCAAACGAACCCACGTAGTCATATATGACCCTAATCTTGACTCCGGCCTTGGCGCGCTCTATCAGGATATCGCCGAGCTGTCGTCCGAGCGGGTCATTGGCTATGATGTAAAACTGCAGGTTGATGTATTTACGGGCGCGGCGCAGATCGTCAAACAGGGCCTCAAACATACGGCTTCCGTCATTGATTAACTCGACACTGTTGGGTGAATAGACCATTGCCTCGGCTACCGAATAGCCAAGCATGATGCGGCGTCGGTTTTCGGGCGAGAGCTGCCGACTGAGTTTGGGCATTGGGCGGTGTGACTCGGCATTGAGCAGCCGTCGGCGGTTGCGGCGCGAGATCATCTTGACATTGCGCATGCTGCGCCCGAACACAAAATAAAGCACTGCCCCTCCCACCGGAAACAGCAGCAGGGCCATGACCCATCCGAGAGCCTTGAGCGGATTGCGGTTTTCGCTCAATACGGCTACTATGAGCGTGGTAATCAGCATGGCATAGGCCGCGACAAAGGCCCACATCAGCGCATTGATGTAGGAAAAAAGCAATGGCATATGCAGGGGTGTAGACACAGCAAACGGAAATTTTATGTTTTACAATCGCAAATATCGCAAAAATTTCGTTAACTTTGGGATGTTTTATGGAATAAATCGACTTGTGTAAGTCAAAAAAACATATAGATATGCATAACGGATTTCTGCGTGTGGCCTCGTGTGCACCCCGGGTGCAAGTGGCCGATGTGGACTACAATTTGTCGGGAATCATCGCGATGCTCGATAAGCTGGTTGACAGCAAAGTGGAACTGGCTGTGTTTCCCGAGATGTCGCTCACGGGCTATACGTGTGCCGACCTGTTTCATAACCGCACGCTGATTGATGCTGCTGCCGACGCGCTCGCCCGTCTCAGGGACTACTCCATGAGTCATCCCATACATTTTGCCGTCGGACTGCCGGTGGTGCATGCCGGGGCGGTCTATAATTGTGCCGCGTTTTTGCGCGACGGTTCGGTCTCACTCGTGGCCAAGAGCTATGTGCCGAATTATAACGAGTTTTACGAGCGCAGATGGTGGCGTCCGCTGCCACAGGGCATGTCGGCCGACGTCACTGTCGGTCGTGTCGTGTGTCGCATGAGCAACGACTGCGTGTTTTCAAGCCACGGAGCCAAGGTGGGCATAGAGATATGTGAAGACCTGTGGGTGCCTGTTCCTCCATCGTGCCGTCTAGCCATGGGGGGCGCGCAGGTGGTGCTCAACCTCTCGGCCTCCGACGATCTTATAGGCAAATATGATTATCTGTGCAAACTTGTGGCCCAGCAGTCGGCCCGCTGCCTGTGTGCCTATGTCTATGCAGGCGCGGGGTGGGGCGAATCGTCAACCGACCTTGTGTTTGACGGCAAGGCCATGGTGGCAGAGAACGGCAGCATGCTTGCGGCCAACAAGCGTTGGGACCCGGCTGACAACTATGTTGTAGCCGACGTCGACATTGAGGCCCTTGAGCGTGACCGTATGCACATGACCACCTTTGCCGACTGTGCCGAACGTGAGGGTGCGGCTTCGATAAGCGTCGACTCTTGCGGTAAAAGTTCTTCGGGATATCAGTGGGGACGCACCGATCGGCTCATGCGATATGTCGACCCTCATCCCTTTGTACCCGCAGAAACGTCAGCCAAACATGAAAGATGTGACGAGATACTCAACATACAAGTGGCAGGCCTGGCCAAACGCCTTGATGCCATCGGATGCAAGTCGCTTGTGGTGGGCATATCGGGCGGACTCGACTCAACGCTCGCATTGCTTGTGGCTGTCAGGACTTTTGACCGTCTCGGCCTCGACCGCAAGGGCATCGCCGGTATAACGATGCCCGGATTTGGCACTACAGACCGCACTCACAACAATGCCACTCGTCTGATGGAAGCTCTCGGAGTCACTTCGATGGAGATACCCATCGGTGAGGCGGTAAGCCTTCATTTCGAGGCCATAGGTCACGACCCGGCAGTGCATGATGTGACCTATGAGAACTGTCAGGCACGCGAGCGCACCCAGATACTTATGGATATGTCCAACCGCCTCGGAGGCATAGTGCTCGGTACAGGCGACCTGTCCGAACTGGCTCTCGGATGGGCTACCTACAACGGTGACCATATGTCTATGTATGGTGTCAATGCCGGAGTGCCTAAGACGCTTGTAAAGCATCTTGTGGACTATTATGCACATCTTGACTCGACTTCGTCCACCGTCAAGGAGCTTCTGCTTGACATCATCGATACTCCAATCAGCCCCGAGCTGGTGCCCGCGGCTGCCGACGGCGAGATATTACAGCGAACCGAAGACCTCGTAGGGCCCTATGAGCTTCACGATTTCTTCCTATATTATATGCTCCGCTACGGATTCACTCCGGCTCGCATATATTATCTCGCCATCCATGCGTTCAAGTCAGAAGAATATGACGAGGCTACCATACGCAAGTGGCTCGACACGTTCATGAAGCGGTTTTTTCAGCAGCAGTTCAAACGTTCATGTCTGCCTGACGGTCCCAAGGTCGGTTCGGTGTGTCTATCTCCGCGTGGCGACTGGCGTATGCCTTCTGATACATCATCCAATCTCTGGCGCAAATGAAACGGCTTGGACTTCTCCCTCGTATAGCCATAGCTATCGTGGTTGGCATACTGATAGGTCACATCGCCCCGCAGTGGCTGGGTGAATTATGCGCTACTTTCAATGCCATCTATTCGCAGTTTCTCGGCTTTATGATACCCATGATTATCGTGGGATTCGTTGTGCCTGCCATTGCTGACATCGGAGGGCGCGCTGGGCGTCTGCTTGTAATTACAGCATTACTTGCCTATGGTTTTACTGTCATGGCCGGACTTATTTCCTATCTCACGGGCTCGGCCCTGTTTCCCGGTCTTGTCGGAGGTGAGACATCACTCTCGGCAGCGGAGAATATGAGTAAGCTCACACCATGGTTTACCGTAGAGATGCCTCCGCTTATGGGCGTCACCACTTCGCTTGTGCTCTCGTTTGTGCTTGGTCTTGGCATAGCTTTCTCCTCAAGGACCGCGCTTCGCAGAGGCATGAGCGAGTTTCGTGATATTGTCAGCAAAACCATCAACACGGCCATCATACCGCTGCTTCCCGTCTACATCTTCGGCATATTTATGATAATGACCGTTGAGGGTGAAGTAGGGATGATGTTACGCGGATTTATCAAGATAATTGGTGTGATATTTGTGTTGCACGTGTTTGTGCTTCTGCTCCAGTATTGCATTGCCGCACCCTTTGCGCGCCGCAATCCGCTGAGTATGCTCAGGACGATGCTTCCGGCCTACTTCACGGCCTTGGGCACACAGTCGTCAGCCGCCACAATCCCTGTGACTCTCCGTCAGGCTGTCAAAATGGGTGTGAGAGAGGATACGGCCGGATTTGTGATACCGCTCTGCGCTACTATCCATCTCAGCGGCAGTACGCTTAAGATTGTGGCATGCGCACTGGCCATCATGATTATGCACGATCAGCCTCATGACCTGCCACTGTTTCTCCATTTCATAACTATGCTCGGCATCACTATGGTGGCGGCACCCGGCATCCCGGGCGGTGCCATAATGGCGTCGCTCGGTCTGTTGCAGTCAATTCTCGGTTTTGACCAGGAGACTGTTGCCTTGATGATAGCTCTCTACATTGCGATGGACTCGTTTGGCACAGCCTGCAATGTCACCGGCGACGGTGCTATCGCTGCAATTGTCGACCGTGTAGCGTGAACGGTTAATAAATGAGACCTTTATATAGAGATAAAAATAAGAAAATGGAAGTATTATACGAAGATAATCATATAATAATAGTCAATAAGCTGCCGGGAGAAATCGTGCAGGGCGACAAGACCGGCGATGAGCCGCTTGTCGAGACGCTCAAGCAATGGATAAAGGAGAAATACTCCAAACCGGGCAACGTCTTTTGCGGTGTGGTGCACCGTCTTGATCGTCCTGTTGGCGGACTTGTTGTGTTTGCCAAGACCTCCAAGGCCCTTGCAAGAATGAATGAAATGTTTCGCACCGGACGCGTCAGCAAGACCTATCTTGCCATTTCGCGCAACCGTCCGCCTCAGGATGAAGAACGTCTTACGGGTTACATATCATCGGTCGAGCGCAACAACAAGAGCTATTTTTCTCCCATACCCAAGGCCGGAGCCAAAGAGGCCGCGCTCTCGTATAAATATCTCGGAGCGTCTGACCGCTACCATCTGCTCGAGGTTCATCTCGAGACCGGACGAAAACATCAGATACGCGTGCAGCTCTCATCAGTGGGATGTCCTGTCAAGGGCGATCTGAAATATGGTGACAAACGCTCCAATCCCGACGGCTCCATCTCGTTGCGCGCCCATCGCATCCGCTTCGAGCATCCCGTGTCGGGCAATATGATAGACGTTACCGCCCCGCTGCCGGCCGACCCTTTATGGCAGGCGTTTGGTGAAATAGTCCGTGAGCATGATGCGGATTGATATTGACAAGGTGTTGCGTGAGCGCGTGCCGCGCCAATATCGGTTTATACCGCGCTGGCTCATAAACCGTCTGGCCGACATGATATGTCAGGACCGTCTCAACGAGCTGCTTGAACGCAACGCCTCGCTCGTCGGGGCCGATTTTGCTGAAGCGGTGGTGAAGGACCTATCGGTGAGCTACGATATGCGCGGATACCATCCCGACCCTTCGCGTCGCAGGGTGATACTTGTGTCCAATCATCCCCTCGGCGGGCTTGACGGGCTGGTGCTCGCGACAGTGGCCAAGGAGATATATGGAGGTGGAGCTGTGTCGGCAAGGTTTGTGGTCAATGATCTGCTCGATTTTGTTGAACCATTGCGGCCGATATTTCTCGGTGTAAACAAACACGGTTCGCAGTCGCGCGGAAAGGTCAGTGACATTGACCGCGCGTTTTCAGGAGACGATCCGATAGTGATGTTTCCGGCCGGACTGGTGTCGCGGATGGATAGCAACGGAAAGGTTGCCGACCTCCAATGGCGCAAAATGTCGGTCGTAAAGGCTATTTCATCGCAAAGAGATATAATTCCCATACATTTTAGTGGTGAAAATTCCCAGTTTTTTTATAAATTTGCACGTCTAAGGACACAGCTTGGACTGCGGTTCAATATCGAGATGGTGCGTCTGCCCAAAGAAGTGTTTCTGAGCGAGGGTGCGCATTTCACACTCACTTTCGGCAAGCCTATATCCTGGCAATCGCTGAGAGGGGGTAAAGATGCATTGTCGCAGGCCGCAGAGCTAAGGTCCATTGTTTACGAACTGCCCAGTCAAAAATAGAATCATGACTCAGCCCATCATCGACCCGATAGATCCCTCATTGATAGAACCGGAACTTACCCCCGAGCGTCTGCTGCGCCGCTCTAACAAAGGCGGCAACCTTATATACACGCTCGACGGCCGTGAATGTCCGGCTACGATGAGAGAGATAGGCCGTCTGCGCGAGGAGTCATTTAGGGCTGCAGGCGGCGGCACAGGTAAAAGTGTCGACATCGACGAGTTTGACACTATGGACCCTCCATGTCGTCAGCTTATAGTTTGGGATCCTGAAGCACGCCTCATACTCGGGGGATACCGCTTCATCATAGGCCGCGATATCAGGATTGATACTCAAGGGCGTCCGCGTATAGCCACAAGCCACATGTTTAACTTCTCCGAGCGATTTATCAGTGAACTTCTTCCGAGCACCATCGAGCTTGGACGATCGTTTGTGCGCCTACACTATCAGTCATCACAGGCAGGTGCAAAGGCTCTTTTCGCACTTGACAACCTGTGGGACGGACTTGGTGCTCTTACGGTGGAGCATCCTGAAATCAAATATCTTTTCGGCAAGATGACCATGTATCCGAGCTATGACCGCACGTGCCGCGATCTCATACTTTATTTCCTTCAGAAGCATTTCCCCGATCCCGAGATGCTTGTGTGGCCTATCCGCCCCCTTGACACATCGATTGATACCGAGGCTATGGAGCGGCTTTTTGACGGCGAGACATTCAAGGAGGATTACAAGATACTCAATCATGAGGTGAGGAAACACGGCTTCAATATCCCGCCGCTTGTCAACTCCTATATGAGTCTCTCGCCGACAATGAAGATGTTTGGAACGGCCATCAATGACGAGTTTGGAGATGTTGAGGAGAGCGGTATATTCTTTGCGATATCTGATATATTTGAGGAGAAAAAACAACGTCACATAGGCACTTACAGCCCGCGTCATCCCGAACAAGAAAGCTGACAGTGATGTTAAATCTAACAGGTTATAACGACAGATTCCAACAGCATACAATTTTGACATAAATGAAAAAGGAACGCATCCTCGTGACCGGTGGCACAGGCTATATCGGTTCACACACAGTGGTAGAGCTTCAGCAGGCAGGTTATCAGGTGGTCATTATTGACAACCTGTCCAACTCAAGTGCCGACGTGGTCGAAGGCATAGAGCGTATCACAGGTATAAAGCCCGACTTTGTTGAAGGTGATTGCACCGACATGGCCACGCTTACCCGACTTTTTGCCGACTATCCCGACATCAAGGGCATTATTAACTTTGCAGCATCCAAGGCTGTGGGTGAGAGCGTGGAAAAGCCCATCCTCTATTACCGCAACAACCTCAACACTCTGCTCAATCTTCTTGACCTTATGGGACCCAACGGAGTGAAAGGCATCGTATTTTCCTCGTCATGTACTGTCTATGGCGAGCCTGATGTCAACCCCGTTACAGAGTCTTCGCCAATAAAGAAGGCTACATCGCCCTATGGTAACACCAAGCAGATTTCAGAAGACATCATCACTGACGTCATCAAGTCGGGCGCACCTTTCAAGAGCGTAATACTCCGCTATTTCAATCCCGTCGGTGCGCATCCCTCGGCCGAGATAGGCGAGTTACCCAACGGTGTGCCCCAGAATCTCATCCCTTATCTGACACAGACAGCTATCGGCATCCGTAAGGAACTGAGCGTGTTTGGTGACGATTACAACACACCTGACGGCTCATGCATTCGCGACTATATCAATGTGGTTGATCTTGCCAAGGCCCACGTGATAGCTGTGGAACGCATGCTCACCGACAAGTCTGACGACAAGATTGAGATTTTCAACCTCGGTACAGGCAACGGAGTCTCGGTGCTTGAGCTTATCAATACTTTTGAAGAGGCAACAGGTGTCAAGGTGCCCCACAAGATTGTAGGACGACGCACCGGTGATATCGAGAAGGTATGGGCCAATCCCTCCTACGCCAATGAAGTACTCGGCTGGAAAGCCGATTCCACCCTTGCCGATACACTCCGCTCGGCCTGGGCATGGCAGCTCAAACTCCGCGAGCGCGGCATAATGTAATTCTCTCAGGGAATACAAAATACAAGAGACTCGGAAGAAACAGATGTTTCTTCCGAGTCTCTTGTATTTTGTATATATAGGTTTATTCCTTGTTGACAGGCTTCATGTCGGGAAGGAATGTCGCGACTATGCCAAGAAGGGGGAGCAGTGTGCTGACGCGGAATATGAACTGGATACTGGTAAGTTCGGCAAGCCAGCCGAAAAATGCAGCTCCTATGCCACCGAGGCCAAAGGACAGCCCGAAGAAGAGCCCTGCAATTGTGCCTATATGTGCCGGCTTGAGCTCGGTAGCAAATACGAGTATGGCCGAGAATGCCGACGAGATAATCAGGCCCACAAGTACAGCAAGTATCACAGTCATTGCATATCCGGCATAAGGCATGAAGAGGGCAAAAGGTGCCGCGCCAAGAATTGAGCACCATATCACGTATTTGCGTCCTATCTTGTCGCCAACATATCCGCCGGCGATAATGCCTATGGCCGAGGCGGCGAGAAAGGCGAAGAGGCATAGCTGTGCGTCGCGTATCGATATTCCGAATTTGTCAATCAGAAAGAATGTAAAATAGCTCGTCATACTTGCCAGAAAAAACTGCTTGGAGAATGTGAGCAACACGAGCACTATCATCGCCCATCTGACCTGACGTTCGGTAAGATGCAGGGCCTTGCGGGCACGGGCCACCTGAGCTGTCATACGGGTGGAGATACTTCGCTGATACCATCGTCCTACCCATGTCACTACGGCTGCACCGAGCACGAGGGCGAAGGCAAACCATATCACTGCGCCTTTGCCGTGGGGCAATACTATGAGTGCGGCCAGCAACGGGCCTATGGCCGCACCGCCGTTACCGCCTACCTGAAAGATTGATTGAGCGAGGCCTTTACGGTAGCCGGCGGCTATCTGAGCCACGCGTGAGGCTTCGGGATGAAATATGGAGGATCCCATGCCTACGACAGCCACCGAACCGATGATTAATGCAAAACTGTCAGAAAATGCCAGCATGAAGAGTCCGGTCAGCGAGATGCACATACCTATAGTCAGTGCGTAGGGGCTTGGATGGCGGTCGGCATATCGGCCGACAAAGGGCTGGAGTATCGACGATGTCATCTGAAAGACAAATGTGATTATGCCTATCTGTGTGAATGTTAGTCCGAAATCGTCTTTTAGTATCGGGTAGATGGAGGGGATGACCGATTGCACGGCATCGTTGAGCAGATGGGCGATGCTTATGGCAAAAAGTATTGAAAAGGCGGTCTTGCCCGAGTCAGTTGTTGCTGTCATGGTTACTTGCTCTTCGAGCAAAGGTTATATGGTTAATGGTGTGATGTTTCGTGAAGGAGCAGCCGGCGTTTCACCTCAAGGCCGCCTCCATAACCAGTAAGAGAGCCGTCCGAACCGATCACTCGGTGACAGGGCGAGAAGATTGAAATTGCGTTGGCTCCGTTGGCATTGGCCACAGCCCTGACTGCCGACGGCCGGCCGAGCAGTGCGGCGAGTGTGCCGTATGATATTGTATGGCCATAGGGTATCTCCATAAGTTTGTGCCACACAGAAGTCTGAAACGGTGTGCCGATAAACAGTAGTGGCATATCAAACACCTTGCGTTTGTGCGCGAAATATTCGTCAAGCTGTGAGGCGGCCGCCGCCGTGACATCGGATTGCTGAAATTTCCATTCGGCATGCAGTCCGCTCACAATTCGTGCCAATGCCGCGTCCGGATGTCGGCTCGACTCCCAGTCGCAGAGACATAGACGGCCGTCATAGGAGCCTAATGTGAGATTACCGCACGGCGTGTGATGGGTATGGAGCAGTATCTGCGGAAGGTTCATGAGAAGGATTCAAATTCAAGCGAAGCAAGTTCCCAGAGCGACATGGCATTCTCGAGCTGCTTTGTGGCGGCTTCGTGGCGGCTGTATATGTCGGCCGGAGGATTGCCCGCGGCGATTATTGCCTCGATGTCGAACACCTCTTTCTCAAGACGTCCCACTTCAGCCTCGGCTTCTTCCACTTTCTTGCGGGCCTTACGTACGAGTTTTTCATGCTCTCTCTGTTCGGCATAAGATAGTTTCCGTTCTTCACGGGGTGAAGCAGACGTCTGTTCCTTGGCTTTGGTGGGCTGTTGTGGTGCGACCGGGTTGGATTGCTGGTTTTTTGCCGGCTGAGCCTTAGGTAGTGTACGCTCAAGCTCGGCGAGCGATGCGATTTTTTTCTTTTCAAGAAACTCATATATGCCACCGAGGCATTCCCTGACCTGTCCGCCTCCGAATTCATAGACCTTTTCGACCAGCCCGTCAAGAAATTCGCGGTCGTGGCTCACCACTATGACCGTGCCGTCAAACTCCTTGATGGCGTTCTTGAGTATATCCTTGGTCTTCATGTCAAGGTGGTTGGTCGGCTCGTCGAGTATGAGCAGATTGACCGGTTCGAGAAGCAGACGTATCATGGCCAGACGCGTTTTCTCACCGCCTGAGAGCACTTTTACTTTCTTGTCGGAAGCCTCGCCTCCAAACATGAAAGCTCCCAGTATATCACGTATCTTGGTGCGGATGTCACCGACAGCCACGCGGTCGATGGTATCAAATACGGTGATTTCGCCGTCAAGCAGTTGAGCCTGATTTTGTGCGAAATATCCGATTTTGACATTATGACCGATTTTAAGTGTGCCGGTGTAGGGTATCTCGTTCATGATACATTTTACGAGAGTTGATTTTCCTTCGCCGTTCTTGCCTACGAATGCAACTTTTTCTCCACGTTTTATAGTGAATGTCGCATGGTCAAATACCTGATGGTCGCCATATGCCTTGCCTACATTGTCGGCTATCACCGGATAATCGCCCGAGCGTGGTGCCGGAGGGAATTTCAGATTGAGATGCGAGGTGTCCACCTCATCGACCTCGATGCGGTCTATTTTGGCCAGTTGTTTGATGCGGCTCTGCACCTGCACGCTCTTAGTGGCTTTGTAGCGAAATCGCTCGATAAAGTCTTCGGTTTCCTTGATCATCTTCTGCTGATTCTGAAAAGCTCTCATCTGTTGTTCGAGACGTTCCTGGCGCAGAGTGACATATTTGGAATAGTTGACCGAGTAGTCGTATATCTTTCCGAGTGAAATCTCTATGGTACGGTTGGTCACATTATCAATAAACGCGCGGTCGTGGCTCACGAGTACCACCGCGTTGGCCTTGGTTACGAGAAAATTCTCAAGCCACTGGATTGACTCGATGTCGAGGTGGTTGGTCGGTTCGTCGAGCAGGAGCACATCGGGACGGGTGAGCAGTAGTTTGGCCAGCTCGATACGCATGCGCCATCCGCCTGAAAATTCCGAGGTGGGACGTTTGAAGTCATCGCGCACAAATCCGAGACCCAGAAGAGTCTTTTCCATCTCGGCCTCGCAGTTGTCGCTTTCCTCCATGGCTATGCGGTCGGTCAGAGTGGTCATGGCCTCGATGAGTTCCTGATAAGAATCCGATTCATAGTCTGTACGAGAAGCCAGCTCCTCGCTCATACGGTCGAGTCGCTCATGCATCTCTCGGATGTGGCTGAATGCAGTGCGCACCTCTTCGATTACGGTGGCCGAGTCGCTTATGGTCATGTGCTGTGGCAGATACCCGATTGTAGTGTCGTTGGGTATGGCCACGTTGCCCGAGGTCGGTTTTTGGATGCCGGCAATAATCTTGAGCATTGTCGACTTGCCGGCACCGTTTTTGCCCACAAGGGCTATTTTGTCCTTGCGGTTGATTATATAAGATATATTGTCAAAAAGGCATTTTGCCGAAAATTCTACCTTGAGATTGTTTATTGAAATGCTCATGAATGTCCGATGATAATTTTGCGGGTGCAAAATTACACATTTTTTCTTATTCGGGCAAATTTGCTGATTTTCAGAGGGGTTTGAGAGGACGTGGGTACTAATCATGTACTTTTGTGGAAGTTGACGGAAAGCCGAGAAAATCAGATTTGATATTTTTGACTTCCGTTAATGATTTTTAACTGCCGCAATTTGCCTGTTTTTACCTCTGCCAACTCAGAAAAGTACACCTTCTCGCAGCCCCATAACCGGAAATATTTATGAAGTAGCCATATTCCCGAATTGTAATTTTGCGCACAAAAATATTCATAATTTTTGGAATGAGGCAATCTCAGACGAATAAATCTGATATACGCTTGATGCGGGACATCGAATATCCGTGTCGCCGTAGGATGTGCAACCGGGGACGGTTGTCCGCA
>ERZ778503.1873-NODE-1873-length-12985-cov-6.236350_pt1 | contig 12985 bp, 12 predicted proteins | sample MGYA00510047_ERZ778503 | MGnify/ENA primary metagenome ERZ778503 (study PRJEB29527, sample SAMN07138965) | mouse gut metagenome | material: feces | host: mouse | place: China:Nanjing | collected 2016-01-25 ... | reverse complement strand
TATTTGTACATTTCACGCCAGTCCAAATCTCCTCTGTCAAGTGACTTGATTAAAAGCTCTGCCGATGCAAGGTTTGTCGCTAGTGGTATATTGTGCATATCGCAAAGCTTGACCGCATTGTTTACATCAGGCTCATGAGATTTTGAGTTCAACGGGTCTCTCAAAAATATAACAAGGTCAATTTGATTGTGCTCAATCTGTGCACAAATCTGTTGTTCCCCTCCTAAATGTCCCGCCAGATACTTATGAATATTAAGATTAGTAACCTCCTCAATTAGCCTGCCCGTTGTACCAGTAGCATACAGCTCATTTTTGCTCAGTATCCCTCGGTAAGCAATACAAAAATTCTGCATCAGCTTTTTCTTTCCGTCATGTGCGATCAACGCAATATTCATAGTCTATGCACCTTCCTTTGTCAATTTTTAATCTAAAAATATTTTCTAAGAATATTTTAACCCTTCTATCTCTAAAAATCTATATTTTTATCATTTAATTCAAAAAAATTTAACATTTTCTACAAGCTTTGTGCAACATGACTATCTTTTCTCTAATTATTGTATTTTCTAATACACTGCAATCGTACATTTAGTACAATACCCATTCCAATGTAAAGACTTACCAATGAGGTAAGACCATAACTGACAAATGGTAGCGGAACTCCTGTATTTGGAAAAATACCAGTGGCAACCGCCATATTGACAAAACTTTGAAATCCGATAAGAGCTGCCATTCCCGAAGCAATACAGGTTCCCGCAAGATCTTTTGCCTTTCTTGCAACATTGAGACATTCCAATGTGATAAGAAACAGCAAAACCACAACCAAACAAGCTCCCACAAATCCAAGCTCCTCTCCCACTACAGTAAAGATAAAGTCTGTTTCTGGTTCCGATACAAAGTTTCCATTTTTCACAGAGATCATGGTATTGTTTAGTCCTTTGCCCCACAACTGTCCAGAACCAATTGCCATCACAGCATTCGTCTGTTGATATGCTGTTGTCTGCGCATACTTTTCTGGTTCTAGCCATGCCAGAATACGCTCTTGCTGATACTCATTGATAATGGTCTGATCTGGTTGTAAAACCATGACAAAAAATATAATTGCTGTGGGAACTGCTACTGCAAGTACGCCAAAGATAATCTTGTAGCTCAACCCACCAACATACCATACAACACAAAAAATCATTGCAATTACAATACTAGTTGACATGTCTGGCTGATCGTAAATCAAATACAGTGGCGGCAGCAACAACAAGATCATCAATGCTATATTCTTCAAGGAATTAAGCTTTTCCCAATGCTTCATAATATATTGAGAATAAAATAATATCAGCATAATCTTGGTAAGTTCCGACGGCTGAAACCGTATTCCACCAAGCTCTAACCATCGCTTTGCATTGTTTACTACTTTTCCGAAAGGGATTACCATCAGTAAAAAGGCAATGTTCAAACCATAAATTATCCAATAAAAACGCAGAAAAAAAGAATAGTCAAAAAAGGAAAGCACAATCATTATAAAAAATCCCATAACAAATCCCAGTATCTGCTTGTTCTGAACATCTACTTTAGCACTGCCAATAGAAAATATTCCAATCACTGTCACTGCTGCCAGCAAAATGATTAATTTAAAATCATAATCTCTCACTCTGTATCTTTTAAGCATTATCTCTGTCCTTCATATAATCTTACATTAACTCCCATTCACCCGCTTTGGCAGGTACTTAAATCCAAATGATAAACTCTCTGATTTCATAGCTAACTACGCAAATCCAAAATTGGTATGTTTGCATATAACACAGGCATTTTTTTTCCATTTCTTGCTGTATTTCCAGTCTTGGCAATCTGAACCTCCATGCTGGATGCATCAATCTGCATATACTTTGATATCACTTGCGCAATATCGTTCTTAATCAATTCCATCATCTCAGGAGAACAGTTGACTCTATCTGATATCAGCAGGATTTTAAGCCTATCTTTTGCTATCTGACTCGATGTTTTTCTTTTAAAAAGAGAAAATAAACTCATGCCCGCTCCTCCTGTAGATTTCTTTTGAACAATGCTGAAAATCTTGTCCAAATTGTAATGTTTTTACCAAAATCTCGGAAAGGAACTTCTTTTCCCTCCAAACGTTTGCAAATGTTATAAAATGCTTGTCCAGCCTCCGTGTTCTTTCCCACGATTGGTTCTCCTTGATTCGTCGCGATCACAACATTCTCATCATCTGGCACTACACCTAAAAGCGGAAGCCCCAATATATCAATCACATCATCAACAGTCATCATCTCGCCTCGACGAATCAAGTCCTGTCGCAACCTATTCAACACCAAGTCAACCTTCTTAATCTCATTCGCCTCAAGAAGTCCAATAATTCTGTCTGCATCTCGTATCGCTGAGACTTCTGGCGTTGTCACAACTATTGCATGGTCAGCACCTGCAATAGCATTTTGAAATCCCTGTTCAATTCCTGCAGGACAATCCAAAATTATGTAATCAAATTGTTCTCTTAAACTATCAATAAGCTTTATCATCTGTCCTGGTGTAATACAATTCTTATCTCGTGTCTGTGCCGCTGGCATAAGAAATAAGCCAGTGTGTCTTTTGTCCTTTATCAATGCCTGTTTTAATCTGCAATTCCCTTCAATCACGTCAACGAGATTATAGACGATACGGTTTTCCAACCCCATCACAACATCCAGATTTCTAAGCCCAATATCTGCGTCAATTAAAACTACACTTTTCCCCATCTCAGCCAGACCCGTTCCTACGTTTGCAGATGTAGTGGTCTTACCCACACCGCCTTTTCCTGATGTAACAACAATCACTTCACTCATAGGAATAATCCTCCATTACTAATAATGGTTCTCTGGACACCTATATAATTTCAGATATACTGCAAGAAGCAAGAACACCTTCTTATAGTCAAATTTACGATATTATATGGTAAAACTGTCCAGCAATTCTTTCGTAATAGATTCAATCAGCACTTCACCATTATACGTATACGCAATCTTTGGTACTGCTTGAGGCTTGCGAAATCCCCATCTAGATGTTTTCTGCAACTGACCGCTGTACACAAGATCGCCAATCTGAAGAACACCGGGATTCATGTCAAGCGCTACAATAAAATGACTATTATTCCCTCCTGCTCCTGCATATACATCACCTGTTAATGTTCCAAGAACAACGATATCCTTGTTAGAATACACACAGCTCCCTTCACAGACATCACCGAGAATAATAATACTGTGTTCCGTCTCTATGCTTGCTCCTTCTCGAAGCGTTCCTCTGTAAAACTGTCCGCTGTTTTCATCATTATGAAAGTTCAACCTGTTTTGTGCTTCGAGAAATCTTAAACTTTTCTCCTCATCCTTTTCCATAAGGCAAAGTATTTTCAAACGGGAGTTCTGTGTAATTGCGTCCAAAATCTGACGTTCCTGCACTTCAGTCAGTTCTCTCCCTTCTAGAGAAATTACTACTGATGCGTCCTTAAAAAATCCATCCGCATCTCGAAATTTGACTGCGATATTATTCAGCAGTTCCTCAAAGGAAATCACACTGTCTAAAATAACTGATATACCGTTAGAAAAACTTTTTAAAATTACTGAATTTTTCACATCTACTCCTTTTAATCCTGCTGTGTTCCACTGACAGCATCAAGAGTCGCTGCTGTTCCTGTCAGAAGCTCATCCTCCTCTGCCAAACCATAGTAATATTTATATACATCCCTTGCAGTTTGCGCTGCATAATCTGAGCTATATCCATATGCAATACGTACTGTTACAGATATCTCAGGATTTTCATAGGGTGCATAACTTAGAAAAAGTGCATGGTTGGTGCGGTTGCGCCCCTCCTGTGCCGTACCAGTCTTGCCGGCAACATTAACTGGCAACTCTCTGTAGTATGCTTTCTTTTCTACTACAGACCGCATTCCATCATGAATCGCATTCCATATACTATTGTCAATCTCAATTGTATTTCTTACCTCCGGTTTATAATCTTCAACCAGATTTCCCTGCGAATCTGTCAGCTTGTCCAAAATACTTAACTGATATACAGTACCACTGTTTGCTACTGCTGTCAAATATCTTGCAAGTCCTACTGTCGTATAATTGTTCGTTCCCTGGCCAATTGCAGACGGAACTGGATACTCATCAGAAAACTTTGGCTCAGATTCTGTTACCTCCACACCTGATTTCTCTGTAAGCCCAAACATATCGGCATACTTTGCCAATCTGTCAAGACCATAATCACTGTTGTAACCCGAACTATCCTGTGCAAGGCGATAACCAACTTCATAAAAATATACATTGCACGAATTTGCAATCGCATTGGAAAGATTCATTGAACCATGTCCTACTGAAGACCAACACCGATGTATTGTCGGTGCAAGTTTGTCAAAAATACTATTACAATGAACTGTCTCTCTCAGAGAGGAAATCACCCCCTCCTCTATTGCAGCAACCGCCGAAACCATTTTAAATGTAGAGCCTGGCGCAGTCTGCTGTTGTGTGGCAGCACTCCATTGTGGTACGGACAAGTCCGCTTGCAATTTTGCAAAATACTCTGCATCTACTCCATTCGCCAATTTATTGATATCATATCCTGGATAAGATACCAATGCCAAAACTTCTCCGGTATTGACATCAGTGACAACACAGGAACCTGTGCAAGGATCCAAAGCCAACTGTGCCGGCGTAATCTGCAATGTTCGTATCATTTCCATCATAAAACTGTAAGGACTCGTCGCGCCATTTTTAAGTGCTGTAATTTTGCTCTCCTCAACTGTAATCAAATCCTGTTCCCAAAGTAACATACAAATTTGTCGGCCAGTAATGGTCTGATTGCTAATCATAAATTTATATATTTTTTTAGAGAAACGTGTGTTATTCTTAAGATTATCTATTATATATTGTATCACACTATTCAATACTTCTGTAGAATCTGAATACTGAGAATTTACAGATAATTTAGTAATGTCTATCCAATTCTGGGATATCGCATAAGTCAGGTATTCATTTAAACTGATAACCTCGTCTGTAGTCCATGCAACATAAATTGGATCTTCCCTATTTATAGCTGACTGAATCAAAACTTCTTTTTCAGTCAACATAGAGACAATATAACTCTGATAGTTTTTATACTCCTTTGTAAGTTTATTATATGGAGTTCTTTTCGTGGATAGTTCTTCTGCAAGCGATGCAAGAACCTCCTGCTGTTTTTCAAGAAAAATTTGATAAACTTCTCTTTCTGTATCATAAGCATTTGCATCTATAAAATGATTAATGTCAATCACATTATTATTAATCAAGGCAAAATATACATCATCAATAGGAATAATAATATTCTGTCGTGACGACGAAGAAAGCGGGTCATAATTAAAGATATTTCTAGTTTTATTAACAAGAATACCTGCTATTTTTTCTTCCAAAATATTGTAAATTGCTACTTGTAAATCTTTGTCCAAAGTTAGATATACATCATTTCCCGCCTGCGCCTCAACATGGTCTGTCGTGTTAACGACCTTTCCCATATTGTCAACATAAATGGTCTCAGAACCCTTCTTTCCCTGAAGTTTGAGTTCCATTACTTGCTCAATACCGCCCTTTCCAACAGTATCATTCATGGTATAACTATCGTCCTGCTCCGATAGTGTTGAAAGTTCCTCAGAGGAAATCTTTCCAGTATATCCAAGGATATGAGAAAAATAAAACGGATAATTATATTTTCGTATCATATCCTCCTCTATCGCAACACCTTCCAATTCTGCTGCATTTTCCATAATTACTGCTACTGTCTTTAACGAGACATCTGTCGCAACGGTCGTTGGAATATACTTCTGATAGCTATATAGATTCATCTGATATCGAAGTGTTACAAGCTGTAAAACTTCCTTTTTGCTATATCCTTCTGTTGGGACAAACTCTCTCTTACCACTGTCATTCTCATGATAGGCGCCAATTTTAAACCGATTGACAAGATAATCTATAATTTCCTGTGCGGAAGCATTTTTCATATAATATTTAAAATCTGGTCCATCAATCTTAGCACACCCATACACATCTGCTTTAAAGCGCAATAACCGAGTCCCTTCAACAGTAAATTCATAGTCTCCATTGTCATTTAATATAATATTAAAATCGCTGATGATACTATCGCCATTTTCTTCAATCATATGAATCAACTTATAAAGAGTCGTATTTAACTTTTCTCTACCTGAACCAGATTCATATACATCCTCTATCGTAACAGAATACGCAAGTTCATTGTACGCAAGCAGATTGCCATTTCTGTCATAAATATTACCGCGCGTCCCCTCTATGACCTTTTCTTTTTGTATCATCAGTCGAAAATTGTTCAAATACGACTCACCATTTACAATCTGCAAGTCAAACAGCCTGTAAATCAAAATAGCTGCCATTCCCACAAATACAATAAACAGCAGTAACAGCCTAGATGTCAGCAGATTATATAGACTTTCGCCAATCCTTCTAAACAACCTTATTGTCACCTCTTTCGACATCTTCTATCGTTCTATTTAGAAACAATATCATCGGGTATATAAACACTGTAACAAAAATTGTGTACACAACTTCAGGAATCATAATATATTTTAAATAATATAAAATATCAAACCGTTTCCGCAAGAGATACAACAATACATAACAGATAAATGTATAGACAAAGTCACTCACAAAAATTAATACCAGCGGCAACTTGATATCATCCTGATAAAAAATGCTGTGAAATACACCATTTGCAGCGCCTATGTACAAATAGATCAAAGCATAAAACCCAAGTACACTTCCATAAAAGATATCCATTAGCAGCCCGCACAAAAAGCCGACCACCATACCACATTTCCCACCATACATAAATCCATAAGACACAGTGATAATAATCAGTATATTCGGAGATATCCCCCCAAAGCTCAGCGACTGAAACAGTGTTGTCTGAAGAACAAATCCGCACAACATTATCAAAAATAATATAATATTTCTTTTCATGAATCTACTTATCCTCTATTTGTTGTTTTGTCTTTAAGATAACAAGCACCTCCTCAAGGTGTTCAAAGTCAACTGCTGGCGTAATTTTTCCCGATTTTGTTATATTGTTAGAATCCTGATTAATCTCACTGATATATCCAATCAAAATGCTTGGCAAATACTTATCACTAATATTTGATGTGACCACCTTGTCGCCAACTTCCACAGTATTCTGCGAATCAATAAGTTGTCCAAATTCAATCACGCCCTCTCCCATCAACTGGAGTGAGCCACTGACCATCAAAATATCTGAACTTGCAAGCACCATACCACTCACATTAGAATCATCATTGATAATAGCATTTACTTTTGCCCAGTTTGGTCCAATATCAATAATCCTCCCAACCAATCCTCCGCCGGCAATCACATTCATATCGATGGATAGCCCATCTTCTGCTCCTTTATTAATTGTAAATGCATGGAACCAATTTCCGCTATCTCTCGCAATAATTCTGGCACCGACCTTCTCATATCCGCTGTACTGTTCATCCAACTTGTATAATTCTCGCAGGTTATTCAGTTCATATTTGTCTTGTTGAAGTTGGGTATTCTGAATTGTCAGCTCATCAAGTTGCTGTTTGAGTTCCTGATTTTCTTGAAGCACAATCCGCAACTCTCCAAGCTCATCTATACGAACAGATATCCAAGTGCCAATGCGACTGACACCATCCTGAAATGGAACCACAACGTAGCCTACCAGCTTATTAAGCGACGATGCAGAATAATCTGTAAAAAACGTCACAGCCATCAGCGCTACGCAGACACAAGTCAAAATTAGCAACAGATATTTGCCTGGAATAGAGAATTTACTTTTTTTTCTCTTTGCCACCGGACTCATGAATACTAGCGCCCCATTCCTTCTAAATATGCAACTGATTTATAGTTATCATCTTTGATAATCTTAGCAAGTCCAAGGGCAACTCCAGACACTGGATTCTCACTCACATTTACCTTTAGCCCTGTTCCTTTCGCAATCAGTTCCGCTAAGTGTACAACCTGTGACGCACCTCCTGTCAGATAAATTCCTCTGCGGAAAATATCTGCGGAAAGCTCAGGCGGAGTCCGCTCAAGTATCACCCTAATATTATCAATAATCACATTAAAATTCTCGAGCATACTCTCGCTCACTAAATCCGTCGGTATCTCCTTTTCCATAGGAAGCCCTGTCACAATATCTCTGCCATATACAACAGCTTTTCGCTTATCCTCCTCGAGTTCCCGAAGATCTATCTTGACATTCTCTGCGGTCTTGCTGCCAACAATCAAACTAAATTCCTTGCGAATAGCATTTTTGATTGACTCATCAAATTTCTGTCCTCCCACTTTTATCAACCGGCTAAGCACAATACCCCCCAATGACAAAATAGAAATTTCTGTTGTATGAAATCCAACATTTACAACAAGGATTCCTTGCGCATTCTTGACATCAATGTCAAGCCCAAGTCCATCTGCCACTGCCTTCTCCACACGCAGAATTTTCTTTGCCTTGATGTTAGCATCTTTCACTAAATCAGAAAATGCCCGCTTTTCTACCTCCGTAATATCTGATGGAACTGCAATATAAAACTCTGCAGGCTTTACGACGCCCTTGTTACAGTCCAGTATAAAATTTTTAAGAATCAGTTGCATATTTTTAATATCCGCAATAACACCATTGCACAGCGGATAGGATATTTCAATACTAGATGGTGCCTTCTCAAACATTTCAAATGCAGAGTCACCATATGCAAATAAATTTTTTTTGTCCTCAATCGCGATCATATTTTTCTCAACAATAACATTGTCACTGTGAGCGTTGTAAATTTTAATTGTTCTAGTACCCAAATCGATACCAAATGCGTTGTTAGCCAACATAACAACTCCTTTCCTCATAAAAGTCCTTTTTGAATAAAACTGGTATATCTGTTATCCCCGATAATGATATGGTCCAGCAATGGAATTTCAACTAAATCGGATACTTCCTTTATCTTCTGTGTCACCAGCACATCTTGTCTACTAGGTGTCGGATCACCACTAGGGTGATTATGCAGAATCACGATATAGGATGCTTCATTGCGCATGGCTCTAATACAGATTTCTCTCGGTGAGATCAAGGTTGCATTAAATGTACCTGTTGACAATACAGACTCGTCCACTATATGCCGTTTGGCATCAAGAAGCACAAGCAAAAGCTGCTCTGTATCTCTGTGTCGCATCTGTTCCATATAGTAAGCAGCCACTGTCTCAGGTTTGTCAAAAGTAAGGTCTGGTCTTGCCTGCAAATTAGAAGTCCGCTTGGCAATCTCAGCAATACAAAGTAGCTGCACTGCTTTGACCTCACCAATTCCCGATATTTGCATTAAATCTCTAATTCCAAAATGATACAAGCCCAAAAGCCCCATACCTTCACCAGCCAGCTTTAAAATCTCTCTGCCCAGTTCAATAGGAGTCTTGTCTCTTGTTCCGGTTCTGAGCATAATAGCAAGAAGCTCGGCATCCGAAAGACATTCCGGCCCAAGCCTCATAAATTTGTCATAAGGCAGCTCATCCTTAGCATATAATTCTTTAAAAAGACTCATGTATTTACGCCTTGCTCTCCATTATAAGCGCAGTAAATAGTACGAATGACTATCTTGGCTGAGAAAGTCCCAGCTTTCTTAGTTATCTTACCACACCATCTTGCGTCTGTACATAAAAAAGATTAGTTTTTTTTCGACATATTTCCTATTTTGGAAAGTTTTATGAAATTTTTTATACTTTTTTTAAATCTTTACAATTCCTGCGTCAACGACACTTTGCAGTGTCTTCATAATGCCAAACCGCGCGTGATCAAAAGTCAATCCTCCCTGAAAATACACAGCATAAGGTGGTTTCATTGGTCCGTCTGCACTCAGTTCAATTGAGGAGCCTGAGACAAATGCCCCCGCCGCCATAATTACCGGCGCATCATATCCTGGCATATCCCAAGGTTCCGGTGCAACAAAACTGTCAATCGGCGCTGCTGCCTGAATTCCTTTGCAGAAAGCAATCACGCCCTCTGCTGTTCCAAATGTGACAGCCTGTATAATATCGTGTCTTGATTCTGTGCCATTTGGAACAACTTGAAAACCTAACTTTTCATAGATATTCGCCGCAAAAATTGCTCCTTTTAACGCTCCTGCTGTCACTGTCGGCGCAAGAAACAAACCTTGATAAAAATCGCGCAAAATGCCAAGTGAAGCTCCAACCTCTTTGCCAAGACCAGGCGATGTAAGTCTGTAAGCTGCATTTTCCACGCATTCTTTTTTTCCAGCAATGTATCCGCCAATCGGTGCTAATCCGCCTCCAGGATTCTTAATAAGTGAGCCGACAACCATATCTGCCCCTACATCAGTAGGTTCAATGCGCTCCACAAACTCGCCATAACAATTATCAACCATGCAAATAATATCTGGATTAATTGATTTTATAAATGAAATCAGTTCACCAATTCTTTTTACAGAAAGCGTCGGTCGCGTTTGATAACCCTTGGAACGCTGTATTGTGACAAGCCGTGTCTTTTCACCCACTGCTGCCCGAATGCCATTATAGTCAAAATCACCATTTGCAAGCAAATCCACCTGTCTATATGAAATACCATACTCTGCAAGGGAACCTTTTGATGGACGGATTCCAATTACTTCTTCTAGCGTATCATAAGGTTTTCCCACTGGAGATAACAATTCATCACCAGGACGCAAATTACTTATCAATGCCAATGCCAACGCGTGTGTTCCGCAAGTAATCTGCGGTCTAACTAACGCATCCTCTGTATGAAAAACAGATGCATAAACAGCCTCTAATGTCTCTCTACCAAGATCATTATATCCATAACCTGTTGTTCCTAAAAGACAAGCCTCACTAACATTATTGTCCTGCATTGCCTTTAATACTTTTAGTTGATTGTACTCTGCGTTTTTATCAATCTCATCAAAGCGTGGTCTCAACTGCGCCAAAATCTCTTGACTAAAACCGTAGACCTGATCTGAGATGCCCAACTGTCTGTATATATTTTGTATGGTTACATTCTCCTCATTTGTCGATTCAATCATTTCCTCTAGTTTCCTTCCATAACTTTGTTTCTATATAGTGTAACATTTTTTCTTCATCATATGCAAATTTATCCTTTTCTATCCAGATAACATCACGTTCCCTACGAAACCATGTAAGCTGTCGTTTGGCAAAGTGGCGCGTGTCTCTCTTAATGGTATAAACTGCTTCCTCCAAACTAATCTCGTCCATTAAATACGAGATTATCTCTTTGTATCCTAGCCCTTGCATCGCTGTTGAATCTCGCTTACATCCCATCTCCATCAATCGCTTTACCTCGTCGACAAGCCCTTCTGCAATCATCTGATCGACACGTTTGTCAATTGCTTTATAAAGTCTCTCTCTTTGGTCTGTAAGCACAAAATATCGCGAGTCATACACGGACTTCTTTTCTCGTTCCGTTTTGTTATGCTCTGAAATTTTCTTTCCAGTCTGCCGGTTAAATTCAATGGCACGAATTACACGCTTCGTATTATTTGCATGGATTTCTTCTGCTGCTTTCGGATCGCATTCCTTCAACAGATTGTGTAGAAATTCTGTACCTTTTTCCCGCGCAATCTGTTCTAAATTTTCACGAAGCGCAGGGTCTTCCTCTCCCTCCTGAAAATCAATATCATACAATACTGACTGAATATAGAATCCAGTGCCCCCAACAATAATTGGAATCTTTTCCTTCGCATAGATTTCTGCAATTGCCTGTTTTGCATACTTTTGGAACAAAACAATATGAAACGCCTCTGTTGGTTCAAAAATATCCACCAAATAATGTTTTACCCCCTGCATTTCTTCCTGTCGTATCTTGGCGGAACCAATATTCATATGTCTATATACCTGCATAGAATCAGCAGAGATAATCTCACCGTTTATGGCCTTTGCAAGTGCTATAGAAAGTTTTGTCTTGCCCGCAGCCGTAGGACCTGTCAATATGATTAATGGATTCATGACACTGCACTCCTTTCTATTCATTGTTGTATTCAGGAATACTATCGACATTCCTATTATAATGTGCCAATTCGTTTTTCTCACCTCCAACCAATTGGCACACATCAATCCTGCTGCACACTTACTTTTTTGAGAGCAGATATCGTTTGTGATATTTCAACTGTACATAATTCATAATGCGTTTATAATAAATGGGATTGCTAACACCACCCAAAATCCCTGCAATAGGAAGTCCCTGTATAAATTTAACAAGCAACATATCCATAGCAAACGCATCTGCCGTATTCTTAATTTGCTCTGTAAGTTTCACCTCCTGAAGATATGTAGCGGAAAAATAATTATCGACTGTCATATTACATGCTATCCATTGTTCTCCTTTAGACATCGCTGTCTCTAAAAGCCTTAAAATATACATTCTCTCCTCCGGTGTATCATAAGAAAATCCATATTGTAATGCTGTTTCATAAGTTCCTTTCAGAATCACTGACAGAAATAGTACAATATCTGGTAGTCCAATTCCTAAAATACCTAATCCAACACCCTCAACGGTACTGACTGCCATATTCACTAGGTTTCCACGATTTACATCCGCTTTTAGATGACGCAACTCTTTTTTTCCACCTTTTAAATTGACCGCAAAATCATGTATTTGAAACTCTTTTTCTATTGTATCTTTGGAGTATGTTTTCTCAATCAAATTTGTTCCTCTTTCAAAAATCAACTCAAATGCCATGCAAAAAGCTTTTTGTAAATTTGTATGTATTCTGGATGGAATCCTTTGTTCTAGAGTCTCCTTCCACTTTGCAGCATGATACTCCACAGCTTGTTTTTCAAGCTTTTTCTCGTCGCGCGCAATCCGCTCTAACTCCTTTTCGATCGGAGATTTTTTTACTTTTATCATTTTCACACTAACTCCCGTTTGCCCGCTTTTGCGGGCTTTTTAATCAAGATGGGTG
>ERZ778503.1872-NODE-1872-length-12992-cov-4.350854_pt1 | contig 12992 bp, 14 predicted proteins | sample MGYA00510047_ERZ778503 | MGnify/ENA primary metagenome ERZ778503 (study PRJEB29527, sample SAMN07138965) | mouse gut metagenome | material: feces | host: mouse | place: China:Nanjing | collected 2016-01-25 ... | reverse complement strand
GGGAGAGCAATACCAAGATTCTATTGTTTTGGCTAAAAACTCTTCTCCACAAATCTGGCACTTCCGTTTTATTTCAAATTTTGCTGCCGGCATAATCTTTTTACTTATATTCCTCATTCTCAATACCGGCATTCTTGCAAGTGTCACATTATCTACTTTTAAGTGTCGGTACAATTATGGTACAAATATACGATAAAAATCCGAGAAATAAGCAAAGCCAAAGAAAAGTCTACAAAAAGAAATAGGGCGTAACTTATTGAGTTACACCCTATATTCCTATTTATTGTTATCGTTATTTATCGATACTTACTTCACTTCCTCGAAGTCGACGTCGGTCACGTGGTCGTCGCCCTGGTTGCCTGCGGAGGCTCCGGGGTTGGCATATCCCTGAGCGCCGCCGGCAGCCTGCTGTGCCTGAGCCTGGGCGTTGAGTATGTCCTGCTGTGCGGCTCCGAAGGTGCGTTCGATGTCTTTGATTGCAGCTTCGATGCCTGCGAGGTCGGAGTTCTTGTGTGCTTCCTTGAGTTTGGCAACTGCCTCCTGGATGGGAGCGCGCTTGTCGGCAGGAATCTTGTCGCCGAGTTCCTCGAGCTGTTTCTCGGTCTGGTGGATGATGGCTTCGGCCTGGTTCATCTTGTCGATGCGTTCCTTCTCTTTGGCGTCGGATGCGGCGTTGGCGGCAGCTTCGTCTTTCATGCGCTTGATTTCCTCTTCGGTGAGGCCGCTGGAAGCTTCGATGCGGATGCTCTGTTCCTTGCCTGTGGCTTTGTCCTTTGCGGAAACGTTGAGGATGCCGTTGGCGTCGATCATGAAGGTTACTTCAATCTGAGGGATGCCTCGGGGCGCGGGAGCGATTCCGTCGAGGTGGAACTTGCCGAGGAGTTTGTCGTCCTTCGCAAGGGGGCGTTCGCCCTGGAGAACGTTGATTTCGACAGATGGCTGGTTGTCGGCGGCTGTCGAGAATGTCTCGCTCTTGGTGGTGGGGATGGTGGTGTTGGCGGGGATGAGGGTGGTCATTACACCTCCCAGAGTCTCGATGCCCACGCTCAGAGGAACTACGTCGAGCAGAAGCACGTCTTTAACGTCGCCGGAGAGCACACCGCCCTGGATGGCGGCGCCGATGGCAACGACTTCGTCGGGGTTCACGCCTTTGGAAGGTGCTTTGCCGAAGAATTTCTCTACAATCTGCTGCACGGCGGGAATACGGGTGGAGCCGCCTACGAGGATTACTTCGTCGATGTCGGAGGCTGTGAGGCCGGCGTCGCGGAGAGCGTCTTCGCAAGGTTTCACTGTTGCCTGGATGAGCTTGTCGGCCAGCTGTTCGAATCTGGCGCGTGTCAGCTCTTTCACCAGGTGCTTGGGTCCGGTTGCGGTAGCGGTGATGTAGGGCAGGTTGATTTCTGTTCTGGTTACGCTGGAAAGTTCTATCTTGGCTTTCTCGGCAGCTTCTTTGAGGCGCTGGAGAGCCATGGCGTCCTTTCGCAGGTCCACGCCTTCGTCCTTGAGGAACTCGTCGGCGAGCCAGTCGATGATCACGTGGTCGAAGTCGTCGCCGCCCAGGTGGGTGTCGCCGTTGGTGGATTTAACTTCGAATACGCCGTCGCCAAGTTCGAGGATGGAGATATCGAATGTGCCGCCGCCGAGGTCGAACACGGCAATCTTGCGGTCCTTGTTGCTCTTGTCCAGTCCGTAGGCCAGTGCGGCTGCTGTAGGTTCGTTAACGATTCGGCGCACGTTCAGGCCTGCGATTTCGCCGGCTTCCTTGGTGGCCTGGCGCTGCGAGTCGTTGAAGTAGGCGGGAACGGTGATTACGGCATCGGTCACGGTCTGTCCGAGGTAGTCTTCGGCAGTTTTCTTCATTTTCTGAAGAATCATTGCGGAGATTTCCTGGGGAGTGTATTCGCGACCGTCGATGTCGATGCGGGGAGTGTTGTTGTCGCCGCGGACAACCTTATAAGGAACGCGTTCGATTTCTGAGAGAACCTGGTCGTAGGTTTCGCCCATGAAGCGTTTGATGGAGTAGATGGTGCGTTTGGGGTTGGTGATGGCCTGGCGTTTGGCGGGGTCGCCGACCGCGCGTTCGCCTCCGTCGACGAAAGCCACCACGGAAGGAGTGGTGCGTTTGCCTTCGTTGTTGGGTATTACTTCGGGCGCGTTGCCCTCGAGCACTGCCACACAGGAGTTGGTGGTTCCTAAGTCAATACCGATGATTTTTCCCATGATATGTATGTTTTTTATGTTTTGTTATATTCGGTTTCGTTACTGTTTACGCTTCAGTTTTAACAAACGGCGTGCCAAAAATGTTTTGAGCCTCCGGCGGTCTGCCGCGCCGTGTCGGACTGCCAAAGTGGCAGTGCCGTGCGGATTTGTGCCTGAACTGAATGTTGTAGCCGAAAATTCCTCAAATGACCTCTTTTTATTGCAAATAAACGTTGATTTGCTAATTTTGCGTATCTGTAATGTCTTGAACAAAAGATGAACGATTCCGTAGCCGACAAAGAGCATCCGGAGGCGCCCTTCCACGTAGGGCGCCATATAAAGCATTACATGGAGGCCAACAATTATTCGGCTGCATGGCTTGCCTCCCGGCTGTTCTGTGACAGAACGAATGTATATAAGATTTATTCGCGCCGGGGAGTGGATTCCGAAATGCTGTTCAGGATATCGTTTTTTCTCCGTCATGACTTTTTTGCCGATTATTCTCATGCTTTCATGAGGATAAAATCGCGAGGAGGCGGTATGTCTGTATAAAGCGGAGTGTTATTCCGCAGGGACAAAACGCACACAAACCAATGAAAGCACAGAAAACGAACGCAGAACATCAGACGCAGTCTCTCTCCGAAGTGTTGCCCGACATAGGCGATGAGATACGGAAAGTCCTTGCCCGCAAACATCTTTCCGGAGCATGGCTTGCCGTACGCATCGGTTGCGACCGCACCAATATCTATAAGATACTCCGCAAGAAAATTCCCATGATATGTATGTTTTTTATGTTTTGTTATATTCGGTTTCGTTACTGTTTACGCTTCAGTTTTAACAAACGGCGTGCCAAAAATGTTTTGAGCCTCCGGCGGTCTGCCGCGCCGTGTCGGACTGCCAAAGTGGCAGTGCCGTGCGGATTTGTGCCTGAACTGAATGTTGTAGCCGAAAATTCCTCAAATGACCTCTTTTTATTGCAAATAAACGTTGATTTGCTAATTTTGCGTATCTGTAATGTCTTGAACAAAAGATGAACGATTCCGTAGCCGACAAAGAGCATCCGGAGGCGCCCTTCCACGTAGGGCGCCATATAAAGCATTACATGGAGGCCAACAATTATTCGGCTGCATGGCTTGCCTCCCGGCTGTTCTGTGACAGAACGAATGTATATAAGATTTATTCGCGCCGGGGAGTGGATTCCGAAATGCTGTTCAGGATATCGTTTTTTCTCCGTCATGACTTTTTTGCCGATTATTCTCATGCTTTCATGAGGATAAAATCGCGAGGAGGCGGTATGTCTGTATAAAGCGGAGTGTTATTCCGCAGGGACAAAACGCACACAAACCAATGAAAGCACAGAAAACGAACGCAGAACATCAGACGCAGTCTCTCTCCGAAGTGTTGCCCGACATAGGCGATGAGATACGGAAAGTCCTTGCCCGCAAACATCTTTCCGGAGCATGGCTTGCCGTACGCATCGGTTGCGACCGCACCAATATCTATAAGATACTCCGCAAGAAAAGCATCGACACAAGTCTGCTGCTGCGTATCAGCGTGATACTCGACCACGATTTCTTCGGTCTCTATTCCCGTGAGTTCAAGCACTCGGCCGGAGATTCCGCAGGCAGCGCCGGATTGGATGAGAATGCCCGATAATGGCGTTTTTTAGCATTTTTTGGATTGGCGACGCTTGCCGCTCCGTGTAAAATCTGTAATTTTGGGGCAATTCAAACCCAAACAGTCAAGTAACCGTACCATGAAACCATACGTACTGGGTATCGACATCGGCGGCACAAACACAGTGTTCGGCCTGGTGGACGCCCGAGGCAAAGTGATTGCAAGTTCTTCGATCAAGACAGGAAAACACAGCAAGTTCGCCGATTATCTCGACGAACTTTATACCGAAGCCACACGCCTTATCCAGGCCAATGATGCCGTGGATAAAGTACACGGCATAGGCATAGGCGCACCCAACGCCAACTACTACACCGGCACCATCGACGATGGCGTGAATCTGCCATGGCCTTCTCCCATACCTCTTGCCCAGGCAGTGAGCGAGAAGTTCGGAATTCCCACCGCCGTGACCAACGACGCCAACGCCGCCGCGCTGGGTGAGATGACATATGGTGCCGCCCGCGGCCTCAAGGACTTTATAATGATAACCCTCGGCACGGGCGTGGGTTCCGGCATAGTGGTGAACGGTCAGGTGGTATATGGCCACGACGGTCTTGCCGGCGAGCTGGGACACATGATAGTGAAGCGCAACAACGGACGCCTCTGCGGATGCGGCCGCACCGGCTGCCTCGAAGCATACTGCTCGGCCACGGGCGTGGCACGCAGCGCGCGCGAATTCCTCGAAGTGCGCACCGAGCCTTCGCTGCTGCGCGAAATCCCTATCGACCAGATCACATCCAAGGATGTCTACGATGCAGCCATGCAGGGCGACCAGATTGCCAAAGACATCTTCGACTACACCGGCACAATCCTTGGCGAGGCTCTCGCCGACATGATGGTGTTCTCCTCGCCCCAGGCGTTTATCCTCTTCGGCGGCCTGGCAAAGAGCGGCGACCTGCTGATGAAGCCTCTGGTAGAAGCCATGGACCGCAGCATGCTCAGCCTCTTCCGCGGCAAGCCCAAGGTGATAATGAGCGAGCTCAAGGAAGCCGATGCCGCCGTGCTCGGCGCCAGCGCGCTGGGCTGGGAAGCCAAGCCCAGCATTGCCCAGGCGGCAGCCATCGCCGCAGCGGCAGTTCCCGCGGCAGAATAAGCCGGACTCGATACATTGCAAAAATCCCGCACCGGCATGGCCGTGCGGGATTTTGCATATTTTAATATGGCCAATGCATTGCCCGGTCGTGAAAAATTGCTAATTTTGTGCGCTGAAAATCCGCAACGGCACTTTTCAAGAAGGGCGAATGCAATGGCAAAGCCCTCGCCTAAGCGGGGTAACTAATTATTATACAATTCGATGTACGTAATCGTAGAAATTCAGGGACAGCAGTTCAAAGCAGAAAAAGACCGCTTCCTGTATGTTCACTATCTTGGCGACAAGGTAGAAGAAGGAGCAACCGTAGAGTTCGACCGCGTGCTCCTGGCCGATGTGGAAGGCGAAGTCAAAGTAGGCGCCCCCACTGTAGAAGGTGCCAAAGTCGTTTGCACTGTTGAGAAGCAGCTCGTAAAAGGCGACAAAGTGATTGTTTTCAAGAAAAAACGTCGCAAAGGCTACCGTCGTAAAAACGGCCATCGCCAGTACTTCACCAAAATAGTGATTAAAGACATCATCGCTTAAGCACACCAAAAGTCCAACCGTGGAATATCCTCCTGGATTTCCATCATACCCAACAAGCAACTATGGCACATAAAAAAGGCGTCGGCAGTTCAAAGAACGGCCGTGAGTCAGAAAGCAAACGTCTGGGCGTCAAGATTTTTGGCGGTCAGTTTGCCAAAGCAGGCAACATCCTCAAGCGTCAGCGCGGCACCGTGCACCATCCCGGCCTCAACGTAGGCATCGGCAAGGACCACACTCTGTTCGCACTCGTGAGCGGAACCGTGGAATTCACCATCGGACGCAACGGACGCAAGTTCATCAACGTCAAGCCCCTCGAACTCCCTCAGGCATAAGTCTTCGACAGAAAAAATACGCGCAGGCGCCTTCCATAGCGGAAGGCGCCTCGTTTTTTTTGTATTCCACTTTTTTGTAGTAACTTTGCACGCGAAAACAAAAGTGGACAGATTTGGCTGCTTGCAACCACTCGAAAAAATGCTAAAATCGCTACCGGAGTCAGGCTCCGGACTGCAAGGGCGGGGGAGAACCCCGCGGCAGTCAGTGATGCATTTTTCGTGGCAGGCTCTTCAGTCCGGTCACGATTTTTTTTAATGCTTATGAGTAACTATCTTTTTACATCCGAGTCGGTTTCGGCCGGCCATCCCGATAAGGTCGCCGACCAGATTTCCGACGCCATAGTCGATGAGTTTCTCGCCCGCGACCCTTCGTCGAAAGTGGCATGCGAGACTCTTGTTACAACCGGGCAGGTTGTCGTTGCCGGCGAGGTGCGTTCCGATGCCTATATCGACATTCAGGAGACTGCCCGCCGCGTAATCCGCCAGATCGGCTACGACCGCAGCGAGCTGCGTTTCGACGGCGATTCCTGCGGCATACTCTCCGCCATCCATGAGCAGAGCGCCGATATCAACCAGGGTGTCGTGCGTGACGACGTGCGCCGGCAGGGTGCCGGCGACCAGGGCATGATGTTCGGCTACGCCACAAACGAGACTCCCCTCTATATTCCTCTCACTCTCGCGCTGAGCCATGCTTTGCTGATGACTCTCGAGCAGATCCGCCGCGAGGGTGTGGACATGACATATCTGCGCCCCGATGCCAAAAGCCAGGTCACTGTGGAATATAGCGAGCATGGAGAGCCCCTGCGCATACACACCATAGTTGTGTCGACCCAGCACGACGAGTTCGTCGATGCGGCAGCCGCAGGGCTGAGCCAGAAGGAAGCCGACGACAGAATGCTGGAGACCATACGCCGCGATGTGAGGGACATTCTCATTCCCCGCACCCGCGAGGCGCTGCCCGAGCAGCTCCGCGGACTTCTGGACAGCGACTATATTCTGCACGTCAACCCCACGGGTAAGTTCGTTATCGGCGGCCCGCACGGCGACACCGGTGTGACCGGCCGTAAAATCATAGTCGACACTTACGGGGGCCACGGCGCCCATGGCGGTGGTGCCTTCTCCGGCAAAGACCCCAGCAAGGTGGACCGCTCGGCAGCCTATGCCGCCCGCCATATCGCCAAGAACCTTGTGGCGGCAGGTGTGGCCGACCGTGTTCTGGTGCAGGTTGCCTATGCCATCGGCGTGGCCGAGCCTGTGAGCATGCATGTGGATACGTTCGGAACCTCGCATGTGGCCTTGAGCGACAGCGAGATAGCACTGAGGCTGCCGCAGCTGTTCGACATGACACCCTACGGCATCGAGCAGCGGCTTAAGCTGCGCGCCCCTATTTACCGTGAAACGGCTACCTATGGCCACATGGGACGTATCCCGCGCACTGTGGAGAAAACCTTCTGTGACCATGGCGGCGAGCCTTTCAGCCGCACAGTCGAGCTTTTCACCTGGGAGAAGCTCGACATGGTGGACGATGTCCGCCGTACCTTCGGAATCGGATAACAATCAGACCTGCATACAAAAAAACGGCGGATGCCATGAGCGTCCGCCGTTTTTTTGTGTCGTGTTCCGTGAATCAGTTGAGTGCGCGGGAGAGGTTGTAGTTGGCGAACTCGAGGTCTTTTACAGCGCGTTTTGCCAGGGAGCTGTCGAGACGCACGGCCTGGCGCAGGTTGGTTACGAGCATGTTCTCGTTGTTGGTGCGGGCACCCAGGATAGCCATCAGATAGTATGTGGTGGCGTCGGGAGTCTCTACCGATGCCAGAGTCGTTTTTGCGCGGCTGTAGTCGCGGGCGAGAATCTGTGCCAGAGCGGCGTTGTTGGTGCGCGAGCTGCCGAAAGCGTTCACGGCGGCTGCGGCGTCGCCCTGCTTGAGGTAGTATACGCCGAGGGCGTTGCCGAGTTCGTCGACGCCGGCAGCGGAGCCGAAGTACTGGTTGGCCTTGTTGTAGTTGCCGTTGAGCATTTCGATGAGGCCGAGGTTCATCTGGGGCTCGGGGTGGTTGCCCATGGATGCGGCGCGGGAGAAGTTGGCCTGGGCCGCGCTGTAGTCACCGGCGACATACTGTGCCATGCCAAGGTTGTTGAAGGTGCGGTAGTCGTTGGGGAAGAGACGTGCGGCCTTGTCGTAGATGGCGAGCTTGCGTTCGTTGTCGTTGGTGAGGGTGGCTGCGTAGAGAATTTCCTCTACATTGAGTTGCGAGGGATTGCTCTCGAGCAGGCGCATGATTTCGGCATCGCTCTTTCCGATTACGTCGATTGATGCTGTGATGCGGGAGTAGCGCAGCTGGGGAAGAATCTGTTCGGCGAGCTGTTCGAACACATCGGAGAGGTTGCGGATTTCGCGTTCGCGCTGTTCGGGGTCGCTGTACATGGAAAGGACATTGAGGATAAGGTCTTTGTCCTGGATGTTGCTCTGTGCCACCAGGCGCTGGAAGCCTTCCCAGTCCTGGGGTGTGAACTGTGCTGTCAGTTCGCCGAATTCGGTAATGCGGTCGCGGTTGAGCTGGCGTTCCATGTAGCTGCGGGTGTTTTCCTCGCGCTGCTGTGCCAGCCGGGTGTTGAAAGCCACACCGCCTTCGGGCGAGGCATAGGAGGATATGTTGATTTCCTGCAGGCGGCGCGATGTGTCGCCGTTGGCTTCCAGAATTTCGCGTTGCAGTTCCTTGATGGCGTCGGTGCTCAGCTGGGAGGCGCGGATATTGGCCTGGTTTACCAGGAACATGATGTCGGCGGCATATTTTTCGTTGATGATTCGCTGGAAGGCATCGGCTCCGATGGAGGGAGTAACGGATTTCACATCAGCCATGGCCGCAGTGGCGACAACGCCATTGGCTACTTTCACGGCGGGGAGGACATAGCGTTTGTTGCCCTGGGTTACGGCGAAGTTGAGCATGAGATCGCTCTGTGCCATGTCGGGGTTGTAGGCGAAGTCTACGGGAATGGTGGCTGTGCCCCCGTACTCATATGAAATCACAGGGTTGTTGCCGCGCACTTTCTCGCCCTGGAAGCTGTAGGACTGGGACGATACTTCCTGACCGTTGAATACCAGAGTGGGTGTAACGGTGACTTCGGCGTTTTTGACAAAGAACTTGGCCGGGATGCGTGCGCTGACACGTGCGGGAACCTTTTCGCCAACCACTTCGAGAGGGTTTGGGTTCACCGTGAAATAGTCGGCGCTGAACTGTCCGAGTTTTTTGCCGCAGGAGGTGAGCGAGAGGGCCACCGTCAGAGAAGCGAGATAGAATAACTTGCGGTACATTGATGTTATTGATTGGTTGTTGATGTTTTTTAGAAGCTTACGCCGATTTTCACTGTGGCGTAGTGCAGGTCGTGGAAGTCGTGGGCCATTTCATGTCCCACCACCTTGCGGCGCTGGCGGAAGGTGTAGCCCAGAAGGATGAAAGAGGCGAATTTAGAGCTGCGGGCGAGGTTGAATCCCGCACCGGTGAATCCGTAGATGCCTGTCTGCTGGTGGTTGTGTTCCAGGTAGTTGAGGCTGGCGCCGAGTTTGATGTCCCAGAATGCCAGTGTGGGGCGGTCGGTGAAGTTTGTGCGCAGTTCGGCGAAAAGCGGAAACGAGCGGCAGGAGTTGCTCACCATTATGTCGGCTTCGGCGCCGATGCCCAGGAAATTTATCCATCCGCGGCGCATGCCGAAACTTATTTCGAAGTCCACGGTGCTCATGTCGTTCCCGCTCATGTCGATGGAGGCGCCTGCCGAGGCTCCCCATGTGAAAGCGGGGCGGATGGCGGCGGTGTCGCTGTTGTCGGCAGCCTGCGCCCGGGCCGAGGTCGCCAGCAGGACGATGGCTGCGGCGAGGATTCCCGGCAGCTGCTTCATGCTTTTTCTGTTCATTGCTCTTTGACAAAAGTCATGGACGACCAGTTGTCGCGTTCGGCCATGGCTGTGGGCACGAGGCCGGCGGCGCGGGCGGCGCTCTCCACAATGGGTCGGTCGGCTACATAGAATCCGCTCACTACCAGATGGCCGCCGGTGCGGAGAGTGGCGGAGTAGGATGCCATGTCGGCGACGATGATGTTCCGGTTTATGTTTGCCAGGAAGAGGTCGGCCGATTCTTCGCGGCCTTTAAGTGCCGAGGCGTCGGAGCGCACCAGTTCCACGGCGTCGCCGTCGTCGTCGCTGAGGTTGAGGGCTATGTTTTCGGCGGTGTTGGCGGCGGCGAACTCGTCGATTTCCACGGCCAGCACCTTTGCGGCGCCGAGTATGCGTGCGAGAATGGCCAGAATGCCTGTTCCGGTGCCCATGTCCACTACGGACAATCCATGGCAGTCGGTTGCCAGCAGTGCCTCCATCATCAGAGTGGTGGTGGCGTGATGCCCGGTGCCGAAAGCCATCTTGGGGTTGATGTAAATGTTTATGTCGGCCTGCGGCACATCGGTGTGGAATGTGCCGGCCACGGCCACGCGGCCTCCGACCACAATGGGGCTGAAGTAGTTTTTCTCCCACTCGGCGTTCCAGTCGCGTCCCTCCACGAAAGTTTCTTCGAATGTTGCGGAGAACCCGTCGGGAAGAGCCCCGAGTATTGCCTCGGCAGTGGATTCCCTGCTGAAAAGCGCTGCGGGGACATATGCGGTGAGTGTAGCGCCCGGAGTTTCGGAATCGCCGGCCACAAAACTCTCGTATCCTGCCTGTCCGAGGGCGTCGGCGAGCAGGTCGGCCATGTCGGAGCTGGCTGGCGACAGAGCGAATCGTACTTCGTAATAGTCGTTCATCGGGTGATTGGAGGTTAGGGCTATTTTGCCACAAAGGTAAGCATTATTCCGAAATAATTACTAATTTTGTACGCAGCTATGAACCCCGACCATTCCAAGGTGCACGATGCCGGCGAGCGCTTTGCCCGCTATCTGCGTGAGACAGGCCGGCGCAATACTCCCGAGAGGCAGCTCGTGCTCTCGAGGGCGTTGGCAGCCCGTCGGTTTTTCAGTGTCGAAGAACTGGGAGAGGCAATAAATGCCGAGGGCTCGCATCTGGCACAGGCAACCTTGTACGCCACTCTGGAACTGCTTTGCGAGGCCGGACTGCTGGGGCGCAAACACACAGCCCGCCGCACTCTGTATTGCCCGGTGGCGGCAGGCTCGGCGCAGACAGTGTGCTCCGTCTGCGGTAAGGTTACGGCTCTGAAAGTCCCCGAACTGAGCGCGGCTCTGGGGCGTCTCCAGCCGGGTAGGTTCGTCCCTTCGGGTTTTTATCTGGAAATACAGGGCATGTGCAGCATCTGTGCCCGCCGCCAAAAGAAAAAATCACAGAAAAACATATAGATACAATGAAAGCCGATCTTCTGTTAGGGCTCCAGTGGGGCGATGAAGGAAAAGGTAAGATAGTGGACGTGCTCGCTCCCGAGTACGACCTTGTAGCCCGTTTCCAGGGCGGCCCCAATGCAGGGCACACGCTGGAGTTCGACGGCCGCAAGCATGTGCTGCGCTCCATTCCGTCGGGTATTTTCGCCGCCGGAGGCAATGCCCTCAACCTCATTGGCAACGGAGTCGTGCTCGACCCGGTGCTTTTCCGCGGCGAGGCCGAGGCTCTTGAAGCCGATGGCGTGAATCTCCACCGCTGCCTGCGTATCTCCCGCAAGGCCCATCTGATTCTCCCGACCCACCGCCTTCTCGATGCCGCCGGCGAACGGCGCAAGGGCGCCAACCGCATAGGCACCACTGGCAAAGGCATCGGTCCGACATATACCGACAAGGTGTCGCGCCGCGGCCTCCGCGTGGGCGATATCGCCGCCCCCGATTTCAGCGAACGCTATAAAGCCGTACGCGACGCCCATATGGAGCAGCTCGCCTACATGGGGATGCCTGCCGAGGGCAGTGCCGAATTCGTCGAGGCCGAAGCCGAGTGGTTCGAGGCAGTTGAGTATCTTGCAGGCTTCGTTGCCGCCGATACCGAGCATATGGTGAACAAGGCGCTCGACGACGGTCTTAAAGTGCTTTGCGAAGGTGCCCAGGGTACCATGCTCGATGTCGATTTCGGTTCGTATCCGTTCGTGACATCCAGCAACACCGTTGCCGCCGGAGCCTGCACGGGCCTCGGAATAGCACCGCGCCGCATCGGCCGTGTGTACGGTATTTTCAAAGCCTACTGCACCCGTGTGGGCAGCGGCCCCTTCCCCACCGAACTGTTCGATACCACCGGCGATACCATCCGCCGCATCGGCCACGAATACGGTGCCGTGACCGGCCGCGAGCGCCGCTGCGGCTGGCTGGACCTTGTGGCATTGCGTTATGCCGTGATGATCAACGGTGTAACCGACCTCATAATGATGAAGAGCGACGTGCTCGACAGCTTCGCCACAATCAAGGTGGCAACGGAGTACCGCCTGCCCGACGGCACGGTGACCCGTGATTTCCCGTTCAGCATCGGCGACGAAGCCGAGGGCGCCGGAACCATGGAACCTGTCTACCGCAGTTTCCCCGGCTGGATGACCGAACTGAAGGACATGCGCCGCGTGCAGGAACTGCCGGAGGCATTCACCGACTATATCCGCTTTATCGAAAGCGAGGTGGGTGTGCCTGTGACCATCCTGTCGGTGGGTCCCGACCGCGAGCAGACAATCATCCTCAACGACTGACCCTATAACTATCTATACCACCCAACACACCTTAGAATCATGGCCAAAGTAAAACCATTCCGCGGCATACGTCCGCCGCGTGAAATCGTCACCGAAGTGGCTTCGCGGCCCTACGATGTACTCAACAGCGAAGAAGCACGAACAGAGGCCGAAGGCAACCCCCGTTCGCTCTACCACATCATCAAGCCCGAGATCGATTTCGCTCCGGGCACCGACGAGCACGCTCCCGAGGTCTACGACCGTGCCGTGGCCAATTTCGCCTCATTCCGCGAAAACGGCTGGCTGGTGCAGGACGAGAAGGAACACTACTATATCTACGCCCAGACAATGGACGGCCGCACGCAGTACGGCATAGTGGTGGCCGCCAACGTCGATGACTATATGGAAGGCCGTATCAAAAAACACGAGCTCACCCGCCGCGACAAGGAAGAGGACCGCATGTAGCATGTGCGCATCAACAACGCCAACATCGAGCCGGTGTTCTTCGCCTTCCCCGACAACAAGGCACTCGAAGAAGTGATACGCA
>ERZ778503.1857-NODE-1857-length-13095-cov-5.075460_pt1 | contig 13095 bp, 8 predicted proteins | sample MGYA00510047_ERZ778503 | MGnify/ENA primary metagenome ERZ778503 (study PRJEB29527, sample SAMN07138965) | mouse gut metagenome | material: feces | host: mouse | place: China:Nanjing | collected 2016-01-25 ... | reverse complement strand
AGCCGGAATCTTCTCCAGCACGATGGCGAAACAGCCGGTATCTTCCAGTGCGTGGGCATCGGCTATCAACCGGGCCGCCTCGGCCTCTTCCTTGGCGCGCACGGCATACGTCCCGAACTTATTGATGCTCTGCGGCGTCAGCCCCAGATGTCCCATAACGGGAATACCGGCCGCCAGAATGGATTTCACCGTGTCCAGGATCTCCACTCCACCCTCCAGTTTCAAGGCATCGCAACCGCTCTCTTTCATGATACGGATAGCGTTCGACACCCCTTCCGTGGCATTCACCTGATACGTACCGAAAGGCATGTCGCACACTACCAGCGCACGTTTGGCTCCCCGCATCACCGAGGTGGCATGATAAATCATCTGATCCAGCGTAATCGGCAATGTGGTGGTATTGCCCGCCATTACATTCGAGGCCGAATCGCCCACCAGAATTATATCCATACCGGCGCCGTCTACAATCTGTGCTGTGGTATAATCATAAGCCGTAAGCATGGCGATTTTCTTGCCCTGCCGTTTCATTTCCATCAAACGATGCGTTGTCACTTTCCGGGCATCGTCTACCAAATAACCAGCCATAATTTTCTTCGTTATTTAAAATCCGGGTGCAAAATTACGTCTTTTTTCAGATTCTAACGAAGAAGCCTTAACATTTTTTCCGGCGTCATGTCGCAAAAGTCGGGTATCACTTCGTCACATTTGTCCCGGATAGCCTCGGCCGGATGGGTAGTGGCAAGCCCCATCACCTTCATGCCCGCACTCCGTCCGGCTTGCAATCCGTGAAAGGAATCTTCGAAAACCACACAGTCACCGGCACCGACGTGCAGCACCTCGGCACCCAGCAGATAGCAGTCGGGGGCCGGTTTGGAACGTGTAAAGCGTTCCGATGTCAGGATCTCGTCGAAAAGTGTTTCCAACTCGGGATGTGCCTCACCCACGCGCCTCATCTTTTCAAGATTGGAACTGGTGACCACCGCCGTACGGACGCCGGCTTCTTTCAGCGCTTGCAGAAAGGCCTGCACGCCCGGTATATAATCGTATTGCATCCGGCGCTCAAAGTCATTCAGCCTGTCGGTGATGGAAGCCTGCAAGGAGGCGTTCCCCGCAAACCATCTGTCGTAAATCTGTACCAGGGTCTGCCCTTTGATTTTCAGTTCGAAGCCGTCCGTTTCGGGATGATACTCCCTACCGATCTCTCCCCAGAACACACTGTATTGGGTTTCGGTATCGAACACCACGCCGTCCAGATCGAACAAAGCCGCTACCGTATCCCCGTTTTTCATCTTCTTTTCCGTCATATCGCACATATTCCGTTTATTTACGGCGGCAAAGGTAAGAAAAACTATTTTTTTTATTACTTTTGTTCCGCAAAACTATCACGAACGCAGTTCGGAACTATGAAACCATCCTTGATAAAACTCATTGAAGACAGCATCAGACAGAACTGGGACCTGAAAGCCCTGACGGACTTCAACGGCGAAACCCTTCAATACAAAGACGTGGCCCGTAAAATCGAGAAACTGCATCTGATGATGGAAGCGGCAGGTATCCGTCCCGGCGACAAAATCGCCCTGTGCGGCCGCAACAGCAGCAACTGGTGCGTGGCTTTTCTGGCCACCCCTCACGTATGGAGCCGTCATTGTTCCCATTCTCCATGAATTCAAACCGGACAACATACATAATATCGTCAACCATTCCGAAGCCCGTCTGCTCTTTGTAGGCGATCAGGTATGGGAAAACCTGAACGAGAACTCCATGCCCGCCCTCGAAGGCATTCTTTGCCTGCGCGATTTCACCCTGACCGCCTGCCGGTCGGACGATCTGGATTACGCCCGCCGGCATCTGAACGAACTTTTCGGCAGAAAATACCCCAAACTCTTCACCGTGGACGATGTCGGTTATCCGGCGGAAAGCAGCGAAGAGGAAGTGGCCGTCATCAACTACACTTCGGGAACGACCGGCTTTTCCAAAGGAGTGATGCTCCCCTACCGCAGCCTGCTCTCGAACATTCTTTTCTGTCGCAGCAAAATGAAACTCCGGCAAGGAGACAATATGGTGTCCATGCTCCCCATGGGGCATGTATTCGGCATGACAGCCGACTTTCTGTACGGCATCACCCAAGGCGCCCATCTGTTCTTCCTTACGCGCATGCCCTCGCCCAAGATCATCATCAACGCAGTGGCACAGGTACATCCACGGATCATTGCCTGCGTCCCCCTGGTGATAGAAAAGATCGTCAAGAAAGAGATTCTGCCCCGTATCGACAATAAAATCGGCAAATTGCTCTTACGCCTACCTATTATTAATGAGAAGATCAAAGAACGCGTGCGGGAAGAGAGTATCCGGCTGTTCGGAGAGAATCTACAGGAGATCGTAGTGGGCGGTGCCTCCTTCAACGCCGAAGTAGAAGCTTTTCTGCGTAAGATAAAATTTCCGTGTGTCAACGGTTACGGCATGACGGAATGCGGACCGTTCATCTGCTATTCACCCTGGGAAGAATCCGCCTACACCTCCTGCGGACGGGCGGCCGACCGCATGGAAGTGCGTGTCATAAGCCCCGACCCGCAACGGATACCGGGCGAACTGATTTGCCGGGGGACCAACAACATGCTGGGGTATTACAAGAACCCGGAAGCCACGGCGCAGGTCATCGACAAAGACGGATGGCTGCATACGGGCGACATGGCCGTCATCAGCGAAAGCGGACATGTGTACATCAAAGGCAGATGCAAGAACATGCTGCTGAGTTCCAGCGGACAAAACATCTACCCCGAAGAGATCGAAGCCAAGTTGAACAACATGCCGTTTGTGAATGAATCGCTCGTTGTCATGAGCCGCGAGAAACTGGTGGCACTGGTCTATCCCGATTTCGACGAGGCGTTGCGCAACGGATTCGACGAGAAGAAGCTGGCGGAATTGCTGGACCAAAGCCGTACGGACCTGAACCGGGAACTGCCGGCTTACTCGCAGCTCACCCGCATCGTACTGCAAAGCGAAGAATTCGAAAAAACAGCCAAGAAAAGCATCAAACGGTACTTGTATCAACAAACGGACATATAAGCATGAACGAGCCTTCCCGACTGATCGTTTACAAAGCCTCTGCCGGCTCAGGAAAGACTTTCACGCTGGCCGTACAGTACATCAAACTGCTGCTAACGGCTCACGGAAATACGCACTACCGCCACATCCTGGCCGTGACATTCACCAACAAGGCCACAGCCGAAATGAAGGACCGTATTCTGCAACAATTATACGGTATATGGAAAGACGTGCCTTCCTCACACCCTTATCTGAAGGCACTGAAAAAAGAACTGGCAAGCGACGGATTCCCCCCCATCACCGATGAGGAAATCCGCCGAAAGGCAGGCTTAGCCCTGCGAAACATCCTGCACGATTACAGCCGCTTCCGCGTAGAGACCATCGATTCGTTCTTCCAGTCGGTACTGAAAAATCTGGCCCACGAACTTAGTCTTACAGCCAATCTGCAAGTGGACCTGAACGACAAGGAAATGCTGGGTAACGCCGTAGACCGTCTCATGGACCGCCTGCATCTGGAACCGCGCCTGCTATTGTGGGTGTCGGAGTATGTAGACGACAAAATACGCAACGACGAACGTTGGGATGTGAGCCGTGAAACCAAGGATTTCGCCAGGTGGATCTTCAGCCCGGCTTATCTGGAAAGCAGCGCGGCCCTGCGCAACATACTGGACGACGACAAACGGATGCTGCACTACCGGAAAGCCCTGCAAGACATAAAAGCGGACGCATGGGATAAACTGGCAAGCGCCGTGGAACATTTCAGAGAAGAACTTGAAACATTCGGCATAAGTTGCACGGATTTTAAATCGGGCTCCACCCTGAACACGTATTTGAACGCATTGATGGAGAAAGGCTTCGAGGCGGAATTCAAAATCACGCTGCAACGCTATCTGGAAGCCCCCGAAAACATGCTTGTCGCCGCCAAACAGAAAAACACATATTGGCTGGAAACGGCGGAACACTTTCGGGAACTCCTGCAAGAGATACGCCATTTCCAAACCACAGGAGCCGAGCCGTACAATACCGCTTCGCTCTCTCTGAAACATCTCAATCCGCTCCGGCTACTCGGATCGATCGACGAGGAAATAACATCCATCACCCAAGAGACCAACCGTTTTCTGCTCGCAAAAACACCGATTCTGCTGAACAAACTCACCGAAGGTTCCGACGCGCCGTTCATCTTTGAGAAGATGGGCGCGGAATTTCATCACATCATGATCGACGAGTTTCAGGACACCTCCACACTGCAATGGCAGAACTTCAAAACCCTGTTGCTGGAAAATATGGCCGGCGGCGGGAGAAATCTGCTGGTGGGCGATGTCAAACAAAGCATCTACCGCTGGCGAAACGGCGACTGGACGATACTGAACAACATCGGCAGAGAGATGGCGGCCCAAAGTCCCCAGCTCCGCCGGTTGGAATATAACTTCAGAAGCGAACGCCGGATTATAACCTTTAATAACCGCGTCTTCGAACGGGCTGGCCGTGTACTGGATGACTTACATCCCGAAGCCCAACTGAAACTGGCGGAAGCATACAGCGACGTCGGCCAAAAGTGCCCCGAAAACAAAGGGGATGCCGGATTCGTACGCGCACGCTTCTATCCGTCCACCCGAAAATCCACAGACGAGAACTGGGAAGAGCTCATGCTGGAGGACCTTTGCGAACAAGCGGCCGAACTGCACCGCGCAGGCGTAGGTTATTCGCAAATGGCCATCCTGTTGCGCCAACGCAGGCATGCCGTACCCGTGGTAGCCGCCTTTTCCCAACGGCTGCCGGACGTAAAACTGGTTTCGGACGAAGCGTTCCGGCTCTCGTCTTCCACCGGTATAAACATGCTCATCGCCGCCCAGCAGGTGCTCCGTACACCGGAAGATAGCGTAGCGCTGGCCTATCTGGTCGTGCACTACCAACACGACATTCTGGAACAACCGGTCGATCTGAACGGCTGGTTGCTCACCGAACCGTCCCGTCTGCTTCCCGAACCGTTCGTCCGCGAACGGGAACGGCTCCGGCTGATGCCGCTATACGAATTGCAGGAAGAACTGTTCCGATTGTTCTCCCTGCAAAAACTCGTCAAACAGGAGGCCTATTTTTTCGCTTATTTCGACCAGGTCGCCACGTATCTTCAGGAAAATCCGTCCGACTTGTCCTCCTTCCTGACTTTTTGGGAAGAAGAACTGTCCGAACAGACCATTCCATCCGGCGAGACGGACGGCATACGCATCTTTACTATCCATAAATCCAAAGGATTACAGTTTCATACGGTTTTTGTTCCCTACTGCCACTGGGACGTGGAGCGCGATAAGCATACAAACGGATCCGGCGATCTGCTATGGTGTACGCCCGACCGGGAGCCTTACGACGAACTGCCTCTCATCCCCGTATCGCCTTGTGCACAGATGAAAACCTCCCTTTTTAAATCAGTCTATGAGGAGGAGCACCTGCAACGGCGCGTAGATGCCCTGAACACGTTGTACGTGGCCCTGACACGCGCCGAGAAGAACCTCTTGATCTGGGCCAAGGCCAAAGACGAAATGACCGAGAGCGGAACGGTAGGCGACCTCCTACGGGCCGCGTTGCCAACCGATATGGAAGAGGCGAACTGGGATGAAGACGACATATCCACTTTCACATACGGCTTTCCCGTCACTGCGGTCCGAACGGAAAAGAAACACAGCGACAACCGCATGGAATTGATATACACGGATCTGCCTGTGGCCATGCAGTCGTTCACCACCGGCATAGATTTCCGGCAATCCAACCGCTCGGAAAAATTCATCTTAACAGCCGGCGAAGAAGAAATCCCGGAATCGGCAGACGCTCCGCTACAAGACACGTATATCCGGCAAGGCAAACTGCTCCACTATATATTCTCCACCCTGCATACGGCTGCCGACCTGGATGCGGTGCTGCAACAAGTGGAAAGCGAAGGTATATTGGGCAAAGAGATACAGAAGGAACGTCTGCGAAAATGGGTGACCCGAGGACTGGAACGCCCGGTCATCGCCGATTGGTTTTCGGGTCGTTACCGCCTTTACAACGAATGTTCCATTCTGTCGACCGATGCCGCCAGCGGCGAATGTATCGTCCGAAGGCCCGACCGCGTAATGGTAAGTGAAGAAGAAATCATCGTGACCGATTTCAAATTCGGAAGGCACCGGCCGGAATATCACGAACAAGTACGGGAATACATGCACCTGTTGCAGCAAATGGAACCGCAAAAACGGGTAAAAGGCTATCTATGGTTCGTGTATACCAATCAAATCGAAGAAATAAAAGCGTAAGTTGTATGGAAACCTTTCTCTCGGCAGTGGCACATGATCTATTGGAACGGTTCGGCACGAACCTGTCCGATCTGGTTCTTGTCTTTCCCAACAAGCGGGCGGGCCTGTTCATGAACCAACAGCTGGCCGCTCTGTCGCCCACACCGGTATGGGCTCCCCGCTACCAGACCATCAGCGACGTGTTCTGCTCGGCATCCTCCTACAACGTCTGCGATCCGATTCTGGCCGTATGTGAACTGTATCGCATCTATGCCGGCAAAACGGCTCAGCCCGAATCGCTCGACCGTTTTTACGGATGGGGCGAAATCATTCTTTCCGACTTCGACGACATCGACAAGCATTTGGCCGATGCCCGCCGGCTCTTCAGCAACATACGGGCGATCAAGGTACTGGACGACAGCGCCTACCTTACCAAAGAACAGGAAGAGGCCTTGAGCCGCTTTTTCAAAGGCTTCTCCATCGAGAACAATTCCAGGCTTAAGGAAAAATTTCTCGCCTTGTGGAACATCATGTATGAGCTGTACACCGAACTGAACGCTTCCCTGCGCAAACAAGGGCTGATGTACGAAGGAGCACTGTACAGGGAGGTGGCCGAACGTATGCGCGACGAAAAGGAAACCGGCCCGGAGCCGGGAAAAACGTATGTCTTCATCGGCTTGAACGTGTTGAACGAAGTGGAGGCACAACTGTTTCAAGCTTTAAAAGACCGGCAGGCCGCCCTCTTTTACTGGGATTACGATGTCTTCTATACACAGGCGGAGCGAACCTTCGAGGCTGGGGTCTTCATGCGTGAGAACCTGAAACGTTTCCCCAATGAATTGCCGGAATCTTTGTTCCGCAATATGGAGAAGAGCAAACAGGTGGATTATATCTCGGCCACTTCGGAAAATGCGCAGGCCCGCTATCTCCCGCAATGGCTCCAAAACCATCTGACAACACCGGAACAGGAAACGGCGGTGGTCTTGTGCAACGAAGCGTTGCTGCAACCCGTATTGCATGCCTTACCCGACAACGAAAGCGGGATTACTATCCGCCACACCAACATAACGATGGGATTTCCCCTGACGGACACGCCCGTCTACAGTCTGGTAAACGCCCTCGTCAGTCTACAGACAGACGGTTACAACGCCGAAAGCGGCCGTTTTCTGAACAGTTACCGGGAAGCCGTAACGAATCACCCGTACGGGCATCGGCTGGAAGAGGCCGTATGGCAGCAACATCCCGCAACAAATACGGAACTGCTGGACTATCTGATCCTGCTCCTGGAGCAACTGGCCGCCTCGTTCCGCCATACGGAACAACCCGATGTCTACCAGCAATTATACAACGAAGCGTTGTTCAAGACACACAGCATACTGACCCGCTTCCGCAGTCTGGTGGATTCGGGTGTGCTGAACGTAGAAGCCGTCACATTGCGCCGCCTGTTGCGCACCGTACTGGCCGGCACCACCATTCCTTTCCACGGTGAACCCGCCGTCGGCCTGCAGGTGATGGGAGTATTGGAGACACGTAATCTGGATTTTCGGAACATCATCCTGCTGTCGGTCAACGAAGGCCAACTCCCCCGGCATACCAGCGACACCTCATTTATCCCCTATGCGCTGAAAGAAGCTTTCGGCCTCACCACCATCCGGCATAAGATTGCCGTTTACGCTTTTTATTTCTACCGGCTGCTTCAACGGGCCGAGCACATCACCTTCCTGTACAATACATCGACAGAAGGCAGCCGGCAAGGGGAAATGTCAAGGTTCTTGCGCCAGTTGCTGGCAGAAACCGAATGGGACATACGTACTTTCCATTTACAGGCCGGGCAGAGCGTATGCACGTCCCAACCGCTTTCGGTGCGGAAGACCGACGAAGTCATGCGCCGGTTGCAAAACCGGTTCGACAGCCGCGTAGCCGGTTCCCACCCGCTATCTCCCACAGCCTTGAACTATTATCTGGACTGTCCGTTGAAGTTCTATCTGAACCAGATTGCCCGTATCCGACCGAAGCGGGATACGACCGACGGTCTGGATGCCGCTCAATTCGGAACCGTATTTCATAAGGCGGCGGAAGCCGTCTACACCCGCCTGCAACAGCGAAGCCCCCTTGTCAGAGCCGCCGATCTGGATATACTTCTGGAAAAACCGGTCCTCACACTGGCCCCGTATGTAGAAGAAGCTTTCCGGGATACGTTCGCCGAGGAGGGGCTGGAGCCTCCCGCTTTCCACGGTCCTCTGCTCGTAGTGCGTAAGGTCATCATCACCTATCTGAAACAACTGCTGGAACACGACCGGCGGCTGACCCCGTTCGAGATCGTGGAGATGGAACAACCGCACGAAACCACTCTGAGAGTAGACACTCCCAAAGGAGCCTTACACATTCGGATCGGCGGCACTATAGACCGCATCGACCGTGTGACCCGCACCGACGAGAGCGGCACACAGCAGAAAGTGCTCCGCATCGTAGACTATAAGACCGGAGGAAGACCGCAGTCGGGCAAGTGCATGGAACAACTGACTACCCCGCATAAAGACCGCCCCAACTACATCTTCCAAACCTTCCTTTATGCTATGGTGATGTGCGGAGAGACGCAGTCGCCCGTCATGCCGGCGCTGTTCTTCGTGAACAAATCCAGCCAGGAGGACTATACCCCGGCCATCCGATTCGGCACCGGAGATGTATATGACTTCCATGCCTGGACCCACGACTTCGAGAAGTTGCTGCGCGCCACGCTGGACGAACTGTTCAACGCCGATCTGCCTTTCGTACAGACCGACATCACCGAGACTTTCCAAAAATGCGATTATCGCAGACTATGTGGAAAATAATTAACTCTATTTTTTAACCTTTCAAACAACAAATTATGAACATGAGACCTCAAACAGTAATCAGCCTCGTTGTCCTCTTCTTCTTTTTAGGAATCGGCAACAACCGGGCCGCCAACGAAAAACCGTTCGTCATTCCCGAACTGCGCGAATGGCAGGGAGGCGAGGGCCACTTCGTACTCACTTCCAAAAGCCGCATTCTGGCGCCCGACGGCGAGTCGGAGAGAAGAGCAGCCTACGCCTTGGCTGCCGACTATCAGGAAATGTTCGGCCGGAAACTGAAAGTAGTGATCGGCAAGAACGAGCAAGCCGCCAAAGCCGGCGACATTGTAGTCCAAATGAGCGGCAGTCCCAGTCTGGGCGAAGAAGGCTACACCGTAAGTATTACCGACCGCGTAATCCTGTCGGCCCACAAAGCCACCGGCGCCTACTGGGGCACGCGCACACTCCTGCAAATTTTCGAACAGACCCAAGGCGACCGGTTGCCGCAAGGTACGATCACCGACTATCCCGACTATCCCGTACGCGGTTTTATGATAGACTGCGGACGCAAGTTCATTCCGATGGCTTACCTACGTAAGTACGCCAAAATCATGTCGTACTACAAAATGAACACGCTGTCGGTTCACCTGAACGACAACGGCTTCCCGAAGTATTTCAACAACAACTGGGACGACACTTATGCCGCTTTCCGTATGGAGAGCGAATACTTCCCCGAGCTGACGGCCCGCGACGGACATTACGGCAAGCAGGAGTTCCGCGACTTCCAGCTCGAAGCCGCCAAGCAATGCGTGAACATCATCCCCGAAATCGATGTCCCGGCCCATTCCCTGTCGTTCGTTCACTACCGCAAGGAATTCGGTAATAAAGAATTCGGTGTGGACCATCTGGACCTGACCAATCCGAACGTCGAGCCGTTTCTCGACTCGCTGTTTACGGAATACATCAGCGGCGACGAGCCTGTCTTTGTAGGCAAACAGGTACATATCGGTACCGACGAGTACTCCAACCGCCGAAAAGACATCGTAGAAAAGTTCCGCGCCTTTACCGACCATTACATCCGTCTGATGGAGAAATTCGGCAAGCAAGCCGTTGTATGGGGATCGCTCACCCACGCCAAAGGCGAGACGCCCGTCAAAGTGGACAATGTACTGATGATGGCCTGGAGCAACGGGTACGCCCAACCGAAAGAAATGATCGACCTAGGCTATAAACTGGTCAACATCAGCGACGGATACACTTACATCGTTCCCGCTGCCGGCTACTACTACGACTATCTGAACACGAAGTACCTGTACGAAAGCTGGTCTCCGCGCAACATCGGCGGTGTGGAGTTCGAGGAGAAACACCCCAACATCGAAGGCGGCATGTACGCCGTTTGGAACGATGTGGTGGGCAACGGCATCAGCGTGAAAGACATTCATCACCGCTGCTTCCCGGCCTTGCAGACGATGGCCGCCAAAACGTGGTCGGCTACCGCTACCACCCTGCCCTACGATGAATTTGACAGCCGCCGTCACCTGCTGAGCGAGGCCCCCGGCGTCAACGAGCTCGGCATCATCAAAGGGCAGCCCCGGTCTACCGTATACACCCAACCCGAGGTGAAACCGGGCAAGACTTATCCCCACGAGGAGATCGGCTACAACTACAGCGTCAGCTTCGACATCGAATACGGTAACGAAACTCCGGGAACCGTTCTGTTCCGCAGCGAGAACGCCACCTTCTGGTTGGCAGATCCCGTCAGCGGTATGCTGGGATTCTCACGCGACGGCTATCTGAACACCTTCAAATACAGCGTGCGCCCCGGCGTGAAAGAGACCCTGCGCATCGAAGGCGACAACCGCTCCACCCGTCTGTTTGTCAACGGCAAGCTGTTCCAGGAATTGGGCTACGAAGAGCGACTGGCCGCCGACAAGAAACCGTGGAACTATGTCCGCACCTTGGTGTTCCCCTTGAAGGAAAGCGGTTCTTTCAAGAGCCGTATCACGAACCTGCAAGTAGCCAACTACTGTATGTCGGCACCCGTCGGTAAATAACGGAGCAAACCGGCAGGTGCGCATGCACCGGTGCCTATAGCAATGGCCCGAACCGCGTAAACACGCGGCTCGGGCCATTTTCTTCATCTATCACATCCGCTCTCTCCTCTCCCTCCGCCCCTTTGCGGACCGTTGTCGGGATTGGTCTTTGCGGCGGAACTAAATCAGATATTGCGAACTGATGGATTCGTTGGTCTCCACCCGGCGAATCGTCTCGGCCAGCATATCGGCGATGCTGAGCTGCTTCACCTTGGCACAACGGTTGTCGTAAGGAATACTGTCGGTAAAGACGATCTCCTCAAGCGCGCTCTTCTCCACCCTTTCGGACGCCGGGCCGGACATCACGCAATGGGAAGCAATGGCGCGTACGGATTTGGCTCCGTTCTCCATCATCAGATCGGCCGCCTTGGTTATGGTACCTGCCGTATCCACCATATCGTCCACCAGGATCACATTGGCATCCTTCACGTCACCGATAATCTGCATATTGGCCACCTCGTTCGGCTTGCGGCGCGTCTTGTTGCACAGCACCAACGGACACTCCAGGAACTTGGAGTAGGTGCTGGCCCGCTTCGATCCTCCCACATCGGGAGTGGCGATCACCAGATTCTCCAGTTTCAGCGACTGGATGTAAGGCAGCATGACGCTCGAAGCGTACAGGTGGTCTACGGGAACGTCGAAGAAGCCCTGCTCCTGGTCGGCATGCAGGTCCATCGTGATCAACCGGTTGATACCGGCCACGCTCAGCATATCGGCCACCAGCTTCGCACCGATCGAAACGCGCGGTTTGTCTTTTCTGTCCTGACGGGCCCATCCGAAGTAGGGAATCACGGCAATGATGCTCCGTGCCGAAGCGCGCTTGGCCGCATCGATCATCAGCAACAGTTCCATCAGATTGTCCGAGTTCGGGAAAGTGGACTGCACCAGGAATACATCTCTTCCGCGTATGGATTCCTCGTAAGACACGGCGAACTCACCGTCGGCAAAATGGGTAATGACCAACTGCCCGAGTTCGCAGCCCAAGCTGGCACAGATTTTCTCGGCCAGATACCGGGATCTGGTGCCGGAGAAAACCATAAATGAATTATTTTCGCTCATTTCTCTATTAAAGTGTTAATTAAAAAATTCGATGAGGATCAGTCCGCCGCGTCCCGTAGCTTCCGAAAGTGATTCAGCAGTTCCTTGTAGTCTTTGGTGGAATGGATGTTGAAACGGTTCCATAAATCGCCCAGGATCACCACACCGCCGAATCCGAATGCCTTGAGCACACCCATATTCTCACGGGTGACACCGCCCAGGGCCATCACCTTGCCGTCTATCCATCCCTCTGCGGCAGCCCGCTCCAGTGTCGCGCTGTCGAAGGCGGAATGATAGTCTTCTTTGGAAATGCTGTCGTATATCGGGCTTAGAAACACATAGTCGCACGCTTTCTTGGCCTGGCGCAACTCTTCTATCGTGTGGCAGGAGCGGCTCACATGCCCCCGGTAGTCGGCCGGCTTCTCGAGATTCCTCCGGTTCAGATGGATGCCTTTCAGATTAAATTCGTCTTTCAGGTAAAAATGGTCATGCACCACTATCTGCTGATGATGTTCTTCGGGAAGCAGGGTGAGCAGACGCTCGGAATAAACAGGCTCAGTACCCGGTTTGCGTAAATGAAGAATGTCCAGCCCTTCTTCAAAGAGCGAGTGAAGTATTTTATCCTCCTCCACGAAAAAGTCGGGAGTCGTCAATAATATTAATTTCATGGGTGCTCGTCACTTATTCTTCTGCAAAGGTAGCAAAAAACCGCCATGCGCCAACGTCTTTCGTTCTATTTTTCTCTTTTATTTCCGGTTACCGGCCTCACACGTCAATAAAATGATTATATTTGTAATAGTCAGAAGTATTTTGTTTGACTATCAGTGTATTATATGAAAC